>Ga0228536_1001297_pt1 | contig 25529 bp, 19 predicted proteins | sample SJ1Smetagenome_FD_168611 | JGI IMG/M metagenome (GOLD analysis project Ga0228536, IMG submission 168611) | Enriched culture of PCE-dechlorinating microbial communities from Ithaca, New York, USA - SJ1.S | ecosystem: Engineered > Modeled > Simulated communities (microbial... > Unclassified...
GTCCCGGATGACTGTCAGCAGGGAGACCTCCGGTTTACCGATGATCCTCCTCGGCACACCGTTGATGGTTATGTTCTTTACGTGGTAGTTTGCTTCTGTATGCATTCTGTCACCTCATTAATTCTCTTCACCGCGGATGTGGACATTTTCAATACGCCGCATAATTCCCGGGTCAGTAGGGGCGGTTAGACTGCTGGCAATGACAATAACTACGAAACTAAGGGGAATTGAAACAAGAACATGTGAAAGAGGTGGCATTTTCGTAAACCACAGAAGATAGCAGTAGCTTCCTCCACCAACGATACAACTCCAGAGCGCTCCTATGGGTGTGGTTCGCTTCCACCAGATGCCCATTAAAATTGGAGCTAAAAGAGAAGAACCAAGCAAACCAACTGCTGCCGTATAAAGCATCGTCAGTAGCTTAGGTGGATTTAGTGCAAAGTAAATTGCCAATAAACCAGCCACCCATGTAAATACTAAGCTTAATTTTACAACTTCTTTGTCTGTAGCATCCGGCTTTATGTGTTTTTTGTATATATCGTTTACAGCTGCACTTGAAACGGCAAGGATCAATGCATCTGTTGTAGACATAACTGCAGCCAAAACGGCAGACACCGCAATTCCTCTGATCACAGCATTAGGTAAATAATTCTCCATAACTTTTAAGAAAACAGTATCAGCATCTTTCAAACCAGGAAACAAGACGTGCCCGGCAGATGCTATTGCTAAAACCCCAACGAATATCAGGAAAGCATAAATTATCATAGAATAGTTAAGCGAAAGTTTAGCTGAGTGTCCATCGCGTGAGGTAAAAACTCTCATAACAAGATGAGGTACCGTACAGCCTGCTATGAGCCACACAACAAAAGCACCCGCATAGCTAATAAACGACATATCCTTGATTTCGCCGTAATGCGGCGCTGCTGTGGTAGCTTGAGTAAGCAAATCCGGAATACTGCCAAAGTTTAAAAACACAACGAATGACAATAACATTACAACAGTAAACATTAAGATACCCTGAATAATATCTGTGAGAGTAATTGCCCACATTCCTCCTATAGACACATAAAGGGTAAAAATTATTGCTGTAATTATCACTGCATAATTGTAAGGCAGTCCAAGAAGATATGTGGCAGTGATTCCTGCTGCCTTAAGTTGTGCAACAATGTAAACTTCCATCGCTATCATAATTATTATTGGCACTATAATGCTTAAAGCTTTGTTGTTGTATCTTATGTTGAGATATTCAGGGACCGTCCTTACCTTTAGATCCCTCAGGTGTTCAGCTACAAGTATCGAAGCAAATGGAAACCCTACTACAGCTCCGGCATACATTGCAAAGACATATGGAACTCCTGCAGAGTAAGCCAAACCGTTGACGCCAAGTATTGAACCTCCGCTTCCCAAAGCTGCCATCATAGCCCAGGAATTTGCAAAAGTTCCAACTTTTCTTCCTGCGACCCAATAATCATCAGTTGAATCCGATACTTTTTTACTGGCCCATATTCCAATTCCGACACAGCATAAAATATACGCAACAGTAATTAATAACTCTATGGTTTTCATTGTTTATCATCTCCTATATTTTTGCTTTTAATAACAAATAATATAGTTATAGTTGGAGCAACAAACATTAATATCCCTTGCAACCATCCAAATATTGCTATACCAAATATTTTAGCGTCAGAATTAAAGGGAACAAAAGAAATAATACACAGGATGACTAAAACTATAAGACAATAAAAATCGCTCTTTCGCATCTTAAACCAACTTTCCACGTTAATCCCCTCCTATACTATTTGCTAATAGTTTAGTTTGATATATGGCTATCTATTAAAATAATTTATATAATTAATAAAATCTAATTATGTTTTATTAATTTATATAAATTAGAATTTTATTATTAATTGATAAATATAATCGTTATTTTTTAACATTGTTATTTAATTTTCAATTGACACGAAAAAGATTTTAGAGCTGCGATAATTTTTCCAAAAAGCTCATCAAGCTGTTGTTCGTTTATTATTAGCGGGGGAGCAACGATAATATTGTCTCCATTAATTCCGTCGACCATACCTGTACCGGGATAGACAGTAAAACCTTTACTGATACAGTAATCTCTGAATCTTGTTGCTACATCTTCTTTGCGGGGAAAGGGCTCTTTAGTTTTTTTATCTTTCACAAATTCAAATCCCCACATCAGTCCCTTGCCTCGGACATCTCCAATAAAGTCACAGTCAGCGACTGACTTTGCATATTTCTCCTCAATAATTGAACCCATTTTGTATGAATTACCGCACAAGTCATTTTTCAAATAAAAATCCATTACTGCTGAGACTGCAGCGGATGCGGCAGGCATACCGTTAAATGTATGGCTGTGAGCAAATACCCCGCTTCCTTTCGCGAATACATCGACAACCTTTTCTGTTGTCAAAGTCGCTCCAACTGGGAAATAACAAGAGGCAAGGCCCTTTGCTGAGGCGATGATATCCGGCTTAACACCCCAGTGATCAACACAGAAATTCTTACCTGTCCTGCCAACACCGGTCATAACTTCGTCTGCGATAAGAAGAATATCGTATTTGTCACAGATATAACGCACTATCTGCCAGTAACCATCCGGAGCAACGACAGCTCCAGCAGTAGATCCTATAACAGGTTCGGCTATGAACGCCGAAATATATTTGGGACCGATCCTGTTGATCTTTTCTTCGAGTTTGGTCGCACACTCCAGTCCGCACGCCGGATATTCTTTATTAAATGGGCATCTGTAACAGTAATGTGTCTCTATTTTGGGATGGTCGAATATCATCGGCATGAACAATCTGCGCCTGTTGACATTGCCTCCTATCCCAAGAGTGCCAAGAGTGCTACCGTGATAACCGTTCTCTCTGCCGATCACGAGACATTTCTCAGAGACTCCCTTGTTTTTTTCAAGGTGATACTGATGGGCCATTTTTATTGCGGCTTCGGTCGACTCGCTTCCTGCGTTTACGAACCATACATGGCTGAAGCCTTCAGGGGCAATACTCAGTATTTTTTGGGCAGCTGTCTCATTTATTTCGGCTTCCCAGATGGAACCGTGAGCGAAAGGCGTCTTGCATATCTGTTCGTAAATAGCGGCAGCCACTTCTTTATTTCCATATCCGATATTTGCAGATACTGCTCCGGAACAGCCGTCCAGATATCTGTTCCCCTTTTTGTCATAGAGATATATACCTTCTCCATGATCTATGACCAGGAACTCCTTGTTAAAATTTCTTGGAAATACATGCATATCGTTTACCTCCTTTTTAACTAAAAATTTATTAACTTTTCAGAGACGATATATTCTGCCGGCGTTATCTCCTTAAGATCGTTAAGTGTCATATTTGGGCAGATCTCTTCAAGGTACATATTTTTGTTTATGAACCTGAACACAGCGTATTCAGTAACTATCGCGTGGATCTTTTCATAGCCCGTTATCGGGAGTGTGCATTTTTTTAAAATTTTTGGTTTTCCTTTCTTGCTAAGGTGCTGCATTGCGATATACACTCGTCTAGCGCCTGCGACGAGATCCATCGCACCTCCCACCCCGAGCATTTTGCCTCCGGGTATTATCCAGTTGGCCACGTTGCCTTCCTGGTCGGCTTCAAATGCGCCAATTACCGTAGCGTCAACGTGTCCGCCCCTTATCATCCCAAAAGACATGCAACTGTCAAAATAGCTGCAGCCCGGCGTCTCAGTTACCTTGATACGTCCAGCGTTGATCAGCAAAGGATCGCATTCGCCTTCACACGCAGCCGGCCCTACGCCCAGCATCCCATTTTCCGCCTGAAGAAAGACCCTTTTACTGTCGATATGATCCGCGACCATCGTCGGTATCCCCACACCCAGATTGACAAAAAGGTCTTTCTCTTTGCTCATCTCTGAGAATTCTTTGGCGATCCTGCCTGCTATCCTGGCTTTCGCCGTTTCTTCGTCGTATTGATACATTTTCAGCAACCCCTTTTAACTATCACATCAACAAATATGTGAGGCGTCACGATCGACTCCGGATCAAGTGACCCAATAGGAACTATTTCTGCTACCTCGGCGATAACGAGTTTTCCTGCCATAGCCATAAGTGGATTAAAGTTGCGGGCTGTTTTGTAATAAACCAAATTACCCAGCTCATCTGCTTTGTATGCTGAAATCAGTGCCACATCGGCAGGTATGGCATTTTGAAGCAAGTAAGTCTCCCCGTTGAACTCTTTTATCTCCCTGTCACCTTGAAGATCCGTTCCAACGGCCGTTTTGGTATAAAACCCTGCTATTCCGACTCCGGCAGCACGTATCCCCTCTGCGAAAGATCCCTGCGGAATGAGGTCGACAGTTATTTTCCCCGCGTTGAACGCGTCTGCCACATCGGGGTTCCAGTTATAATAATTCCCGATAAGCCCCTTTATCTTTCCGGCAGTCAGCAATGAACCCAGTCCTTCGTTCGGTGAACCAAGGTCATTGCTTATTATCGTGAGATCTTTAGCATTAACTTTAGTCAACGCTTCAACAAGCATCTTGGGGTCCCCGGAATTACCGAAACCACTAACCATCACCCTGTCGCCGTCTTTTATCATTCTCATCGCTTCTTCGATCGGCTTGAGCTTTCTGCTTTTAGAAACCTGATCCATAGTCAAACACTTTCCTTTACTAGATTTTTTCAAAAGCCAAAGACATTCCAAGACCGCCGGCGATACATATGGTGCCCAGGCCATAACGTACGTCTCGCTTTTGCATTTCATGCACAAGAGTCACGGATATCCTGGCGCCAGAGCATCCAAGAGGGTGTCCCAAAGAGATCGCACCGCCGTTCACATTTAAAATATCCTGATCAAGATCCATTTCTTTGATGCAACCGAGAGATTGGGCGGCAAATGCCTCATTAAGCTCAATAAGCCCGAAATCCTCAAGCTTGATGTGTTCTTTTTCAAGTATTTTCAACAGCTTGTTTGTCGCCGCGACAGGACCAAGTCCCATATAGCGGGGATCCACTCCGGCCGCAGCGCCTGCGATGATTTTCGCTAACGGCTTAGTCCCCAGTTGTTTAGCTTTAGCTGATGACATGAGGACGAGCGCAGCTGCGCCGTCATTGCGTCCTGAAGCATTCCCGGCGGTAGTTACGCCTCTGTCGAATACAGGTTTAAGTTTTGACATCTTTTCCATGTTTGTATCCCTTTTGGGGAACTCATCTGTGTCTACGACAAGGGCAGTGCCTTTTCTCTGAGGAACCTCTACAGGAATGATCTCATCTTTAAAACGTCCACTGTCGATCGCGGCTATAGCTTTATGTTGGCTGCTTAAGGCAAAAACATCGCATTCCTCACGGGTGATACCTAATTTTTCAGCTATGTTATCCGCGGTCTGTATCATATTAAAAGTCCCATATATGTCTCTTGGCTGGCTTCTCGGCTGACTTTCCGTATTCGGGTCTATAAAGTCGGTACTGCCGTTCCCTACACCGAATCTTGCGTTTCTGACATAAAACGGCGCCGTGCTCATGCTTTCAACTCCACCAACAACAACTATGTCTGAATAGCCTGTCTGGATCTGCTGCATTCCCGAAAGCATCGCCTGCATTCCTGACGCGCATTGCCGATGTACCGTATACGCCGGCGTCGATTCAGGCAGTCTGACCATCAGGGAAACGACTCGGGCAATATTTGGCTGGTCTGTTGACTGTTTCGCCTGTCCGACAATAACTTCATCGATCATTTCCTTAGAAATATTGGCTTTTTGTATTGCTGATTCAAGCACGCTTGAAAGCAACGTTTCCGGTTGAATGTTTTTAAAAACACCACCAATGTTTCCGAGAGGTGTTCTGACAGCAGAAACGATCAAAACGTCTTCCAAGTTCTTCTACCTCCAAACAAAATTTCCATATTTTTATTCTCGCTTCGGTTCAGGATATCCATTGGATTGAATGGTAAATTCAAAATTTTGATATGTATATTACCAAAACAGCTATTGTGTCTTAACTCTAGAGTTAAGATGTTTTGATAAATTACTTCAGTTAGTGTATTATTAAGAAATCGATCAGAGAGGAGGCGAATTTATGGATCTATTGCAGCTTAGGTACTTTAAGCTGTTGGCTGAAAATCAACATTTAACTAAAACAGCGCAACAGTTGAAAATATCTTCTCCATCACTAAGCGCCACATTGAAGAGGTTGGAAAATGAACTGGGAGCGGAGCTCTTTGACAGAAAAAAAAGGAGTTTACTGCTGAACGATAACGGAAAGGCATTTCTGTTTTACGTTAACGAGGTATTTACTTCTCTTGAAAACGCCAAGAAAAAATTAGCGGACATCAGCGATACAGGGGACAGTAAAATTTCGGTTGCTACAACCAGCCCCATAATATGGCACGAACTTTTCATGGCTTACTTTAAGGATTTTCCTGATGTAAATATCAATCATTCAATAATCAGACTGCCCGGATTAGATGATCCGGTCGCCTCGGGCAAGTTTGATTTTATTATTACCGCATACAACGACCTCTCCTCAAACCGCCTGTGGAACTGCGAGACTCTTAATAAAAACGACAAGCCTTATCTTGCTGTATGGCCCGAACACAAGTTCGCCTCAAGTAAAACAATTAGATTGATTGAGGCAAAGGATGAGAAGTTCATCGCACTTTCAAAAGGTTTCTCTGGCAGGAAATTTTTTGACGATATCTGCATGCTTGCAGGGTTCGAACCTAAAATAGTTCTTGAATGCGATTATTCTTTAAGAAGTACATTACTCAAAAACAAGTACGGAATAGTATTCACCACTCAGTCAGTCATCCCTACCGGAGTTCTGGGGGATGCCGTTTTTATTGAGATCATTGATCCAATTTACATAAGGACTCAATCCATTTTTTGGAAAAAAGACCGATATTTAAACACAACTTGCAATAATTTTTTAAAATTTGCCATAGATTTTTACAATAGAACTTAAGATCATAATAATAATTTTTTATAAAAACAAAGCAAACAATACCCTCGTAATAAACTGGGGTATTGTTTGCTTTTAATTTGTTTAAGAAATGTTTGCCCTTACACCAGCTTCACTATCATGGCGACGCCCTGACCTCCGCCTATGCAGGCACTGGCCATCCCGACGCTCTTTCCCTGCTGTCTCAGGGCGTAGAGGAGAGTCGTCAGTATCTTGGCCCCGCTTGCCCCTATCGGGTGACCCAGCGCTATAGCCCCGCCATGGACATTGAGGCGATCCATGTCAAAGGGCATCTTCCTGTGACATGCTATCACCTGGGCGGCAAACGCCTCGTTTATCTCGATCAGTTCCATGTCGTCCATTGTCATTCCGGCCTTTTTGAGCGCAATGTCCATCGCCTTGACTGGAGCTATCGGGAAGTGCTCGGCATCGACCGCCGCAGCAGAATAACTCAGGATCTCCGCGATGGGTTTCAGCCCCTCCGCCTTCGCCCATTCATCACCGGCGACCATCACGGCACTTCCGGCGTCGCAGAGCGCTGAACTGGACCCGGCCGTTATCGTTCCGTCCTTTTTAAAGATCACGGGCAGTTTTGACAGCGACTCTATCGAAGTATCCTTCCTTGGTATCTCGTCCGTGTCAAGGACGATCTCACCCTTTTTCCTGTCCTTTATGACCACCGGCACTATCTCTTCCTTAAAAAGCCCTTTTTCGATCGCGTCTACGGCCTTCATGTGGCTGTAGTATGCGAATTCATCCTGTTCCTGACGTGAGATCGAGAACTCAGGGATAACGACGTCCTCCGTTATCTCTCCCATCAGCCGCCCCGCCAGGGGACAGATGAAGCCGTCGGCGTGAAGGACATCTTCGGACTTTTTCTCACCCATCCTGAAACCCCATCTGGCATCCCTCAGGATATACGGGGTATTGGTGGCGCTTTCCATCCCTCCAGCCAGGATAGTGCTGGCATCACCGAGCCTGATCCTGTCAGCCGCCAGCATTACGGTGCGAAGTCCCGAACCGCACCTGATGTTTACTGTAAACGCCGGTACCGACTGGTCTATTCCGGCTTTGAACATCGCGTTCCTTGCGGGGTTTGCCCCAACTCCGGCCTGCCATCCGTTGCCCATTATAACCTCCTCAACGGCGTCGGCGGAGGCCCCGGAACGCGTTAGGGCTTCTTTCAGCGCTGCCGCCCCGAGGTCTGTAGCTGAAAGTTTGGAGAACTGCCCTCCGAATTTTCCTCCCGCTGTCCTGCTTGCGCTAAGTATTACCGCTTTAGGCACTTTCTGCCACCTCCATTCCCTTTATTGGAAGGAGCGGGTCCGCAACATCAAACTCGGCTTCGGTATGCTCCCTGATCTGTTCCAGCGTAACTTCCGGGGACATCTCTATCAGGGTCATTTTGCCGTCTTTTATAGTGAAGACTGCGAACTCGGTGACCACCATGCTTGCGACTCCGACAGCCGTCAGCGGCAGGCTGCACTTTTTCAGTATCTTGGCCCCGCCCTTTTTGGTCGTGTGAGTAGTAGCGATGTAGACCCTCTTCGCACCCACCACAAGGTCCATGGCTCCGCCCATTCCGGGAACGCTCTTTCCGGGCACGACCCAGTTGGCGATGTCTCCCGTCTGGCTCACTTCAAGCGTGCCGAGCACAGTTGCATCGACGTGCCCGCCCCTTATAAGGCCGAAACTCGTGTCACTGGCGAAAAAACTACCTCCCGGAAGCATCGAAATGATCCGCCCTCCGGCTCCTATGCATCTGAGGTCAGGTTCAGCAGGGGCCGGTCCTATGCCAATGGCTCCGTTCTCCGCCTGGAAGATTATGCGGACTCCCTCGGGAATATAATCGGAGACAAGCGTGGGTATTCCTATTCCAAGGTTCACTACCTGCCCTTCTGAGAATTCCAGCGCTATCCTTTTGGCTATCCTTTCCTTTATGATGCATTCATCAAGTTCTGGAAGCATAGTATGAACCTCCCTTCACAACTATCATGTCAACAAGGATGCCCTGTGTTACTATCACGTTCGGATCCAGCTCACCGACATCGACTACCGAGTCGACCTCTGCGATCACGATCTCCGCGGCAGTGGCCATGGCAGGGTTGAAGTTCTGGTTGGTCCCCTTGTAAATGAGGTTGCCCATCCTGTCGGCCTTATAAGCCCTGACCAGCGCGACATCAGCCCTGAGCGGCAGCTCGAGGATATACTTCCTTCCGTTTACTTCCAGGACCTGCTTGCCCTCTTCGACTATGGTCCCTACCCCTGTCGGGGTAAGGAATCCGCCAAGTCCGAAGCCACCGGCCCTGATGCGCTCAACAAAGGTTCCCTGCGGAGAAAGCTCAAGCTCCATCTTTCCTGAGTTGTAGTACTCACCCGTCTTTTTGTTCAGCCCTACGTGCGAGGCTATGACCTTTTTGATCCTTCCCGCCGCTACCAGCTTGCCGTGGCCTACGTTTTCATAGGCCGTGTCGTTGGCGATCATCGTCAGTTCGTCTGTTCCCGCTTCATACAGGGCGTCAACAAGCGTGTAAGGTATACCGCCGTAGTTGAACCCTCCGACCATGATGGTGTCGCCCTTTTTGACGCATTGCACCGCTTCATGTGCAGAGACGACCGGTTTGATAATTTTCTTGGTCATCATACGGTCCCTCCTTCAAGTGTATTTTTTTTCTTTCCGAAGCCCTTCTGTTTGGCAAATATGGCCACGACTATCGCCGCTCCTATGAGATTGGTGAGCATGGTCGGATAAACTATAAGGAAAGGTACAGCAAGTAACAGCAGCCTTTCTATTATGTTGATGTCATCAGCAAAATATCCCTGCACTGCAGCTGAGAGCCCAATTACTGCGATGAGTGCTGTCACGCTTGCAAAAACTATCTCAAAGACGCTTCCCTGCAGCAGAAGACCCGGATTGTAAATAAACATATAAGGCACAATAAATCCTGCAGCTGCCACCAGAAGAGCTGTAAAGCCAGTCTTCAGCGGTTCGGATTTGGCTATGCCCGCAGATGCGTATGTAGCCAGGGCAACGGGAGGAGTGACGTCCGCAAGGACACCGAAGTAGAGGCAGAAAAGGTGGGCCGAGAACATCGGAACTCCCATCTGAGCCAGAGCAGGCGCCGCCAGTGTTGAAGTTATGATATACTGCGCGGTCGTCGGTACTCCCATCCCGAGGATTATCGAACCGATCATCGTGAGGAAGAGGGCAAGCGGGAGTATTCCCTGAGACATGCTCAGGACAAAGGATGAGAACGCAAGCCCCAGTCCGGTGATCGCGATAACGCCGATCACTATGCCCGAGCAGGCGCATGCAGCTGCCACATCTACGGCACCCGTGCCGCCCGATATCATAGCGTCGATGATCCTCCTCGGGGTCATCCTGTGTTCCTTGTCCCCCATCCACGATGCAGCCACAAGCGAAACGATCGACCAGAAGACCGCCATTGTCGGAGAGTAGCCAAAAGCAAGGAATACAACAAGCAAAACTATCGGAAGGAGAAGGTGCCATCCCTGGCGAAGTACCTTCCTGACGTTTGGAAGCTGTTCATCAGTAAGCCTTGGCATGCGCTTCTTCCCGGCTCTGAAGTGGACCATTGCCCCTATCGAAATGAAGTAGAGAGTTGCCGGGATCGCCGCGCCGACTACGATCTCCCAGTAAGAGATGCCGAGGAACTGCGCCATTATGAAGGCTGCCGCTCCCATGACAGGAGGCATGACCTGTCCTCCCGTGGAGGCGGCTGCGACTATGGCTCCCGCAAATTCAGGAGAATAACCCGAATGCTTCATCAGCGGGATGGTAAACGCTCCGGTCGTGACCGCGTTTCCGCACGAACTTCCCGAGACCATGCCCATGAAGCCGCTGGCCGTTACCGCAGCCTTTCCCGGTCCGCCCTGGCTCTTACCCGCAAGTCCTACGGCAAGGTCGATAAAGAACTGGCCGGCCCCCGAGGTGCTGAGGAATGAACCGAAGAGGACGAAGAGGAAGATGAACGAAGCCGAGACTCCGAGAGGTACTCCGAATATCCCGTCCGTGCGCAGGTACATGAATGGGGCAAGCTCTTCAAAAGAGAAGCCCGCATGTGCCAGGATGCCGGGCATATAAGGCCCGAATACTCCGTAAGCAAGGGCAAGCGTCGCGACTATCGGAAGCGGCCATCCCAGGGATCTTCGCGCGCCCTCTATCACCAGCACTATCATTATTACGCCGAGGTAGATGTCAGACGGGATCGCCGAGCCCTCGCGGGCTGCTATCGCGTCGTAGTTAAGGAGTATGTTCGCGCATCCGACGATAATAAGTATCGCAGGTATCCAGTCAAAGATGCTTATCTTCAGCTTATTTCCTTTTTTCTGTGACGCGGGGTATATAAGGAAGAGAAGCGCACCCATGAACATCCAGTGCCACGCCCTCTGTGTCATTGCCGCAAAAAGCCCGAATGCCGCTGTGTAGAGGTGGAAGCAGGAAGCTGTTATTGCTATGCCTGCCACAAGGTAAAACTGCCAGCCGGATAGTCTCCGCTTTTTACTTTCATCAGGATCTTCAACTATCTCCGGAACGATGTCCAGCTTTTCGATATCATCTGCTTTACGCAGACCCTGATCACATTCCATATTACAGACCTCCCATAATGTCAGGCTTCTAACATCAACGGGGAGCAAATGCCCCCCGTTGAGATCCAACTATGTGTCGGGGCAACCTACTTAACTGTTATTCCCTGTTCCTTGAAATACTTGGCAGCTCCCGGGTGGAATGGGATGATCCCCACTGATGCCTTCTGGGGGACAAAGTTGGCCGCGTGCGGAGTGACTTTCATAAGTTCGTCTTTTTTGTCAATGAAAGTCTTAAGGCAGTCGTATGCTACCTTTTCTGTCATTTTGCCGTTTACTACTAGGAAGTTGGCGTCAGCCACAGTCTTGCAGGGCTGATCCTGTTTTGCGTAGGTCCCCTTTTCGATCGTGTACTTCAGAAGGAACTGGTTCTTCTTGGTGACCTTGTCGATAACGTCGTCCGGAAGCGGTATCAAAACCACGTCACGTACGGCCGCTATCTCCATGATCGCCGAGCCGGGCGCCGCGAAGTTGAAGAAAGCGGCATCGATGTTGCCGTCCTTGAGCGCAGTTACCGCTTCGGGCTGTGTCAGCTGCTGCTTGTTGATGTCCTTGTCGGGATCCCATCCGGCTGCCTCGAGTATCATCAGGGAGAGAAGCTGGTCTCCGCCGCCGGGAGCCCCCAGGGATATCTTCTTGCCCTTAAGGTCAGCAAAGGTCTTGATGCCTGTCTTGGTCGTAGTCACAAGGTGCTGCGGGGCGGCATACATGTTCATGAGGGTCAGGAGCGGGAGTTTTCCGTCCTGCTGAAAAGCCTCGGTCCCTGTGTAAGCCTGATAGAGGGTCGATCCCATCGTCATCCCTATCTGTGCCTTGTTTGAGGCAACAAGACGGCAGTTTTCCTTTGAAGCCGCAGTCGAGCGGGATGTAGCCTTGATGTCCAGTCCGCCCTTCGTCAGAAGTTCAGCCATTACTCCGCCGAGCGGGTAATATGTTCCCCCGACTCCGCCTGAACCGATGGTGATAAACGTCGTAGCGGAGGCGATACCTGCAAAAAGCATAACTGCGATGATACCAAGCGCGATAATGTTCCTCTTCTTCATAAAAAACATACCTCCTTAAATGATGTATTATTTCGCGTTGCTATGGATACCTGCCGTAAACGGCAGGGCAAAAAACTTTACAGCAGTTTCTTTGCCGCCGCATCCAGTCCGGCAGCCAGTTTTTCCAGCAGCTCGTTCACCTGTTCCTCGTTGATGATAAGAGGAGGCGCGACAAGGAAATTGTCTCCCAGAAGTCCGTCCACCTGACCTGAACCAGGATAAATGATCAGGCCCCTGTCCACGCACTCCTTCGTAGCGACATTTGCTGCCCCTGTTTTTTCAAAGGGTTGCCTGGTAGATTTGTCCTTCACCAGTTCAAATCCCCACATAAGACCCTTGCCTCTGACATCGCCCACGATCGGGTTTTCTGCTGCGATCTTTCTCACTCCTGCTCCAAGTATCTCCCCCATCTTTGCAGCGTTTTCGACCAGGCTGTGCTCCTTCATGTACTTAAAAACTGCGCATACAGCGGCAGCGCTTATCGGATTTCCGTTATAGGTGTGGCCATGCATGAAGGTGCCGCTGCCGTTTTTGATCTCTTCAACAATACTGCTTCTTGCGATGATCCCGCCTGTCGGCACATATCCCGCGGCAAGCCCCTTGGCAGTAGCGATGATATCAGGCACTACATTCCAGTGATCGACCGCGAAGTTTTTCCCTGTCCGCCCGCATCCGGTCATTACTTCATCAGCGATCAGGATAACGTCATATCTGCTGCAGATCTCCCTTATCATCGGCCAGTATTCATCAGGCGGCGTTATCGCACCGACTGTTGACCCGACAAGAGGCTCTGCGATGAAGGACGAAACATACTGGGGACCTGTTATTTTTATCATTTTTTCAAGATGTTTTGCACACATCACACCGCATGAGGGATATTCAGCTCCAAACTCACAGCGGTAACAATAAGAGGCAGCAATTTTGGGTGATTCCCTGAAGAGCGGTGAAAATACTCTTCGGCGAGCCATGGATCCGGCTATCGCCATAGTGCCGATGGTGCTCCCGTGGTAAGAATTCCAACGTCCGATCGTCAGATGTTTGCTCGTGGCAGGTCCGTCTCTTTCGACAAAGTACTGCCTGGCAAGCTTAACAGCTGATTCTATCGCTTCGCTTCCGCCGCTGACGAACCAGACCTGGTCCAGGTCACCCGGTGCTGTTTCTGCAACAGCAGATGCTGCTTCTTCCACTATCCGGCATTTCCAGCGTGAGGGGTGCGCGAATTCGATCTTCTCATACTGAGCCTTGACTGCATCAATGACGTCTTTGTTGCAGTGCCCGAGGTTTGAGATCAGGGCACCGCAGCAGCCGTCAAGATATTTTTTGCCCTCGGTATCATATATATAGATACCCTCTCCATGGTCCGCTTCAATGTAGTTTGCTTTGAAACTTCGGGGAAATGAGTGCTGTAACATCCTGTTTTCTACCTCCCGTCATAATTGAAGGAAATAAATCATAATGCTTATTAACAGGTGAGACGGTTCAATGAAGAGGTGCTTTGATTTAAAAAAAATATATGCTTGAAATAGCTTTTAATCACTACAGTATTCACCTGTGACAACACATAAGCATATGAAGGATTTCCTTCAGTTTTTTATACCTTATATCATTTTTTTTGTCAACTCTTAATTGTTTTTATTTTTTTCTGAAATTGCATGAAATTGTATGGCAAGTATTTCTGAACCGGCTGTTTTTGTGATAAAGTTATGGTGCTTTTTATTTCGGGGATCATCATGATGGGCAACATTTGATTTTATGATATTGGGAGTGGCGACAATGGGCTGGAGAAACGTTGAAAACAACCTGGGCAGTCTTCCGCCTGCACAGAGAAAAATTGCGGAGTACATGCTTAAGAACAAACTGGAATCGATCTTCCTGACCGCGCTCCAGCTCGGCAAAAACGCCGGATCCAGCGAAGCCTCGGTTATAAGGATGGCCTCTAACCTGGGCTTCTCAAGTTTTCCGGATTTCATAAAATCCCTGCAGGAAGAGGCAAAGGACCAGCTTTCCACACTCGGACGCCTTCAGACGCACAAGCTGCAGCCACAGACAGGAGGGCTCATAGCGAGAGTCATCAACAGCGACCTGGAACAGGCGAAGGAATCGCTTTCCACAGTCGACGACGAAACGATCAAAAAGCTTGCGGCAAAAATATGTGCCTCGGATGCGATCTACATAGTCGGCCTCCGAAGCACGAGAACTCTTGCTGTATATATGGAATACTACCTCTCCTGGTTCTTCCCCAACGTCCAGCTTCCGACGACCGACACGATGGGCAACCACCTTGTTGCGGCCCCCCATAACAGCATCGTCATAGGGATCAGCTATCCGCGTTACACAAGGCAGACTGTGGAATGCATAACACTCGCGAAAAAGAGAAAATTCTTTACCGCCGCGATCACCGACTCGCCGTTCAGTCCGCTGGCGAAGGCAGCAGACATGTGCATCGTCTCGCCCTGCGCCCACATAGCCCACATCGACTCGCTCCTCATCCCGATCGGTCTTATCAACACCCTGCTCATACAGGTCGCCGAGCAGCTGGGGCCTAAGGCGCTTAAAAGGCTCGAGGAACTGGAGAGGAACTGGACGGACAGCTCAGTCTACTGTTAAGGGACCCTTCGCAGGCCCCCTCGGAGCAAAGTCTTCAGGACATAAGCAGCCGGATCCTGTTCATCTGGTTGACGGAGCTCGTGCCCGGATCATAGTCGAGCGCGAGTATGCTTGACCCAGCATAGCGTCTTCTCAGCTCCTTTATCACTCCCTTCCCCGTAATGTGGTTGGGAAGGCATGCAAAGGGCTGGACACATATCACCTTCTTCACTCCGCCCTCTATCAGCGAGATCATTTCAGCCGTAAGCAGCCACCCCTCACCTGCCTGGTTGGCACAGGAAACTACCGAGGAGGCTTTGTCCGCGAGAGAATAAATGTTATGCAGCGTACCGAAGCGCGTCCCCTCAAGAGCCTTTCTGACGGGCCTGCGCAGAAGTTCAAGTGCAGCTATGGCACCCCGTCCGGCTATGGCTGAGCGGAGGCTGCCGGAGAGCTCCCTGTACCTGAATACCGGATCAAAGAGACAGTAGAGAAGGAAGGATGCGATATCGGTAAGCACTGCTTCTCCTCCGCTGGCCTCTATCAGGTCCACAAGCCTGTCGTTTGCTCCCGAGTGATACTTGACCAGTATCTCCCCAACTATCCCGACCCTCGGCTTTTCCGTCCCGGAAACGGGCAACGCGTTGAAATCCGCTGCAGTATCCCTGATGAACGAGGCATGATCCGGACCGCGTCCGCTCGTTATCGTCTTTCTGTATTTTGAAGACCATTTGTCATAGAGTGCCTCTGCGTCGCCCCTGTTCAGTTCATAAGGCCTTGTCCTCAGAAGCAGCCTCATAAGAAGGTCGCCGTAGACCATGGCTTTGGCAGAGCGGTACATCACCCTTGGGGAGAGGCGGAAAGCGACTGAGTTCCTGCATTGTGAGTTGACCGTCAGGACCCTGACCTCTTTAAGCCCCGCCTCGTCGAGGGCCTTCCTGAGAAGGGGCACGTAATTGCTGGCCCTGCAGGATCCTCCAGTCTGGGCATAGAAGCAGTCCGTATTTTTCGGATCGTACAGGCCGCTCTTCAGCGCGTTGAGAAACTGTCCAACAACGATCATGGCCGGGTAACAGGCATCGTTGTTCACATATCGGAGCCCCAGCTCGACCGACTCCCTGCCTCCTTCGGGCAGTACCCTGAAGTCATGGCCCTCCGCCCTCATTATCGGCTCAAGAAACTGGAAGTGATACTGCGAGAGCGGCGGACAGAGTATCGTCTTTTTGCCGGCAGAAACTGTACGCCTCCTTGATCCTGAGATTACGGCACCGCACGGGGCTTCCTGAGGCATCTGCTTTGTCCGGACAGCGGCGAGAAGAGATCGTATCCTGATCCTTACGGCACCGTTGTTCTTGCTCTCGTCTATCTTAAGAAGGGTATGCATCCTCCCCTCCCTTTCCAGAAGCCCGGCAGTCTGGTCCGCGCTTATCGCATCCAGTCCGCATCCGAAGGAATTGAGCTGGACCAGCTCAAACCTGCGGAGCTCAGGATCCCTGGCGACAGCGCTGGCTGCCCTGTAGAGGCGGGAGTGGAAGACCCACTGGTCGATCACTTTCAGATCCGCGCCCGTCTCCATGCCCCTTGACCTTCCGGCGACCGAATCCTCAGTCAGCACAGCTACGTTATGACCGTTTATCAATTCCGGGATGCCGTGGTTGACGACGGGATCAAGGTGGTAAGGATGGCCTGCGAGAACTATCCCCGTTATTCCTTTAGCGTTTACATGCCTTACCGCCCGGTCTCCCATCTCTTCTACATCACTTTTGAACTCAGCCTGTGCCGCGTATGCCTTTTTAACAGCCTCTGCCGCCTCTACAGGGACTACCCCGTCCCGGGCGAACTCCTTCGCCACCTGTCCCGCGATCTTATCAGGCGCATCGACAGAAAAGAAAGAGTGGATGTAACGCACATCTCCCGAGCTCAGTCCGTCCACGTTCAGCCCCGCCACATCAGGATACCCGGCCACTACGGGGCAGTTGAAGCAGTTGTCGGCATCCCTGTACTCTCTCGCTTCCTTCTGTACGCCGGGATAAAAGATGAGCTTCACTCCCCTGACGACCAGCTCCTGGAGGTGGCGGTGCGCCAGTTTTGCAGGAAAGCAGAGCGTCTGCGACGGTACAGTGTCAATAGCCAGGCTCTCGTCAGGACGCGGAGAGGAAAGCTCTACCCTGAACCCCAGTTCGGTGAAGAGTGTGAACCAGAAAGGATAATCTTCGTAGATGTTCAGCACCCTCGGGATCCCCAGGGTTCCCCTAGGGGCGTTTTCAGAACTGAGGGGAACATAGTGTTCAAAGAGCCTTTTGTACTTCGCGGCATAGAGGTTCGGAGGAAGCTCCCGCGCCGCAGTCCCCTCGGTCTCTCCGTTGGAGCACATATTTCCTGTAACGTGCCTCCGTCCTCCGCTGAAGGAAGTAACTGTCAGCAGGCAGCTGTTGCCGCACCCCTGACAGCGTTTCGTCTCTGTTTCAGATCCGAACATCATGAGCTGCTCCCTTGTGATTATCGAGCTGTTGCAGGTGCCTTCGCGGTCCTTTGATATCAGGGCCGCTCCGTAAGCGCCCATGAACTCCGGGATATCCGGCCTGAGCACACTGTGGCCGGTAACTATCTCAAACGCCCTGAGCAGCGCGTCGTTTTTAAAAGTTCCGCCCTGAACGACGATATGATCCCCGATCTCATCCGCGCTCTTTATCTTCAGCACCTTGTAGAGCGCGTTCCGGACGACGGAATATACAAGTCCGGCGGAAATGTCCTCGATCGACGAGCCCTCTTTCTGGGCCTGCCTCACCTTGGAGTTCATGAATACCGTGCATCTCGTACCCAGATCTACGGGCGAACGGGACCTCTCAGCACAGGATACGAACTCATCCATATCCATCCCGAGGGACTCAGCGAAGTTCTGCAGGAAAGAGCCGCAGCCCGATGAGCAGGCTTCGTTCAGGAATATCTGCCTTATCGTCCCCTTTTCCGTCTTCAGGCACTTCATGTCCTGTCCGCCGATGTCGATGATGAATTCCACATCGGGATCGATCTTTCCGGCGGCTCTGGTATGGGCGACAGTTTCTATCTCTCCCATGTCTACCCCGAAAGCGGTCTGGATAAGCTTTTCTCCGTACCCTGTCACACAGCTGCTCTTTATGAAGAGACTTTCCGGCATCCGTGAATAGAGTTCCTTCAGCATCTCACTGACTGTACGCAGCGGTTCGCTTCCGCCCTGCATCCTGTAGTCGGAGAAGAGGATCCTGCCGTCTCCGTCTGTCAGAACGGCCTTTGTCGTCGTCGACCCCACATCTATGCCAAGATAGGCCGGCCCCGATGCCGAGGCTATCTCTTTTCGCGGTGTTCCCGACCTTCTGTGCCTTTCACCAAACTCCCTCCTCTCTTCCCCGTCACGGAAAAGAGGAGGCAGCCCCGGAACGCCGTCCATGCTGAACGGAAGCGAGTAGACAGCAGACCTTCTGTCGAGTTCTGATATGCTCACCACTTCATTCTTCTTCCCAAGGAGCGCCGCACCGAGGGCTACAAAGAGGTGTGAGTTTTCGGGCGATATCGTCTGGCCGGGCAGAAGCCTGAGAGTCTCGGAAAATCTCTTTCTCAGCTCCGGAAGGAAATAAAGCGGCCCTCCGAGAAATGCGACATTTCCGGCGATCCTTCTCCCGCAGGCCAGTCCGCTTATCGTCTGGTTCACTACGGCCTGGAATATCGATGCCGCTATGTCCGCCCTCTCGGCCCCCTCCTTCATCAGGGACTGAACGTCGGTCTTGGCGAAGACCCCGCAGCGCGACGCGATCGGATATATCATCCTGTGTTTTGACGCAAGCTCGTTCAGCCCTGCCGGGTCCGTTCCCATGAGCATCGCCATGTGATCCAGAAAGGCTCCGGTCCCTCCGGCGCAGGTCTCGTTCATCCTCTGGTCGGAGCCGTTGGGATCGAAATATGTAAGCTTGGCATCCTCGCCGCCCAGCTCTATGCATACATTTGCCTCCGGGATGAACCTGCTGACCGATGCGGAACATGCTATAAGCTCCTGCGTGAACGGGAGCTTCATCTCCTCTGCTACCCCGATCCCTCCGGATCCGGCTATCGCAAGCGTTATCCTTGAATTTTTTATAGACTGCCTAACTTCGTTAAAAATATCACAGACTGCCGAGCGGACATCGGAAAAATGCCTGCAGTACCTGCTGTGAACGAGTCTGTCCCTCTCATCCAGCAGTACAGCTTTCGCCGTAGTTGAACCGATATCCAGCCCCATGTGAAGATGCGGCATTTGTTGGTTCCTCCTAACCTTTCCTGTCAGAACATGGGCTGTACGCAGACAGCCCGGTTTTAGACGCTTATCTGAAATTCGGAAACGAAAAAGGAGAAGTCGGACTAAATCAGGAGTACGAGATCCAAAACAGGAAGAAAGAGATGTTCTCTCTCCGAAGTGATGTGGTCTTTATCGAGGACGTTTGGCAAAGGACGGAATGAAGAGTGGTCATACACATCGCTTCTGCCTGCAAAAAATGACTGATCAGTGTTGGATAGGCTGTTGACGGACCTGTAAAGTTTTGAAAGAGTCTGCCTGAGGACGGAGACGACAGCGACCGCGGGTGTCTCGATGCTGTTCATTATTATCGTAGCGGTCCTGGGGCCGAGGCTGTAACGGATGCTGTGCCCGGACAAAACGGCAACAGCCGTCTGAAAAATGATCAGAGACGTCAGAAGGATATACGCGTACTTTTTCATAACATTACTGAATTTGTACAAACAGCACCATCTCCGTTTGCGAAGATTAACACATCTTACAAATAAATTCCAGAGTAGAAATTTTGCGGCATGGAGCATGCCGCGGTGAATTTGCTCGCTTCGCATCCATGAGGAGCGGCTGAGCAATGGCCTGAGCGGTTGCTGAGCAATAGCTGAGCGATCGTAAGGGGCAAAGGCAGGTGCGGGGAAAGGCGGACAAGCGGTAGGAGAGGCAGGGTCGGGGAATTCGCGAGTGCATTGCTCGCAACGGGGAAATACTTGATAATGGTCACAGGATCATAATATGAAGGGAAAAATGACCATGGCCAAATACATCAAAAACATACCCTCGGAGGAGATCTTTTCCCTGACCGACCAGGTGGAATATCTTCCCGGCCAGGTCGTAAGCAGGACCATAGCCCAGAACGACGCGCAGAGCCTGACGATCTTCGCCTTCGACAAGGACGAGGAGATAAGCTCGCACTCCTCCCACGGAGACGCCCTGATAACTGTCCTTGACGGAGAGGGACGCGTCACCATAGACGGAAAGCAGTACATCCTCCACCGGGGTGAGAGCATCCTGATGCCCGCCGGCAAGCCCCACGCCGCACCTCTCCGCTTTGCACGACTGCTTGCCAACCGCTCGCCTATGCTTGCCAATCGCTCGCCAGTCTTTACAGCTACTCAGTCGTTTTTGTATACCCACGAAAGATGGTGATGTAAATGTCCCTGCTATTCCAAAACCTGCCGGAGGAAATTATCAGCCTCTCAAGAAAAATATACGGGAGGCATTTTGAACTGGATCCGAAGCTTGCGGACGAGTACGACAACCGGCAGAAGAGGATGATGTATAACGACATCCTCTACAACCTCGGATACCTAGATGCCGCAGTAAGGCTCGGGGATGAAAAGATATTCACAGAGTACTCCGTCTGGCTCTACAGGCTGCTCTGCCATCTGATGAAAAACTTCAGCAGGGATAAAATCAGGGACCAGATGACCGCTCACTTCTCCGTCATGAGGTCCGCCGTGCTTGAAGACCCTTTCTTTTACGACAAGGAAAAGGCTGCGGTGTACCTCGACCTTGCGACCGAGGCTGTCATACGCGACTGTGACGAATATACAGAGTCCGGTGACTTCAGCATGACTGAACACTTCGAAATAAAAAAGCAATATCTTGAAACTCTCCTGAACAACGACACTAAGAAGGCGATGGACTTTATCAGCGATACGCTGAAATCGGGCGTAAAGCTCGAAGACATATACAAAATACTTGAAGGTGCGATGCACGACGTCGGCGATCTCTGGCACAAAAACAAGATCTCAGTCGACAAAGAACATTACATCACGTCTGCCACCCAGACCGCCATGTCCCAGTTCTACCCGATCATATATTCGAACACGGAAAAGAACGGATACCTTCTCCTCTCCTGCGCTGTCGGAAGCGAACTCCACGAGATGGGCATAAGGATGATCTCCGATCTCTTTGAATATCACGGCTGGGATACCGTCTACCTCGGCGCTGCCGTACCCATGGGAGACATCCTCAGTGCAATAGAAGAGAACAGGCCGGACCTGATAGCCCTTTCAGTGACGATGCCCCCCCATCTTGTACTATGCAAAGAAATAGCAGATTCCATAAGGGAACTGTACCCCAGGGTACTGATAGCAGTTGGTGGGAGAGCCTTCACCACGACCGGAAAAATATGGGAAAAATGGGATGTGGACGTTTACGCCGAGGATGCTCAGCAGCTCCTCGCATGGGCTGAAAGGGCCATTGCGGAAAAAGCGGGAGGAAAAAGAATTTGATCAGCTTTCTTGTTTACACAGATATTGACGGGACCATTAAAGAGATCAGACTGAGCGAGCCCCCATATCTCGTTTCGAGGCTGAATGTGCCCTTAACAGAAATATTTCATGACGACGAAAAGAGAAGTGTCAAAGAGACCCTTGCCGGGACAAACAGGAATATTATCGACGACCTCCCGTGCTTCCGGCTCAAGGACGGCGGCCTCCCGTTAAGGCTCCACGTAACCACATCCGGCGGCAGAAAGATCGTCTTCGGGATCGATGATGATTCGTTCGCTGAGCTCAGGGAAAGTCCGGCAATGAAAAACCTCCTCCGTGACCTTATATCCGCTTTCAACATCAGCTCGGCTGAGATGCAGATGCTGGACAAGGAAGTGGTCCAGATGAACTTTGAGCAGATCCAGATGCTGAACAACAGGCTTGTCAACACCGAGAGGATGCTGCAGAGAGAGAGGGCCAAACTTCAGGAACTCAACAGGGAGCTCAACAACAGGCTGGTCAAGGATGCCCTTACTGGTCTTGTCAGCCGTTACCAGTATCGCGCCGAGATCGAGCACACCATCGCATCCTCCCCGGGCGAGACAGGAATATTCGTCTTCATCGACATCGACGATTTCAAGAAAGTAAACGACACATACGGACATCAAATTGGTGACCGGTACCTGATCGAATTTGCGAAGAGGCTTCAAAGCATACCCATAGAGGACTCCGTCAAAATGAGGATCTCTGGCGACGAATTCGGTTTCTTCGTCCATAAGATCAAAAATGATGTAAGAGATGACATGCTCCGGATATGGGAACTTATCAAGCAACACATCCTCTTCGGGCCCATAGTGACAGAAGCAGGCGACATCCCCCTCTCCGTAAGCGCCGGCATGTCCTCCTACGGCCGTGACACGACCGACATCTACGACCTTATCGAATACGCCGACTTCGCGATGTACAAAGCCAAAAAGTCCGGCAAAAACCGCTGCGCCGAATTCGATATCGAAGAATACGCCGCCGCAAAGGCAGCGGAGAATTCGCTACATTACAATGGTGAAGCTGCCGGGAAACCCTCGGTGTGAAACGGTTGTGAAGCAATGGTGAAGCCGTTGTGAGGGCGGTCAAACGATCGTTAAGACTGGCGGAGACTGCATCCGCTGGAGAATTTGCTCGCGTTGCATCGCGTAGAATTGCCGGAAGACCCATCCGGCGGTGAATTGAGACTTTGATCAAGAAAAAATGCACCATCGTTCCGGGGGCCTTCCTCTCCGTCGTCCCCGAATGCCTCTTGCCCATCGCTTGCAAACTGCCGAAACAAGCCGATAGGGCATTGTTTTAGATGACTATCGCAGTCAAAGGGGGGATCATTATGAGGAATAAAACAGTTTTTTGCCCAGTGTGCAGAGAAGATGTTAAATTTACTGTGGTAAAAAATATAGAAACCGCAATGCTGAAGGGCGAAGCCTTTGAATTCGTCTCACACAAAGCATATTGTGAAAAATGCGCCGGCGAAGTTTATGTTGCAAAACTTGAAGACGATAATTTGAAGGCCCTGTATGATGTTTATCGTGAAAAGAACGATATCATCTCCCTCGAGGAAATAAGGGCGATCCCGAAGAAGTACGGTATCGGCAAAAGACCTCTCTCTCTATTGCTTGGATGGGGAGAACATACCTTTAGCCGATATTGTGACGGAGATATTCCGACAAAGCAGTATTCGGAGATTTTGAGAAAGATTTCTTCCGACCCACGCTATTATCTCTCCCTGCTTGAAAGCAACAGGGAAAAATTAATGAGCGACAAAACTTATAAAAAAAGCATGACGGTGACGAAAAATCTACCGGATCTGTCTGTTGGGAATCGGTCTAAAATGTATGCAGTTGTAGATTACCTTTTGTCGAAGTGTCGTGACATCACACCTCTGTCCCTCCAAAAAGTTCTCTATTATGTTCAGGGTTTCCATTTTGCGTTTTACCGATCGTTATTATTTACCGAAGAATGTGAGGCATGGGTACATGGCCCTGTCTACCCGGAGGTCTATGGCCGTTATAAATGTTACTGTTTTGACCCCATAGATAAAGTTAATGAGCCGGATGACTCTTTGCTTTCTTCGGAAGAAAAGATCCTTCTTGACAGTATTATCAGGCATGTTTGCTGCTACAGCGGGAAAACACTTGAGTCGTTCACTAATACAGAAACGCCCTGGGTCACTGCAAGAGGAGGACTGGCCGCAGGTGCTAATTCTGATGTCATCATCCAGAAAGAGGCTATTGGCAAGTATTTTTCCTCTGTTAAGGAGAAGTACAACATGCTTAACCCTGCAAATATTAAGGACTACATGCAGGATATGTTTTCGCAGATATGATTTAAGGTCAGCTAAACAATAGCTGAGCGTGGCTGAGCAGTCGCAGTTGTGAACGGCGGGCGGAGAAAGCATCCGCCGGGGGAATTGCGGCGCAAGTCATGCCGCGGGGAATATGTGTCATGTGGACGCAAATTCCTCGCCCCTGCCCTTTACAACCATTCCCGTCGGCTCCGCCGACTTTTCTCGCGGTTTTTCAAACCGCACTTCCCGCGGCAAGTTCCTCGCCGCTCTTTTCAAATGTTTACAGCCTTCCTTGATCCTATTTATGTTTTGTTATCGGTATCAAGGCCCCATCTTCTTTTTTTGCATAAATGACCATCTCAAGCCCTAAATTGTTGAGAAATCGTCTTAATGTCCTTATTTCTAAATTTTGATTATTTTCAATTTTTGAAACTTGAGACTGTGTTATCTGCATTTTTCCTGCAAGTTCTTTCTGAGAAACTCTAAATTGCCTGCGCAGTTGCTCAAGCTTGAGTTCTGTATACATTTCTCTTGCTTTTTCTTGAATTGTTGCCTGTTCTTCCTCAGCAAGCTTTTCTTCATATTCATCTGAAGAGATAAATCCTTCAGGCATTTTTAAGGATCTATTATCAGTAAATATATGATTTTTATCCATCAATACTGTTTCCATAAATACTCCCCCTCACATAACAAGATCCTCTGCCCTATTTGGAATCTATCTTTAACCATATGCTCCATTCTCTCTCTGCTATCGCGATGTTTTTTTCATACCACCGCTTGTCGTTAGTCTTATCTCCGCCTGTCAGCATAATTGCGCGCCGCAGCGGGTCGAAAGCGTATAGGATCCGAATTTTCCTGCCATTTAATACTTTTCTGAGTTCACGTAAACTATGAATTTTCGAACCCTTTACCGGTTTTGAATATGAACCGGCAAGAGCCACTCCATGCTCCCTTATTAATCGGATAAACGCGACTATACTGGTTCGATCATCAGCAGATAAAGAATTAAGCCATGTTACAAAACTTAAAGAATAAATGACCTTGCATTGATCTTCAGCCATCCCTTTTCCTCCGGGGAAAATATTCTTTTTAATGAATATTCATTTAAATGAATACTATCTGTTTTTATAAAAAGTGTCAAGGAGCAAAGGCTAGCCATATTATCGCTCCCTTGATCACTGCTCTTTGACACATGAAGGTCTGCCCAGAATTATCTTTAACAAGGACTTGATCATTCCGCCACTTATCCACATTTTGTCAAATGTGTAGGTCTGACCCCAATGGCAGTTTGTAACACTTTCTCCAGCGATACAGCATGCTCACTTCTATACCAAGATCATCTGCTGTCTGTCGAAATGTCCTGTTGCGTTGATTGAAAAGTTAAATTCCACCAGGTAAGAATTTCTTTGGATGAAGTAGTAATCTCCATTTATACCATGGAGCAAGTGTAATTTGGGTCATATTGCATTACAATAATATCGTAATAAGGGTG
>Ga0228536_1001302_pt1 | contig 25497 bp, 23 predicted proteins | sample SJ1Smetagenome_FD_168611 | JGI IMG/M metagenome (GOLD analysis project Ga0228536, IMG submission 168611) | Enriched culture of PCE-dechlorinating microbial communities from Ithaca, New York, USA - SJ1.S | ecosystem: Engineered > Modeled > Simulated communities (microbial... > Unclassified...
TGAAGAAATCGCTTTTCGGTGAAAAGCTAGAAGACCTGGATTATCAAGAAGGTTGGATGTCTGATGAAGACGGGGCGCTTCCCACTGAGCCAGTCGATAATCGTGAGCCCCATCGCTGACAATTGTGCGGATATGCCTGTTCGGGCATATCCGCATCTTATCTATTGCGCCTTGAATACTCCATAGTACTCCCGGCCCCAGAAATCATAAGCCTTGACTCCAATTGCACCGCCCCTCTGTCCGGATAAGGTAAAGCCTATCTCAGTGGTCAGAGGACCGTTGAAATTGTGTTTTTCTCTTATCACCTGCAAATCCGACACAAAACTGCCTGGCTCATGGTCCAAATCCAGTGCCCAATAGGAAAAGGCATAGGCCCCCGGCAATCCTTCCACCTGGCAATCGTTCAAGCTTACATTATAGCGTTTGAGATCTCCCCGGTAGGGACTGGCCTCAACTTTTAAGCCCAACAAAGCGCGTCTTTCACCGACGGGTTGGTATATGGCGAAAGGGCGGGCGCTCTGCTGGATCAATCGGTGCGCAGCTGTATGGAGGGCAATGGGACTGTTGTCGCAGGCTATCCACTGGCGTCCGCTTTTTTCACAGGCATCGGCTAAAGTTCCTGATCCTCCATAGAAATCAGCCGCCAGCCCGCCCGGATTAGAGGCCGCCTCAAGTATGCGCGATATTAAAGCCAGAGGTTTCTGAGTGGGGAATTTGAGGTTTTCATGAGCAGTAGGACTCAGAATCTTATTGATGTCAGTCCACCAATCCTGCATGATGGCACCTTCATCCTTTAACTTATACCGGTCCCCCTTCACCCGGGTAAGGCCTCTCTCCCTGGTGCCGGGCGTGTAAGGACGGTACTGGGGGTTAAATGTATAATCGCCGCCTTTGGCATACCACAGAATTACATCATGTTTGCGATGAAAATGCCGTTTGGCCCCGCTGCCGCCTCCATAACACCAGACAATTTCATTGATCAGCTGGTCTGGTGAAAACAGCTCATCCAATATGATCTTAATATAATGGCAGATATGCCAATCCAGATGAATGAAAATGCTGCCGTTTTCGCCCAGGAGTCTCTTCATGGGAACCAGGCGATGATACATGTGTTCAAGGTATGATGACATTCCGTTTTCCCAATTGTCGTTAAAAACCTTGCGTTCGAAAGCATACCCGGCTTTTTTGTCCTTTATTTCAATACGGGACGAATAGTGGCTTTCACTTAAATAGGGGGGATCGATATAGATCAAGTCGATTTTGCCTTCATAGCCTTCTTGGAAGAGCATTTCCATGGCCGCCAGGTTATCTCCGCAGATTAAACGGCCCGGGAAATCAATATCCCGCTGGCAGGGTGATATGGCAAAAAGGTCGTCACTGCTTATGATGGGACGAGGAAAAACCTTCTCAACTTCCCAGGTGACATTGCCACTAACAGGCGGTTCACCGCGTTTCCAGCACAATTTCACGTCCCTGCCGTCCCCCATCCCCTCAATCCCCCTTTGCTCTAATTTTAACACAACGAGCGGAACGGGTTGGGATCATAAAAAGCTCTCCGGGTCTGGGCAGGGGAGCTTTACTAGTTATACCTATCTATAGCTGGTGTTGAGACGGATGAGGTTGTCGGGCGTAAAAGCCGGCTGGCTGTGCAGGCTATCCGTATATATAGGCAGCATCATACCCAGAATTATGGAGATTAAAACAATAACCAGCAGCCTTTGCATCAAAGCATCTCTCCTCAAGTTCAAACATATTTGCGCAACTGTTTCAAGGCGGCCTTTTCCAATCGAGACACCTGGGCCTGGGAAATACCGATTTCATCAGCCACTTCCATTTGGGTTTTCCCCTGGAAAAAGCGCAGTGATACGATGTGTTTTTCCCTTTCGTTTAGTTTTTTTAATGCCTCTTTTATCGCGATTCCCTCTAACCAAAGATCATCTGTATTTTTATCGTCACTGATCTGATCCATTACCAGGATGGGATCTCCCCCATCATTGTAAATCGGTTCAAAAAGGGATACCGGTTCCTGAATAGCATCCAGGGCAAACACTACTTCCTCCCGGGGAACTTCCAGTTCTCGGGCGATTTGGGTAATAGATGGTTCAGATGAATGGTCATTGGTCAATTTCTCCCTTATTTGCAGGGCTTTATAGGCTATATCCCTTAAAGAACGAGAAACTCTAACTGCGTTGTTATCCCTTAAATAGCGTCGTATTTCTCCAATAATCATAGGAACCGCATAGGTGCTGAAGCGTACATTCTGACTTAAATCAAAATTGTCTATGGCTTTGATTAAACCTATGCACCCTACTTGAAAGAGGTCGTCAACGAACTCGCCCCGGTTGCTGAACCGCTGGATGACACTCAATACCAGACGCAAATTGCCATAGATCAATTTCTCCCGGGATTCCCCGTCTCCCGCTTGCATTCGGGCAAAAAGCTGGCGCATCTCTTCATTGCGCAGGACCGGTAATTTGGATGTATTAACTCCGCATATTTCGACTTTGTTGATCACTCCGCCACCGTCCAATCATCACAATTAGGGCACCGGTACCTCCCCTGGGCCTTTGGTCAGGCCGCTCGGGCAGAAAAGCCTGTTCACGGCCTTGACTCGGCATATCTTTAAAAACTGAAAGTGCCTAAATCGGTTTGGCAAGGTACTAATAAAATTATTTACCTGCCAATGCATTATTATTCCGCAGATGAAAATACCGGTACTCTAAAAATAAAAAACCCCACCATGCGGGTAGGGCAGGAAATATTATGCAATTGCCTTTATTGATGTCCTATTACTCGATCTTCTTGATTTCCCTCTGTAGCCTTTTCAATATACGCTTCTCCAGGCGCGATATATAAGACTGTGATATCCCCAGAATATCGGCTACTTCCTTTTGGGTCTTTTCCACACCGTCGATTAATCCAAAGCGAAGCTGGATGATGATCTTTTCCCGGTTGTTCAATTTATGCATGGCCTGCCGAAGCAGTCCCTTTTCCACTTCACCCTCAACCTTCTTATATATCATGTCACCATCGGTGCCCAAAACATCTGAAAGCAGCAGTTCATTTCCATCCCAGTCAACATTAAGCGGCTCATCCAATGATATCTCCACCCGGTTTTTAAGGTTGCGGCGCAGATACATCAATATTTCGTTTTCAATGCAGCGGGAAGCATAGGTAGCCAGTTTTATGTTTTTCTTCGGTTCAAAGGTGTTTACCGCCTTAATCAAACCAATAGTCCCAATAGATACCAAATCCTCGATATTGATCCCGGTATTTTCAAATTTCTTAGCTATGTAAACCACCAGCCTGAGGTTGTGTTCTATCAAAGTAGCCTTAACCGCCCGGCTCCCCGTTTCCAACTGGGATATGAGATCATATTCCTCCTGCTCCCGGAGAGGTGGCGGCAAAACCTCGGAAGACCCAATATAGTGAACCAGATCGGGCATCATGGAATCAAGATATTTTTTTAGGACCAACAGCTTCCACTTGTTCATTTGGACCAGCATATGAGTCCTCCTCTCCTTATCTCTGGATGTCAACTGGTTTTATAACATTCCGTCTTTAAACAGTTCTTGCGACCTGTATAGTACAACGTTCGGTATATTCGCGCCCATAATTTGGGCAGATTTTTCCGAATTACTGCGTTGTCGTCAATCGCAATACGTCCAGTATTCCTCATTCCTTGACGCCCAAGGACGGGCTAATGCGGCGGTGCCAGGACGGCAAGGAGCCGCCCGCCTTGTACTTCAAAAAAATCTGCTCCAACTTATGAACACAATATACCGAATGTTGTACTAAGGCGGATTGACCAGCGGTGCTGGAACCAGCATACGATAACTGTCGTCGTTGCTGAGCTGGTCATGAAATATCCCGACAACCAGATCCCGGTGTTTAATCTCCTCTTGGCCCATATTCAGCAGCACTTCATCGGCCCTTAGACCCACCATCATACCATGCCGGCGGCCTACCGAACGATAGGGAATCATCCTGATGCGATTGGCCCAGGCGCTGGAAAGAACCGCTCCCAGGAAATCATCCTCACCAGTGCCGGGATCAAAAGTCCGGCATATTTCCTGAGGCAGGCAGTCCCTTATCAATCCGTATTCTGCTACAATAACCGGTCGGCGGGTAAGGGGATCCCGCAAAGCGTTTCCCGTATCAACAAAACCCGTTCCGCTGCACACCTTATCATCAAACTTCAAGGTTACCTGAAAGCGGAGCAATCCGGGGAGGACTTTGTTGACTATGTATCTCTCACTGCAGTAAGCAATGAGGATTAAACCCGCCAAACCGCTCGCCCACCACAGCCAGCGCAGCTTCAGCAAAGGTCTGGTATAAATAGAAAGATAAGGTAGAGCCAATAAAAGCCCGGTGGCTATAAAACTGCCCAGATAAAAAAAGACGATAAGCTTTTTCCACTGTTCCCAACCCAATGGTTTAAAGGACACCCATAACATCAAAATGGAAACAGCTATTTTGACCGGTAAAATATAAAACCAGTGCCAGGCAGCAAACAGGACGCCGGTGCCATATAGTGCTCCCAGTAAGGAAGCCAGCAGCAGACGCCCGTAATAAACCCGGCTTTGTGACCATCGAGCCGTAATCCACAATAAGGCCAGATCCATTACAAAATTGACCAGGAAACTCAAATCAGCATATACAACAGGATTTTTCACTGCATCACCCTGTTAAGCACGAGCCTTTCCTCAATTAAAGATATGTACTGTATTTAATAGTAATGTATTCCAAATTATACCATGCAATAAGGGGGTAATTTGTAGGAAGAGGGAGTTGGCCAACAAGCAAGTTATGGCATTAAACTGAAAAATACGGGAGTTTTCCCTGGCAAGCAGAACCCTACTGCTAAAGCTTAAAATGAACTCTACTGATACCCAAGCGAGCGACGGAAGCACCATCCAGGCCCTACGATTTACGCTTCGCTACGCTTTACCCATTATGAATGTTGCTAAGAGCAAGGCAATAAAATAAGGTCCGCGATTGAATCGTACATGTGTACGTTGATCGAGCGGACCTATTTTATAGCGTACTATTCGCAACCTTAATTACGACCATCGGGAGCATCTAAAGTGCCCGTGGTACTTTTCGTCGCTAGGATTATTTTCTATGCCGCAGGAAAGGCGGAATATCCAAATCCTTACTGTCCAGGAAAACCGGCGGAGCTTGTTCGGTAGTCGGTTGCATGCGTCTGGGCGCCCTGGTGGTAGGAGATTCCTGGGCTTGAATCGCTTTGCCCCCGGAAAAACCGGTGGCAATTACTGTAACCCGAACCTCATCCTGAAGCTCTTCGTCAATATTGGCACCAAAAATAATGTTGGCGTCTTCATCAACCGCCTGGTGAATGATATCGGCTGCCTCATGTATTTCAAACAGGGTGAGGTCAGTGCCCCCGCTGATGTTAAATAAAACCCCTTTAGCCCCTTCAATCGATGTTTCCAAGAGGGGACTGGATATAGCCAGCCGAGCTGCTTCAGCGGCCCGGTTTTCGCCCTTAGCCCGTCCAATGCCCATCAAAGCAGACCCGGTATTGCGCATGATCGTCTGAACATCAGCAAAGTCGCAGTTGATCACTCCAGGAACGGCAATCAGGTCCGAAATGCCCTGAACGCCCTGCCGAAGTATATCATCGGCTATTTTAAATGCATCATTAAAACCGGTATGCTTATCCACCACTTGCAGGAGCCGATCATTGGGTATCTTAATAAGGCTGTCAACTTCCTGCGCCAGTGCTTGAATGCCCCGGTCAGCCTGGGTGTTTCTCTTTCTTCCTTCAAAACTAAACGGTTTGGTTATGACACCTACGGTCAGGGCCCCCGATTCTTTGGCAATCCGGGCAATAACCGGAGCTCCGCCAGTACCGGTTCCCCCGCCCATACCCGCAGTCACAAAAACCATATCGGCCCCTATAAGCGCCTTCTTGATCTCGTCGGCGCTTTCTTCGGCGGCTTTCATTCCTATATCCGGGTCAGCACCGGCACCCAGGCCTTTGGTAAGTTTTTCTCCAACCTGAATCTTCTTTTCAGCACGAGAAAGGTACAGCGCCTGGGCATCAGTGTTTACCGCAATAAACTCAACCCCCTTGAGGCCGGCCTCGATCATGCGGTTTATCGCATTGTTTCCTCCACCGCCCACACCTATTACCTTGATGTCAGCGAATTGCTGTATTTCTACATCAAAATCCAACGGCATAAAAATCCTCCTTCTGCCTTACCTGAATAAGTCTTTCAGCCAATCCAGAATTCTATCCAGAAAACCAGTGAATAGAGGAGCTTCTTTGGCATGATTCCCCATCACCCGTGTACCATATAAAACGCCTCCGAGCACAACTGCATATTGAGTACGATTGAATTCTCGAGCCATGCCGCGAAGGTTCTCCGGCAGCCCTATGCGTACCGGCATATCAAGGTATTGTTCAAATAATTCAACAATTCCTGACATTTCAGCTCCTCCTCCGGTCAAAACAATGCCGGATGGTATTCTATCAAGACAATCAAATTCTTTAAGTTCAGCATATATTAGTTCAACCAGCTCTATCAAGCGGGCAGAAATTATTTCCGCAATTGTCTCCTGAGGAACTTGTTTTACATCTTTTCCCTGGATATTGCGAACATTGATCATCAATTCGCTGTCAACCGTTTTGGGATTGGCGGCCCCGCTCTTTTCCAAAATCCTGGCCGCCTCTTCCATGGATGTCTTTAAGACAATAGCCAGGTCTTTGGCCAGGTACTCGTCACCCATCGGTATAACCGAAGTGTCGGCCAAACTTCCATTTTCAAAAAACGCTACGTCAGTGGTTCCCGCGCCTATATCGACCAGAACCACTCCCATTTCCTTTTCAGCCGGGACCAGGACCGCTTCCCCGGCCAGCAGCGAATTGTAAAGCAGACTGTTTATATGTAAATTAACCCGGCTGGCGCAACGATAAAGATTCTGGATCGCGGCAGTTGCTGCCGTTATAATCGTAACTTCCGCCTCCAGCCGGCTTCCCACCATACCCACCGGGTCCATTACACCTTCATATCCGTCTACTATGTACTGCCTCTCAACTGTCTGCACGATTGTCTTGTCGGCCGGCAAAGATATACTGTGGGCTGATTGCAGCACCCGCTCCTTGTCGTCCCGGCTTATCTCGCTGTTGGGATTGCCTATCGCTACTGCCGCGTGGTTGTTGAGCGAAGAGATACTGCCCCCAGAAAAGCCCAAAACGGCATTGTTGATTTCAATACCGGTCAAACGCTCCAGATCATTCAGACAGGCTTCTACCGCTTTGGCAGCGCTTTCTATATCAACGATGTTTCCTTTGCGCATGCCCCGGGAAGGAACCCGGCTGATGCCCAGAAGGTTTATATCCTGACCTACAATGACTTCGGCCATTGCAGCCTTGATATAGCTAGTGCCTATGTCCAGAGCAACAATTGTGTTTCGCTTTCTGATCTCCAGCACCCCTTATTGCCATACTATAGTCTTAATACCACAGAACTGGGCTTATTCCTTTTTATTAGCATGATTTTGTTCAGTATTTTTTCAATAGATATCGACGTATGATGGCCAAATTCTGGAATATGCGTACTCCAAAAACGACAACCGCAGCCAGGTAAAGCTCTACACGCAGCAAATCGCCTAGGTAAGCCAAACCAGCTGCCAACAGAGTATTTACTATAAATCCGGTCATAAAGACTAGATTGTCGAAGCTGTCTTCCAGATAGGCCCTGATTCCGCCAAATACCGAGTCCAATGCCGCCAAAACGGCGATAGACATGTATTTGGTCAATACATAGGACATAATGGGAAGCTTGCTGCCGAATATCACTCCCAGAGCTACACATAATACAATTCCAATCCAGTACATAACCTCGTCTCCTAATTTACGGCTTTGCCAAAGGTCATCTTGGTCGACCCGTTGTATGCAGCCATCTTTATTTTATCTACCTTTTTCATTTCGATCTGCATGCCAGTGAACTTCAGTGTTTCAAGGTAACCGCCTTTTAAAGACATACCGCTCTCCAGCAAAGAGGGATCACCGATCGCCTGAATATGAAAGGGCGGGGCAACCCGGTTCTCGTTGACTACGATCATTGAGCCCGACCAGTTAATTTCGGACATGGCCGTTATACGCTGGTCGTTAACCGTAATTGCTTCTGCCCCGGATGCCCGCAATTCATTGACCAGGCGCAAAAGATCCAGCACGTTAACTATCGAGCCATTGCCACTTTCATTGGCCTGCAAGCTGCCTGGACTTTCCGACATGGTGATGCTGATCCCGGGGCCTTCAACTGGATAGAGTCCGCCCACCATATTGGCCAGCTGCAGCTCTTTTTGTAGATCGGCCATTTCCATATCGCTGTTTCGTATATCCTCCAACTGCTGGTTTAATGAGGCGACCTTTTGTCCCAGGTTATCTCTTTCCCCGGTAACACCGTTCAACTGGGCCGTCAGATCTTCAATCCGGGCAGGAACCAGACTGGCCTTGTAGAAGCTGGTCGTCTTGTACTGAATGCCAAACATGGTTCCTACTATTAAACAAACCAGCGCGAGAGACAATTGTGCTCCTTTATTGCGCACTGTAACCACCCTTCTGCCATTATGAACTGCATCACTATCTTTTATTTAACGGCTTTGCCGTAATCCATGCGAACGATTCCCTTAAATCCAGGAATTCGCAGCTTTTCAGCCTTTTCAATACTGGCTTGAATGCCCATAAATTGCAGGGCGCTCAAATTTCCGCTTTTTTGAGTCATACTATTCTCAAGCACATCGGGATTCCCAACCGCCAATAAGACGAAAGGCGGTCCAATTCTAACCTGGTTGACTACTATCATGGGTCCCGCACAGCGTATCTCCGACATGGCCGTAACACGCTGATCGTTTATAGATATTGCTTCAGCGCCCGCTGCTTTTAGATCATTGACCACCATCAACAGGTTATCCTCATGAATAAGCAGATCATTGGGATCCTCTCCCGGCTCTAAGGTCTTTGGGTTATCAGTCAGGGTAATTCTTACTCCCGGCCCTTCAACCGGCAGCAAACCAACGGAAAGCTTCGCATCCTGGAACTCTTTTTGCAGATCGGCCCGCGCCTGGTCGTTATTCTTAGTGTTTTTAATCTGTTCCTCCAGTGAAGCAGCTTTTTGTTCCAAAGCCTCTTTTTCCTTTTTAACCGTGGTTATCTGGGCGGCCAGATCCTCTGTTCGTTCAGGCACCAGAGTCGCTCGATAATAACCGGTCGTCTTGAACTGTACAGACAGCATGATCCCCAGGATAACACATACCACGGCTATTGATATCTGCGCTCCTTTACTTCGCATTTAAACCACCTTTAGCAACTCGTAGATGTTTACATTGTATACTACATAACATAATACGTTTATATTAAAAAATTCTTATACTTTGGTTTTCATTACCGGTTCCCCATCAAAGCTTATGTCAACATATTCCAGGGCCTCATGGCCTTCCTTTTTCATATCTTTTTCCATGGTAAATACGGCTTTTATATAGGTAAGCTTCTCATCCAATCTCTCCATCTTGCCAAACCTTATCTCGGTTCCGGCCTGGGTATACATTAAAATCTCATCGCTGCTGGTACGATAGTGAAATTCAGAAATATTCTTCCGCTCCTCACCCATTGAGTCCCAGATCATTTTTATCTGCTGCACGGCAGCCGGATAGACGGCCTGTCCAAGATTTACCCTTTCGGGAAGCAGATCCATGGTTATTAATGGATAGTCTTGAATTGACACTCCAGCTACTCGATCGATACAAACTCCCTCATCGTCAAGGAAGAGCATAATGTTTTGATAAGGGACCAGCGCCCAAACCTGTCTTTCTACTATCTTGATTTCCAGATCATGCGGCAAATGCCGTACCATATCAGCCCTTTTTATCATAGGGTGGGTCTGTACGGCTTTACTTACCAGCGCTGCATCTACCGCAAATATATTCTGTCCCGAATTAATCCCCGCCAGGGCCAGGATTTCCGCCTGAGAAACCTTGACCATGCCTGATGCATATACCCTGTCAACTTTGAAAATAGCGCTGTGCAAAAAAAGATATACGCTAAGCAGCAGGACCAAAATAAAAATGGAGATGCTGAAAAGCCTGCGTTTTCGAGCGTGGCTCATACAAATCTCCTATCCCCATGTTACTGTGAAAAATTATAGCAGATTTTATATGCAAAATCATTATCATCTTTTAGGACTTTCTAAAAATCCGGGCTATAGTCCCTAGTAGTCTGTTAATTTAAATCGTCTCTTCTTTCGATCCTGGCTCCAATGCCCTGCAGCTTCAGATGAATGTTTTCATAGCCGCGATCGATGTGGTCTATCCGGCAGATTTCGGTTTCACCTTCAGCATAAAGTCCGGCAATGATAAGAGCCGCACCCGCTCTCAAATCAGTCGTTTCCACTACCGCACCCTCCAGGTGGTTTTTGCCTTTGATGATAGCCGCCCGGCCTTCAATTTTAATCTGAGCCCCCATCCTCCTCAGTTCTTGAACATGCATAAAACGGTTTTCAAAAATAGTCTCAACAATCATGCTGGTACCCGGCACGGTAGCCAGCAAAGACATCATTTGCGCCTGCATATCAGTAGGAAAGCCGGGATAAGGCATGGTTTTCAAATCAATGGGGCTGAGCGCGTTTTTGCCGGCCACCCTCACTCCGGTTTGGTAGGCCAGTATATCAATACCCATTTCTCTCAGTTTCAATATGATTGGTTGAAGATGTTCAATAATTACATTCTCTACAAATACGTCCCCCCGACCGATGGCGGCAGCCACCATGAAGGTCCCGGCCTCAATACGATCAGGAATAATTTTATAATCCACTCCATGCAGCCGGTTGACGCCTTCAACTCTAATGGTATCAAGCCCCGCCCCTCTCACCTTGGCTCCCATACGGTTTAAGAAATTCTGCAGATCGATGATTTCCGGCTCCCGGGCGGCATTGCGAATTACGGTTTGCCCCGGCGCCGACACGGCAGCCATCATGATATTTTCGGTGGCGCCGACGCTGGGAATATCCAGAAGTATTTCCTTTCCAGCCGCAGCCGCACCTTTTCCTTCCATAAACCCAAATTCTTCACTGATATTATATCCGAGGTCACGAAACCCTTTCAGGTGCAAATCCATCGGGCGGCTTCCTATCGCACACCCGCCCGGATAGGCCACCCGGGCATTTTTGAATCGGGATAGCAAAGGGCCCATAACCAAATTAGAGGCTCTCATCTTTCGGGAAATACGCTCCGGCAATTCAACCGCGTTTACATCCCGGGCATCAATAATCAACTTATCAGCCTCTCTTTTAACCTGTGCCCCTAAAAGACGCAGCACTTCTGCCATAACGGTAACGTCTTCCAGGTCAGGCACCCCGGATAGGTGAACCTCACCCGGGCACATGAGGCAGGCTGCCATAATGGGGAGTGCCGCGTTTTTCGAACCACTGACCCGCACCTGGCCTTTTAAAGGATAAGCTCCTTGGATAACAAGGCTTCCCAAAACCTACACCCCCGCCTTTAACAGGCTTTCACCGGGTTTCCTACCAGTTTCTCCAACAGGCTCTTCCCCAATCTCCATATATCTCCAGCCCCCATGGTAATCAACAAGTCGCCCGGCTGCAGGATCTGCAGCAAATGCTTCTCCATAGCCGGCAGATCCGGGCAAAAGCCGCATTGACCTCCGGCCTGACAGGCAGCCTGGGCAACCAGATTTCCATCTATTCCGGGAATAGGATTTTCCCCGGCTGCATATATTTCAGTAACCAGGCAGATATCGGCTCCGGATAAGGCTTCTCCCAGCTGGTTTCCCAGGCTGTTGGTACGGGTATAGCGGTGGGGTTGAAAAGCTACTACCAGACGGCCCGGATGAATGCTGCGGGCCGCATCTATGGTGGCCTTTATTTCGGTGGGATGGTGGGCATAATCGTCAACAATCTCTATCTGTCGGGCTGTTCCTATGTATTGAAAACGCCTTTTAGCTCCGACAAAATCGTTTAACCCCCGGCAGGCGGCATCAAAGTCCACACCCAGTTCCATCACGGCAGTCAGGGCGGCAACTGCATTTAAGGCATTATGCTTTCCCGGAACGCCCAAATGCACTTTTCCCAGCAAGGCTCCTTGATGGTGCATGAAAAACTGCGAACCACCGTTTACCGCCTGCCAGTCGCTCAGGTAATAATCATTATCCGGATTTTCTCCATACATGATCATACGGACCGGGCAGGCCGATCTGATGTTCTTAATACAGGGGTCTTCCCCATACAGTACTGCAAAGCCTCCGGGGCTGACACCGCATAAAAACTGTTCAAAAGCCAGTTCTATATTGTGCAGATTCTTATAGTAATCGAGATGATCATCTTCAATGTTAGTCACTACTGCAATGTAGGGTTTCAACTCCAAAAACGAAGCATCGCTTTCATCAGCTTCCACGACAGCGTAGGGACTCTTGCCGACTTTGGCGTTAATACCGCTTTCCTTCAACTCGCCGCCTACGATGAAGGTTGGATCAAGTCCACATTGTTCCATAATACTGTAGATCATTGAAGTTGTAGTGGTCTTACCATGGGCGCCGGCTACTGCTATTCCTTTACCGCTATTTACCAGTTCGGCCAGCATCTGCCCTCTCTTCATAATCGGAATATTATATTGAATAGCCTTTACCAACTCCGGGTTGTCAGGAGGTATGGCTGAAGATATTACCACCAGGTTAATCCCCTTTTTTATATTGACGGCCGAATGACCCTGGCAAAGCTCAATCCCAAGTTCCTCCAGCCTGTCGGTAGTGGCGTTTTTCTGCAAATCGGAGCCGCTCACCTTAAAGCCCCGGATGGCCAACACCCGTGCAATTCCGCTCATTCCTGCGCCTGCAATGCCTACCATATGCACCCATGATCCTGGTGTGACGGGCATTACCTCATCTCCTTCTCCATCAATTCATCCTCCTGATTACACCTTATAGTATGCGTGAATAATATAAGTGGTTACATCCCAAGCCCCGCCTGAGGACCAATCAAGGTATCCAGAATGTCATCCAGGGCCTGTGGTTTGGCTTGTGTTCGCATATTTACGGCCATTTCCCGCAGCCGGCCAGGATTTTGGCGCAGGGACTCCACTTTTTTATACAGAGTATCCCCATCCAGGAACTCATCGATAACCATTTCAACGGCCTTTTTGTTAAGCAAAGCCCTGGCGTTATATTCCTGATGGTTGTCCGCCGCATAAGGATAGGGGATCAAAACAGCAGGTAAACCGAGCAAGGCCAGCTCGCTCAGAGTACCGGCCCCGGCCCTGCAAATAGCCAGATTGGCTACTTGCAAGGCCTCTTCTATATTATACATATAAGGAAGCAGGTGCAGGGCAAGTTTCATATCCTTACGGTCCAGCTGGGCATCAAGCTTTTCCTGGAGCTCTTTATAATTATTTTCACCGGTTATCCAGATAACTTGCAAGTTTTCCCGGCGATATCTGGTCACCAGGTCCAGCATGGCGTTATTTATGCTCATAGCTCCGCGGCTGCCCCCAAAAGCCAATATGGTAAACCTACCGCTCTCAAAACGGGCAGACTTATGAATACGGCCCCGGTAAATGTCCAGTATCTCTTTTCTAACCGGCATTCCGGGCACGATAATAGAACGGGCTTTTAAATACTGACGGGCCTCGGCAAAATTAAGCATAACGCAATCAACCCGGGTGGCCAGCCGGCGGTTGGCCAACCCCGGTATGGCGTTTTGTTCGTGAATAAAAGTTCGGCAGGAAGCAATAAAGGTTGCCGCCAGGACTACGGGAAAGGATACATATCCTCCGGTTCCCACCACTATGTCCGGTTGAAAATCCCGGATAATGTTCCAGCCTTGAAAAATACTCAGAGGAAACTTGGCAAGATCCTTCGAAGCTCTAAGGAAGGATGAGCGATTGATGCCTTTGATGTCCACCTCGGCAAATCTCAACCCGGTTTTGGGCACTATAGAACTCTCCAACCCTTCGGCAGTTCCTACATAGAGAATTTCGACCCCGGGGATGCGCTGTTCCAGCCCCTGGGCAATGGCTAAGGCCGGGTAAATATGACCCCCGGTTCCTCCACCGCTTAGAATTACTTTCATCTCCAGCCTCCTTGTGCGGCAATCTCATCAAGGCTCTTTTTAATAGGGTCCGTTCCTCAGCGCCCGGTGCTGAACCGGGATATATTTAATAAAATACCTACCCCGGAGAGGGTTATAAATAATGAAGAACCGCCGTAGCTGATAAACGGCAGGGTTATTCCGGTTACCGGCAGGCATCCCGCCACCACGCCTATATTGATAGCCGCTTGAAAGACAATCGAGGTGGTTATTCCGGCAGCCAGGAGATGGCCAAAGGTATCAGGCGCGTTCATGGCAATTTTATATCCCCTCCAGGCAAAGAGCAAAAACAGCGAAATCACCAGAGCAACTCCTATAAAGCCCAGTTCTTCGCCCAGGATGGCAAATATAAAATCGGTGTGCTGTTCAGGTAGGTAAAAATACTTCTGCCGGCTGCGGCCCAGACCCATTCCAAACAGTCCTCCCGAACCCAGGGCATATAACGACTGTATGGTTTGAAAACCTATATCCTTGGGGTACTTCCACGGATCCCAAAAAGCCACTACTCTCTGAAACCGGTAAGGAGCGGCAATAATAGCCGCTGCTACGGTTGACGCGCCGGCCAAGCTGATGCCACCCAGGTGAGACCACCTGGCACCAGCCACCATAAGCATAAAAAATCCGGTACCGGCTATGACAAAGGAAGTGCCTAAATCGGGTTGAGCCAGAACCAGGCCGCATATCAGAGCCAAAACGGCCATTATAGGAAGCACTCCATTTTTGAATGATCGAATTTCGTCCATTTTGGTTTCCAAAATTTTAGCCAGGAATAGAGCCATACATATCTTGGCCAACTCGGAAGGAGAAAACCCGTAAGTTCCAATACCCAACCAGCGCGTTGAGCCTCCCGCCCCTATACCCAAGGGCGTATGAACCAGTATCAAACAGAGCATGGCCACCAATATAGCTGGTAAGGCCAGTTTCTTCAGCTTAGCGTAATTAAATTTCATGATGATTATCATGGAGAGTAATCCCAGAAAGGCCCATTGAAGCTGTTTTTTAAAATAGTAAAAAGTGTTGTGCTGCTCTACATCCGCCGTTATCGAACTAGAGCTAAACACCATAACCAGGCCGACTCCGAGTAAGGCCAGTGTAGCCAGGAACAATATGAAATCTGGCGGTCCCTTCTTTAACCTCATCCGGGTCCTCCTTAACTCGCAGCCTAACCAGCCCTGGTTAAATCTCGAACCAGCTGGCAAAACAAATCGCCCCGTTGTTCGTAATTGTCAAACATATCCCAGCTGGCGCAGGCCGGCGACAGCATAACCACATCGCCCTCCCGGGCCAATCCCGCTGCAGTTTTTACGACCGCGGGGAAATCCGTTACCATATGTATATTCGTAAAGCCGGCCTTCATTACTGAAGCGCGGATCTCCTCACTAGACTCTCCAACCAGGATCAACTCTTTGACACGTTGCTTTATAACCCCGGCCAGTTCGTCAAATTGGGAGCCCTTATTTCTCCCCCCGGCAATAAGAATCACCTTTTGCGAAAACGATTCCAAAGCCTTGATGGCTGAATCGGGATTGGTAGCCTTTGAATCATTGATGTATAAAACACCTCCCGGTGTGGCAATCTCCTCCATCCGATGCCTTACCCCGGCAAAGGTCCTGATGGCGGCCGCTATGTCTTCAGTCCCCACTCCCGCTAAAAAGGCCAGCAGTGATCCGCAGAGGAGGTTTTCCTGGTTATGGCGGCCCCGAAGCCGGCTCTGCTCCAGTTCCACCACCGGCAGCTTTTGGCCTTGCCAGGCTATTTCAATGAGGCCTTTATTTATATAGGCGCCTTCATCCAAAACCCGCCGGTTGGAGAAAAACACGGTCCGCCCCGGACAGAGCGGAGCAAGACTGCTGACCAGGGGATCTTCTGCATTCAAAACGCAGTAGTCCTCGGCAGTCTGGTTATTAAATATATTGGCTTTGGCTTTTATATAGCCATCCATGGTCTTGTGGCGGTCCAAATGGTCGGGAGTAATATTTATAATTCCACAAAGATGCGATCTGAACTCGCCAATGGTTTCCAGTTGAAAACTGGACAACTCCAGGGCGATGATGCCCTGCTCCAGAGTCTCAACCTGGGAGGTTACCGCTATACCTATGTTCCCGGCGGCAGCCGTCGGTATCCCCCCCACCCGAAAAATATGTTCCAAAAGGGCGGTGGTAGTGGTCTTGCCATTGGTACCGGTAACCGCACAAAATTCGAGTTTCTCCGGTTTCAACCAGTAGGCCAATTCCACTTCCCCCACCACCGGCAGGCCTTTGGCAAAGGCCTGCTGAAAAGGGGGTATCTCCAGAGGGATGCCCGGACTGGCTACCAGCAGATCGAATTGCTCCGGGTCTACCTCGGGATATCCCCCGGCCACAACCACCGCCCCCTGCTCCTTAAGCTCATGAACCATGGCTCCCAGTTCATTTTCCGTCTTGCGGTCGCATATGACAACCCGGGCGTTTTGTCTGATCAGGCTCTTTACCGCGGCCACGCCGCTGCGGGCCATTCCCACTACCAGAACCCTTTTGCCTGATAAATCCAACCAATTCACATCCCATCAATAGGCCTAACACTCTGTTGAGGATTAGCAGAGTACTAGCCCATATGTCTGAATCCTAATAGTCCAATTACCGTAAATACAAAAGACAGCGCCCAAAAAAAATATACCACTTTGGTCTCCGGCCACCCGCGCAATTCGTAATGGTGATGCAAAGGTGCCATCAATAGTATTCTCTTGCCGGTGGTTTGATAAGACACCACCTGGGCGGCGACACTTAAGGTTTCCAGGACATAAACCCCCCCTATTATCACCAGGACGATTTCCGCCTGGCATAAGGCAGCTACCGCCGCAACACCGCCGCCTATCGCCATCGATCCGGTATCACCCATAAAAACCCGGGCGGGATGGCGGTTAAAAACCAGGAAACCCACACAGGCGCCCGCCAGGGAGCCGCAGAAAATAATCAGGTTGTAGTGCTTGGTCATAAAGCATACCGCGCCCAGGGCTATAACAACAAAAAAGGTCACCCCGGCGGCCAGTCCGTCCAGCCCGTCGGTGAGGTTGACCCCGTTGGTGGACCCCATCAAAACACAGATGAGAAAAGGTATATATAATATGCCCAAATCATAAACCGTTCCAATGAATGGGATCACAATCTGGGGTTGGCGGTGAAAATACCATAACAGCAGCAGGGCCAGCGCCAAACCTATAATAAGCTGCAAAACCAGTTTGTCACGGGCGCGTAAGCCCAGGGAGCGCTTCAACACGACTTTTATGTAATCATCCCAAAATCCAATGGCCCCACAGGCCACAAATACCAGAACCGCCGTCAACACCTCGGCGCTCGCTCCGGCAGTGATAAAACTGGCCACCATCACCGCGGTTATAATTATCACCCCGCCCATGGTGGGCGTTCCGGCTTTGGCGTAGTGCCTTTGCGGACCTTCGGCCCGGATGCTTTGCCCCACTTTGAGGCGGGTCAAAAAAGGAATCATAAAGGGGCCCATGGCCAGTGAAATTAAAACCGCGATACCCCCGGCAATAAGAGCATTAGTAATATATCCATGCAAAGGAGTGTTCCCCCTGTTAATTAGTCTTGGGACAGCTTTAGTACTCTGAGCGGCCGGGTTTTCTTTCCAGGCCTGCGATCAAAGTCTCCATCTCCATACCCCGGGAGGCCTTGAATAGTACCTTGTCTTGCGGATCAATAAGCTGCTTTAGAAAATCCAGGGCGTCCGCTTTGGAAAGAAAATGATACACTCTGTTATCCGGCAAACCGTATGCGCGGGCCCCAGCCGCTATATGGGCGGCTCTTTCGCCAACCGCTACCAGTATATCCACCTGACAGGCGGCAGCCCGGCGGCCAACCTCCAGATGGCCTTCCCGTTCTGCATCCCCCAATTCAAACATATCGCCCAAAACTGCAATATATCTGCCCGGGGCAGCGGCCTCCCCGCCGCATTCCAGGGCTGCGGTCATCGACAGGGGATTGGCATTATAAGTGTCGTCTATTATCACTCCGCCGGCCTGGTTGCGCTTCAGATTCAGACGCTTGTCTCCAGGAACGTATTTTAAGAGTTGTGCTTGACATTTGTCAAGTCCTACGCCCATAAGCTCCGCCATCGCCACTGCCGCAACCACATTCCCTGCCAGTCTCCGGGCCGGCAGCGGGCAATAGATGATCTGCCTCTGGTCAAACCAAACGGCTTCAATATCTATACCCTCTGTTTTATAAGCAACCGATAGTATACGGAAATCGCAGGAAGGATGGTATCCAAAATAATACTTCTTCACAGGATAGTCCTGGCTTGTCTTCACCAGCACCGGGTTGTCGCCGTTGAGTAAGGCCAGGCCTCCAGCTTCCATTTCATCCAGGAGCTCGCATTTGGCCAGGGCTATATTCTCAATAGTGCCCAGCGTTTCAAGATGAACCGGCTCTACATTGGTTATCACCGCATAGTTGGGTCTGGCAATACGAGCCAATCTCCTTATCTCTCCCGGTCCCCGCATGGCCATCTCCACAACCGCCGCCTGATGCTCGGGAGCAATACTTAAAAGGCTGAGGGGCAGGCCGATATCGTTATTAAAGTTGCCGCTGCTTTTAAATGTAGCCAAAGAACCCTCCAGGCAAAGCGCCAAAAGCTCTTTGGTGCTGGTTTTGCCCACGCTTCCGGTCACCCCGACAATGGGAATCGACAGCTGCTTGCGGACAGCCGCAGCCAGATCCTGAAGGGCCTGTAAAGTATCGGCCACCTTGATTACGCCCCGATCCGTCAGGTTGGCAGGGACTTTCGACGCGTCAGATATGCACACCGCGGCGGCTCCCGCCGCAAAAGCCTGTTCCAGGTAGTCGTGGCCGTCAAAGCGTTCTCCGGATAGTGCGAAAAAGACAGCGTTCGGGGGCATCCGCCGCGAATCCGTGCTGACCGCTTCAATAAGCAGCTCGGGATTTCCCTGCAGTAAAACTCCGTCCATTGAAGAGCCTATGTATTGCAGACTTAGTTTCATGCTTGTTCCTTGCCTTTCAAAAACTCGGCGGCTACCAGTCTATCGTCAAAATCAAGGACCTGTCCTTTAACCAGTTGATAGGTTTCATGCCCTTTGCCGGCGATAATCACCAGATCACCGGGGCGGGCCAGGTAGATGGCATGGCGTATAGCCTCGCGCCGGTCTACAATGATGGCATAGCGTGAATCTTTGACTTTCTCCACACCCGGCACGATGTCGTTGATGATATCCCTCGGTTCTTCACTGCGGGGATTGTCAGAGGTTACAATGGTAAAGTCACTGTACCGGGCGGCTATTTCACCCATCAGGGGCCTTTTACCCCGATCCCGGTCGCCGCCACAGCCAAAAACGGTTATAAGGCGGTTTTCCAGAATGCCCCGGGCTGTTTTTAATATGTTTTCCAAACCATCGGGGGTATGAGCGTAATCAACCACTACCGTAAAATCCTGCCCGCACTGCACCTGTTCAAAACGGCCGGGCACCCCATCTACCCGGCCCAGGGCCGACTGAATAGTTTCAACCGCTATCCCCTCAGTAAGGGCAAAAGCAATGGCGGCCAACGCGTTGTAAACGCTGAAAAGCCCGATAAGTTTCATCTGTATCTTGAAAGTGCCGCCTGGATAAACCACGGAAAAGTCACTGCCCTTAAGGGTTACATGAACATCTCGCGCCATAATCCGGGCTTCTTTTTCTATTCCATAGCTTACCGCCGTGGTTTCTGCCCGGGCCATAAATTCAGGGGCGTACTCATCGTCCCCGTTTATTATACTGAAATCCCCCGGACGTGTTTCCAGGTTCTTGAAAAGCTTCAGTTTGGCGTCACGGTAGGCTTCCATGGTTTGATGCAAATCCAGGTGATCCTGAGTAAGATTGGTAAATACCGCCACGTTAAAATCCAGGGCGACTACCCGCTCCAGAACCAGGGCATGGGAAGAGACCTCCATAACCACATATTCAGCCTGCTGCTCCCGGCAGACTTTTAAAAAGGCTTCGATATCCGGAGCTTCCGGAGTAGTGTGGCCCAAATCGAAGCTTTGCCCCCCCACCCGGGCATAGAGAGTTCCCAGTATGCCGGTTTTCTTGCCCGCTTCCTCTAAAATGGCCTTGATTAAATGGGTGGTGGTGGTCTTGCCGTTGGTACCGGTTACACCGATCAACCTCAGCTGCCTTGAAGGGTGGTGGTGGAAATTGCCCGCCACCCGGGCCAAGGCCTGTCGGCTGTCGTCGCATAGAGCCACGGGCAGATCGCAATCGGCGATTTCCTTCTCGGCCAGAATGGCTGCCGCCCCTCTTTCCCGGGCATCCTTGACAAATAAATGACCGTCGGTCTTGAAACCGGATATACATACAAATAAAAATCCTGGTTTAACCTGGCGTGAATCATAGGCAACGCCGCAAATTTCAGGATCGCCCGGAACTCCAACCCTGGAGTGGACCACTCCCTCTAGAACCTTGCTGAGTCTCATCCGCATCCTCCTTCCGGCTCCAAGTATTTAAACACTTAAGTCCGGCCTATTCGCCAACCGGCTGAAATCGTACCGTTATGGTTGACCCGGTTGAAATGACCTTGCCCGGTAGCGGGTTTTGCTGGTAGGCCAGTCCGGAGCCTTCCGGCACCAGATGCAATCCCAGCTCGGACAGAATTCGGGCCACTTCTTTCATCGATTTTCCCTGCAAATCGGGCACCGTTACCTGGCCCCCGGCTTCCCCCCCTTTGTCGTGAGGAGACATATATATTACCACCTGGGCGCCTTTAAGCAGACGAGTGCCCGGTCGGGGGGTTTGCTGCCAAACCAGTGAACCGCTTCCGCTCAGCTTGGTACTTAAACCCCGGCTTTGCATCAGGCTGATTGCTTCATTCAGTGGAAGGTTGATGACGTCAGGCACAACCACCTTTTCTTCTTCTACTAGACTTTTGTTTTCGGTCTCCGAATTATTCAGGGGTTCTTTCAAGTAACGCAGGCTGTCACGCATTATCGCACTGAAGGCTGGCGCCGCCACCCAGCCTCCAAAATAAGGATAACCCTGAGGTGCATCTACGACTACCATACACACCAACCGGGGTTTATCAACCGGTGCGAATCCGATAAAGGAGGCCACATACTCGTTGCTCATATATCCTCCGCCCTGGGCGGCTTTTTCGGCAGTCCCGGTCTTGCCGCCGGTTGCATAACCGTCTATTTTGGCATTGCCGCCCGTGCCGCGGGTTACCTCTCCTTCCAGTATAACGCGCAGTTCGGCAGCAGTCTCAGGAGAAATGATCTTTTGCTTGATCTCTGGTTCTACCGTCTTAATAGTCTTACCATTATGGTCGATGATTTCTTTCAACAGGTGGGGCTTCATCATCTTACCGTCGTTGCAGACCGCAGCGACGGCGGTAATCAATTGTATGGGGGTTACTGCATTGGCCTGCCCCATGGCCATGGTAGCCAGATAAATATTAGATGATGCGGCGGTTTCCTTTTTTACTATGATTCCTTTGGCTTCACCGGGCAAATCAATACCGGTAGGCTCCCCAAAACCGAAAGCAGTCAGGTATTTGTAATAGCGTTCCACCCCTAAATCAAGTCCTACCTGGACAAAACCGACATTGCAGGAATTCTCAACAATCTCTGCAAAAGACTGGCTTCCGTGAGCCCTGCTGTTGGCGCAATGGATAGTCTCTTTGCCTACCTTTACCGAACCCGGGCAGTAAAATCGACTGCTGGAGTTTACCGTGTGCTCTTCCAGGGCCATGGCCGAAGTGATTATTTTCATAGTAGAGCCCGGTTCATAAGCATCGTTTATGGCAAAATTCCTGCGGTTGCTGGCTGGAAATTGATTGAATTGGTTGGGATCAAAAGTGGGACGCGACGCCATAGCCAGAATCTCGCCGGTGGACGGGTCCATGACAATCGCCGCAGCATGTTTGGCCTTGCGCTCCTGAAACACCTTTTCCAGTTCCCGTTCGGTGATGAACTGAATCGTCTCATCAATGGTCAGTCTGAGGTGGGTGCCTTCAATCGGCGCTATGTACTGGTGAGTGGCTTCCGGGATCTCCTGGTTCTTGGCATCCTTTTCAAGTAATATCCGGCCTTCAGTCCCTCCCACCTGTTCATTGTAGTAAAAATCAATCCCTTCCAAACCGGTGTTGTCTATCCCGGCAATACCCAGCACATGAGCCGCCAGGCTGCCCTTGGGGTACTCGCGGCGGCTTTCTTCGGTAAGCTCTATTCCCTTAAGGTTTAAATCCCGTATTTTTTGAGCCTGGTCTGGTTCAATCTGCCTTTTAATCCATACAAATGATGTTTCCTTGGTAATGGCCTTATAAATGTCCTCCTCATTCATGCCCAAAACCAGGGCCAGTTGAATAGCTGTTTCCCGCTCTTTTTTGCCGGCCTTGACTTCCGCCGGGTAGGCGCATACCGAGTTAACGCTTATGGAAATGGCCAGTTCCCGCCCATTGCGGTCATAAATAATACCCCGCTTGGCCTCCACCGGTATATCGCGCATCCGGTTCTCCATAGCCTTGTTGGACAGATCGGCGCCCTGCACGAACTGCACCCAGAAAAGCCTTACTCCCAACAGGGAAAAGGCTATTGTAAACAATAAAGAAAGCGTTGCAATACGCTTTCTTAACAGCAAACCACTCGTTTGCATCGGTTTCCCCCTTTAAGCCCTTAGCCGTTGCGCTCGGCCAGGGTTAATAGAGCACTGTATATTTTGGCCAGGATACCCTGCTCAGCTGAATCCTGAGCTACGGTCTGGACGGGGGCCGCTTGATTGACCTGACTGACTTCGGGGGTGGAAACCACCTTCACCATCTTGGGATCAGGCTTTTGCATACCCAGTTCACTGCTGGCCAGCTTCTCCACGTCACTCAAATTGGTAGCCTGGGCAATTTCATATTCCAACCGGGCGTTTGAGGCTTCCAGGCTGGCAATGTCCTTTTCCAGGGCAATTATTTTAAAGTTTTCCGAAGAACCTTTAGTACACAGGAAAACCAGCATCAAAGCATAGCAGAACACCAGCAATCCTATTTTAACCGACATGCTTCTCCGGTTCTTTTTCTTGCGGTATATTTTTCTAACCCTTTGCGTTCCCAGAACGGCTTCTTCTTGAGGCAGAGGGAGTTCCCAGTAACTCTCGTCGTACTTATAGCTCGCCTGTACCATTTTATTCTCACACCTCCGTTTATAGAACTATAACCTTGAGGCAACCCTGAGTTTAGCGCTCCTGGCCCGGGGGTTATACTCGCATTCTTCTTCACCGGGAACAACCGGTTTTCTGGTGATAATCTGCAACTCGGCCTGGTGGCGGCAGGTGCATACCGGTTGTTGCGGCGGGCAGATACAGCTTCGGGACTTTTCCTGAAAAAACAGTTTAACCATTCTGTCCTCCAGGGAGTGGAAGGTAATAACGCATAACCTGCCGCCTTTATTTAAAACTGCCAAAGCCTGCGGCAAAACAGCCTGCAGGGCATCCAATTCTCCGTTTACCGCGATGCGCAAGGCCTGAAAGGTCTTGCGGCCCGGGTGTTTTTCCCGGCGGTACCTGGCCGGGACCGCGCTTTTTATTATCTCCACCAGTTCCAGGGTGGAATGGATCTCTCCCTTGTTGCGGGTTTGTACAATGGCCCGGGCAATAGCCGGCGCGTATTTTTCTTCACCATAAGTCCAGAGAATCTTCTTCAGCTGCTCTTCGGGCCATTCATTCACCAGATGCCAGGCGCTGGTTGCCTGCTCCCGGTTCATTCTCATATCCAATCGGGCGTCTTCATGATAACTGAAACCCCGCTCCGGCTCATCGAGCTGGAACGATGACACCCCCAGATCGATCAAAATCCCATCAACGGCATCCACGCCCAGTTCGTCGAGAATAGCCCTTAAATCCCTAAAATCAGCGTGGACAAAATCTACCCGCCCTCTCTCAAACCGTTCCCTGGTGTGCTCCAGAACCGTTTGGTCCTTGTCCAGGGCTATCACCCGGGCGCCCGGCGTAAGTTTGGTCAGCAGCATGGCTAGATGGCCTCCGCCGCCGGCCGTACAATCTATATAAACCCCTTCCGGGTTGGTTACCAGATAATCTATAGTTGGGCCTGCCAAAACCGGTAGATGCGCCATAGCTCCCTTTCTAAATACCTAAACTTTCGGCTATTTCTTCAAAATTGGAACCCGCCATACCGTTATATTGTGCCCATTTGTCACCAGCCCAAATCTCCAGCCTGGAGCCCACCCCGATTATCACTGCATCCTTTTCCACCTGGGCATAATCGCGTAGGTTCAAGGGCAGTAAGACCCGGCCCTGTTTGTCTGCCTCCAATTCAGCAGCCCCAGAAAAGAAAAATCTCACAAAAGAGCGCACATCTCCGCGGGTAAACGGAAGTGCCCTTACTTTTGCCTCTATGTTCATCCACTCATCCAGGGTGTAGACGAATATGCAGTTATCTAAGCCCTTGGTAGCAATAAATCTTTCCCCCAGTTCGTCGCGCAAACGGGAGGGTATGGTGATTCTGCCCTTGGGATCCAGACTATGCTGGTACTCGCCCAGAAGCATATTCTTGGCTCCTCTCACCACTTACGTGGGATGTTGCTCCACTTTGCCCCACTTTAACCCACCATATTCTACCCTCCATCCACGGTTCCCTCCTTTGTGAAAAAAGTAACAATTATTCCCCCCTGTCACATTCCCTCGTTAATTGTCTGCTAAAAGTCCTATTTATCTGTAACATAGAACGCTTTTGCCCGGAACCGTGTCAAAATTGGAAGAAAAAAATGAATCATGCTTCCCATGTCGGTTCGGGACCTATTTCCCACGTAAATTGCCGGATAAAAAGAGAGAAGTATAAATGGTGAAGGAGAATCTGGAGCTCAATGAAGTGATAGTAGGCGACGTTGAAGCAGAGTACGCTATATTCTGACCAGAAATCCGATAGAAGCCAAGCGGTGAATATTCTTGTTCGGCGAAACCGTTGTTCTGGAGATTTGGAAACCGTTTGTCCGGAACTGGAAACCACGCTCGATTAAATAGATCTGTAAGCGAGATCGTTATGTGGCTGCCTTGGCTGACGATACAATTTGCCAGAGGCTCCATGTCAAGGATGGCCGCTAGGCCACCCAAAGGGTTGCCTTTACATGGAGAGGGCAAACTGTTACCCTATTTGGGCACAGCCACACTAGACCGAGCGGTGGGTTTCAAAGTGGTTTCTTCTAGAACTGAATGGCGGTTTCCAACCACCGGACAGGTGGTGTAAACTGCTCCGGAATACTCAAGCGGAATAAACACGAGAGAGAGCCCAGATTAAACCGGAGGACATAAACGTTTCAATCCCTCATGGGTACGATAAAATCAGGCGTAGAATCTAGTAAACTTTCAATAACCCCGTAAGTTTCAATT
>Ga0228536_1001306_pt1 | contig 25396 bp, 25 predicted proteins | sample SJ1Smetagenome_FD_168611 | JGI IMG/M metagenome (GOLD analysis project Ga0228536, IMG submission 168611) | Enriched culture of PCE-dechlorinating microbial communities from Ithaca, New York, USA - SJ1.S | ecosystem: Engineered > Modeled > Simulated communities (microbial... > Unclassified...
TTGCTCATAAGGCAGTAGGCGTGAAAAACAGCCCCGTATCTTTCTGTCGCCGACTCCAGGTAAGCCAGGAACTTCTCGCTGTCTGCCTCGCTTTTGAAAATATCCTTCTGCTCGTTCCCTCTCGACGTGACATGATAAAAAGCTCCCGGGTATTCGATCCTCAAAGGTCTGCCCATCTTTCTACCTCCGGATTGGCGAGATTCATTTCCCCCCATTCTGGACCGAAAACCCGCCTTTTGTCAATTGTGTAGGTCTGACACCTTTAAGGTTCCTGACACCTTTAAGGTTCCGCCTTTAAGGTTCCGTGTTTGCAGAATAGGAGGTCCCTCTGGCTTTCTCATTGTGGCCGAGTTTCTCCGAAACCCTGGCCGAGTTGCCCCGAAAACCTACCTTGAGGAAAGCGCTCCCTGATCCTGGTCAATCCCCTTCGGAGGCAGATGCCTGGAAATCCTTCCAGCCGAAGCCTTTTCCCCCCTGCAAATATTCCCTGAAAACCTTAGAAAAACTCATTTAGTCAAATACGTAGACCCCTCTAGGTGCTTTCAGATTTGAAGAGCGTTTAGTTCCAGAAACGATCCATCCCGTTTAGCATCCAGGGGCGACGGTATTCCGCAACGTCGCCCTTTTCCGTAGCCTGCCGTCACGAAGCCAGTCATCGTTCAGGTCGGTGGGGGATGATTTTGCCCTCGATCTCCCAAAGAGGTAAATGTTTGCCACCGGATTCCAGGGTCTCCTCTTTTTTCCCGATGACGACTTCGCTAAACAAAGGGCAACACCTTTCCAGGAAATGAAGGGATCGAACCAAACCCGAATCCAGTTAAACAATACGATCTTTGAGACGGTAAAGATCCAAAAGCCCCGTAATTGCGGCTTTGCTAAGCAAAAAAGCATTATTGAGGTCTGATCATATAAAGTCCTCTTTAATCATGATAGTATATTAATATTGAGAATAATGAAAATAATGCCACCCATTATCGTTGTCGGTGATGCTAACAGGATTGGATGTGGCTGCCATGGAGAAATGCTGTTTGTCGATCAGATTGGAAGGTTTCTTACTATCCTTGATTTTGCGTTTGCTGCGTCTGACCTGGAAGGTCCGCTTCAAAGGCCGTGAACATCTGGATCAATGTTACAACATGAGAAACAATTTCCTGATTTGCTTCTGGCACGGCAAGTACGTACCGATATTTTCCCTTTTGGAGGGTTTAGAGGCGTGCGTGATTAGCAGTCAGTCAAAGAGGGGAAGCGTTATCGCTGAATTATGCAAAAACTTCGGCTTCCAAAGCACCCAAATATCAGACCGGCCAGGAAGCGGATCCATAAGACACCTGAGCGAATTGCTGCACAACGCTCGAATGGGCGGAATTGCAGTTGATGGGCCGTTGGGTCCCCGGAACCAGGTTAAACCAGGCGTCATATGGATGGCATCAGCATTTGAATTTGACCTTTTGCCTGTTTCTGTAGGCAGCAGCCGGACAGCTGTATTGAACAAAAGGTGGGACAGGATGGAGATCCCGCTACCTTTTGCGACTGTTTGCCTTGCATTTGGCAAACCCGTAAAGGTTCCTGCCAAGATTAGCAAAGAGCAGACCCTAGAGTGGACTGACCGTTTTTCCGAAGCAATAACAACACTGGGCGAAGAAGCCCGGAACTTGGCCTGCGGAAGCAATAACTCATGAAGAAATTACTTTATTCACCCTTACTGAGTACCAACCAGATAATGGGTTTCTCCGTTACGCCGTTCCAGGTAACGGCGACATTGTTCATGTGCCTTGCCCCAACATCTGAAGAGACAGGTGTTATCGAAGACGGATGTGGGCTTTTGTTCGCCCGACTGGTGCAAACAACAGGAGATTAATTTGTTTGCCCTGTCCTGTTGTTTTTTTTGCCATTCATACCGGAATAGTGACCGTATTAATATTTACAGAGAAATTATCAACGTCAACAAGACGGAGCGCCCATGAATCACAAAAAAAATTTAAAGCTGTATCTGATATCCATTCTATTGTTAATAACGGTTCTTATTAGCTACAAGATCTATCTTGTTGTCTATGAAACCGACTATCAGGCACTTAACACCGAAAATTTATACCTGATCGAAGCGGAGCTTGACGGCAAAACCAGTTACAGTTTCGCGGTTATAGGTAATATCAGGAACTCCATGCGAATTTTTGAAAAACGCATAGCACCACTAATTCAAGACAATGAAGCCGATTTTATGATATCAGTCGGGAATGCAGTTTACGACGGAGCGGAAGGCAGATACCGCCTGTTGTGCCGTGGCCTCGGGAAACTGGGCATCCCCTACTTGTTGACCGTCGGTCATAACGAGACAGAAGATTTCGGGGCAGGAAGGTTTTACCGACATTTCGGTCCCTATTTCTTCTCTTTTCATCTCGAAAACGCCTATTTTATTTTCCTCGATTCCACGGGGTTAACTTCATGGGAATGGCAGATCCGCTGGTTGAAGCAGGAACTCACAAATGCCGGTAATTACCCGTACCGGTTCGTGTTTTTAAACCATTCCATCTTTCCTTTGCCTGGTTATGCCCCGAATAAAACCCATTATGTCATTGAAGAAAACCTGAGTCGGGATTTGCAGCGTTTATTTTCGGAACATGGGGTGAGCGCTGTATTTTCCGCCGGATATCCCACATACCATGAAACAGTATCCCAAGGCGTCCGATACATTATTTCCGGCGATGGCGGCGGCTTGCTGCTTGAACGGAGTCGACCTTACCAGTTTTTGAAGATCGATGTTAAAGCAGGTCAGATAGTTTATCAAAACGTATCAGCTGCAGCCAGGTTGGGTCTGTTTCAAGAAAAACTGGAGATCCTTAAACTTTTTCTGCATTCGTTTTTCTATATGAATCTTTTTAACTCCCTGCTTATCCTGTGCATCGTGGGTCTGATAGCGGTCAGGCTGTACTTACAGATTCTCCGTCAGGAAAATCTTTACCGGGATTTCAACTTCGATGAACAAATGATCCCGCAAAAACCCCTTCGCGTGGCCATGTTCACCAACAACTACCTTCCCTTCATCGGCGGTGTTTCCCTCTCCGTCGACCGACTACACAGGGGGCTCCTCCAGTTGGGCTCGGCGGTGAAGATCTTCGCCCCGGACTATCAGCAATCATGGACGGATCCTGATGACGTCAGTATCGTCAGGTGCCCTGCCCTCTTCCATACCCGGAAGGAGCGCTTTCCCGTGGCCAACATTTTTTCTCGGAAGATCGAGATGGAATTCAGATCGTTTGACTGCGATCTGGTGCATGTACATCATCCTTTCTGGCTAGGGGGAAAAGGCATGCGGCTCGCCAGAAAAGGGGGAATACCGGTGATCCTGACCTACCACACCCGCCTGGAACACTATACACATTACTTCCCGCTCCCGGGTACGGCTCTGAAAAACATTGTTGCTCATTACATGATCAAGCGCTTTGCCAACAACTGCGATGCCATAATCACTCCAACAGCATCCACGGAGGAATACTTGCGGAACCTTGGTGTCAGTGCCCTTATAGAAACAATTCCTACCGGGATCAGCCTCGAGGATTATAAACAATGGTCTCCAAAGGAAGTTCAATCGCTGCGGGATCAATATGCCAGCCCAGGTGAAAGCCTTCTGATCAGCGTTTCGCGAATGGCTCAAGAAAAGAATCTTGATTTTCTCATTGCCGGACTTGCCAAAGTCAAAGAGCGATCCCATGCCCCGTTTAAATGCCTGTTGGTGGGAGACGGACCGGAGAAAACACGACTTGAAGAGAAGGCAAAAAAACTTGGCTTGCAGGATCATCTCGTCTTTACCGGCAATGTCACACCACTTGAAGTTGTTCGGCATTATCTGGCAGCCGATCTTTTTGTCTTCAGCTCGACATCCGAAACCCAGGGAATTGTGTTACTGGAAGCTATGGCCGGCGGCTGCCCCGTAGTAGCCGTGCGGGGCAGTGGAGTCTACGATGTAGTAAAGGACGGGTTTAATGGATACAAGGTGGCAGAAAGCACCGACAACTGGGCGGAAGCAGTCATATGTCTACTTTCGGACAGGAAACAGCTGTCTGCATTGTCTGAAAACAGCAGGTTATTTGCTGAAAAATTTTCTTTGGAAAATATCACAGAAAAGATATTAATACTTTACCGCCGGACGATCGTCCACAGTGCATCAAAGAACAGGTGAGGTTACTGTAATTGTTTGCCTGGCACTGAAAACCAGAAACTGGACTGCTGCAAGAACTTGAACAAAGGTCACGGGGGCTATCCATTTCTTCCAGCTCCCTCTTCGCCTCCTCATCCCCCTGGTCGGCCTTTTGCTTGGGCCTGCCGTCACGCATCCAGTCATCGTCCAGTTCGGTGGCGGGTATCTTCTTTCCATCGATCCCGGTAAAGATCCCGGCATCTACCGGCGGTAGAGCTTCTCCCCCACCCTGACGATCTCCCATAGTTGGTAATGATTGTCCCCGAGTTCCACATTTTTTGCTCTTGCCGATGACGAATTCACTCAAAAAACAGGCCCCTCCTTCCCAGGCAATAGAGGTATCTAACCCAACACGGATACACTTAGAAACTGCATTTATTGTGGCAACAATGATCCAAAAGCCCTGTAATTATCTTGTTCTTTAGCAAAAAACATTGTTTAGACCCGACTCTTCCGGAAAGTGCCAGCCTGACATCATTTAGTGATAGCACCTATGTTATAATATTTTGCATGTTAATATTGCTACCATAAGGAGACTTCCAACCATGAACCGTTCTGTGACAGTGAGAATGCCCGATGAGTTGCACGACAAGTGCAAGAAGACTGCGAAAGATCGGAAGGTAAGCATGAACGAACTCTTTATCGAAAGCCTCACGGCTATGCTCGAATCTCAGGAGCAACAGGCTCTCTACGAGGCTTTCGGAAGGGTTGCCTCAGGGGCGGATGTCACCTTCGCCCATCAGGCACAAAAGGAAGTGCTTGATGATGAACGATAACGGTCCTGTCCGGGGGGACATATGGCTTGTGGACTGGAGTCCCTCACGAGGCTCGGAGCAGTCGGGCATGCGACCGGCGCTGGTCGTGCAGACCGATGCGGCGAACCGGAACCCCAGGTACCCCAACGTCATCGTTGCGGCGATAAGCACGAAAGGGAAAGATGTCCCTTTTCATGTCCCGTTGATACCGAAAGAGTCGAATGGCCTTTCGGAGAGATCATGGTGCAAATGCGAACAGATACTTACGATCTCCAAAGATCGGCTCATCAGGCGTCTCGGCAGGATAAATGATCAACAGATGCAAGAGTCGGAAAAGGCCCTGTGCCTTGTCCTCGGGTTGAACTCTCCCGGTCGCGACCCGAAGCGGTACGCCTGATCTTGTAAGGATTCCAGACCTGAGCCTCAGGGAAGCCAGATTTCGGCTTCCTTTAAATTGAACATGCCCAATGATCGATGACCTTCTCCAGGATCTCTCCTGTCTTTTGAAAAACCATATCGATTCGCGGGAGCTTTTCTCCCGTGTTCTCATCCATCAGAAGCCGCCTGTTGATCTCGATCATCAGGGAAGAAACCCTTTGATCCTTAATGTAGAAGGGCAATGGAACGATGGCGCCGGAGAATGGAGAATTGACTTTGACGTTTTCAAAAGCCTTCCCGAAAAGTCCAACCGCCCTTGAAAGCATCACTCCTGAAGTGTGGAAAGGGTCGCTTCCCGGGCAAATATCAGGCCTGTCAGGATCCGACACTCTCTCGTAGTGTAAGGGTCTCGACGGGAAAGAATGGGTGTCCAGGATCAGGCACCTTCCTTGTTCCTGCAAGCACTTGCTTACGAGACCGGCAAATATCTCATGGTGCGGATCGTAGAACCTTCTCAGCAGGTTTTGTCAATTGTTTTGTGGGAATGAAAGGGGGTTTGTTTTCCATATTATCGGCAATAATCACAAGAGGGCTGAGTGGGGAATCCCTGCTTGCAAAAAACGATCCAGTGTCTCTATAACGGAGAAGATCCAAAAGGAATACGGTTAAAAAAGCTAAGCGATTCTTTTACTCCAGGATCGTTCGCACATCACTCTTGATTCGGTAGAGGCAGTATGATCCCTGATCGTTTGGCGTTGGCAATGATACGCTTCTTACGGCTCTCCGAGAGAAGCTTGAAATGCATATTAAAGGGCGCTGTTCTCACAAGGCTGGAAAGAACCATCCGTACCGCTTCTATGTCCTTCTCCCGCTTCCACGGCTGGCGGTGATCCTGGATCACAAGCTTCTGAAGAACAAAAGCCTCAGGCGAGGGAATTCGAATGGAAAGATCTTCCCACTCCACGGTAACGGGTTTCATTGATAATATGTCCAGATCCCGAAGACCTTCTACCCGGATCGAAAGCGCTGGCACCTCGTGAGATGTCTCAATAGCCGACCCCAGAGCTCGGACCAGAAACTGGATCTCGAGGAGATCTTCTTTATAGAATTTGCCCACTTCAGTAACCCGATCGATATGCAGAAGAAACCCTCGTTGCTTAAGAGCCTCGACTATTCCCGTAGGATTATCAGGTTTTCTGAGGTTTTCAAGAAAGATGTCCAGATCCCGCGTCTGAAGATGTTTCACGAAACCTCTCCCCGGGTCGGATTCCTGGTAAAGATACTCCGCCCAGCTTCCGATCACCAGAACGTGGGGGAGGAGTCCCGTCTCTTTCAGGGCTTCCAGAGCCAAGCGGAAAGATTCCTTTTGAGATTCCGAAACTGGACTCATTTTAATACCTTCCGCACCAAAGCCCGGTCTTGACTGAGACGTTTAAGGCTGGACTCGATCTCCCGGCGCATACGGATAGCTTCGCTAATTTTTTCAACTTTGTCCTTTGGAACAAAAACACTCTTCACCTTCCCTTCATCGCGGAAACAACGATAGTGATATTTTCGTCCCCGGATAACCTTTATCTGGAGAGATCCCTTCGGCAGGGACTGCAGTTCTTTCAGGTAGAGGATCTCCATCTGCTGCGACCGGTCAAATTCTTCCCGCAGGATCCCACGTACAATGCTCTCCTTCTTCTCTGGTCTTGCGGGATGATCAGGCATCAGACTCCCCTCCCCAAAATGCTAACCAACAAACATATTATACATGGCCTTTTGTTGGTTAACAAGCTCAACGCCATTCGGCTATAAAGCAACCAACTTTTATACATATTATTGCATATTGTTGGTTACAATCTGCTTAGTCTATTATCCATAAGAAGATGGTCCAGCCTGAATTGTTTCAGGATTATTGAACCTTGGTAGGCTTCGCGCTGCCCTGGCTGTAGTACTTCCAGCGCATAGCATGAATACAGAGATTTAAAAACAAACAAGTCTTCAGGCCTCGTCGATCTCCGTCCAGGAGTAAAGAGGGGCATCCATTTCTTCAAGCTCCCTCTTCGCCTCCTCGTCGCCCTGGTCGGCCTTTTCCTTGAGTCTGTCGGCATGGAACCAGTCATCGTTCATTGAGGTTGCGGGGATCTTCTTTCCGTCGATCCCGGCAAAGATGTCTATCTCCCGGCGGTAGAGTTCCCCGCACTCCCGGAGGATCTCCTACAGGTGGTAATGTTTGTCACCGCATTCCAAGGTCTCACCACCCATCAAGGAACAAACAGATCCTGGAATGACTTTACTTCTCGTAGTTTATAAACTACAATACCTGTATGTACAGAATTGTCCAGACAGAAACCTGCCTTCATTGGGAAAGATCACTGAAGGACAGGAAAACCAGACAGATCATTGCCGCCCGGTTGTTCCGGGTTGCAAACGGATTGTTGGGAGACGTATACCCGGTAGGCAACGGCATAAGTGAGTTGAGGATCCTTTACGGACCAGGTTACAGGATCTGTTTTAAACAACATGGAGCGCAAATTGTGATCCTGCTTTGCGGTGGCAATAAGTCCACACAAAAAATTGATGTTCAGAGAGCAATAGAGATCGCCGGGCAACTGGAGGAGGATTTACAATGAAAGAAAAACTGTTTGAATACGATTTCCTTGAACACATTGACGACGCAGAGGCCTTGAGGGTTTTTCTGGAAGATGCCTTCGCTACAAATGACGCAGGCCATATTGCCAAAGCACTTGGCCTTGCAGCCAGATCTAAGGGCATGACAGAGATAGCTGAAAAGGCCGGATTGTCCAGAGAACAACTTTACAAATCACTGAGCGGGAAGGGCAACCCCACTTTAAAAACACTTCTTTCCGTCCTTGACGCAATGGATTTTGGCATTAAACCACACCGCCGGAGCGCATAACCTGGATCGCTGACAAATTATCCTTCTTGATAGTTTTTCCTCAAACCTCATCAATTTCCGTGCAGGAGTAAAGAGGGGCATCCATTTCTTCCAGCTCCCCCGTCGCCCTCCACAGCAATAACCACAGGCAATTCTGCTTCCTCAGGGCCGTCAGTTACATAGTCTGCTGTTGCCAGAAAGGGTGCTCCGGTGAGGTGGAGCGATCTACCCGGTAAACGAAGTGCTTTCTCGATGTAGGGCCATCAAGGGTCTGGCCGAAAACGTACTCGCCGACTGCCGGCCTCTCTAAAACTATATGGAAACTCCTGAAAGCGGTCAGGTATTGCTCCGCCCAGGCCTTTCCGCAGCGACGGTAATGCTTGAGATTGTCCCGGTAGTTGACGACCTGCACGTAGAAATTTCCCTTTGTCTCCTCATGCACCCCACCCTCGATATTGATCGCCCCGACAAAGACATTTGCCTGGCTTCCTGGTTCTACCCAGGTCCCATCGGGGAGGAGGATCCTCCTGTTTGTGAATCCGAACCTGAACGAATAGACCGGGTTCGTCTCGATCAGCTGGCCCATGGCGTATACGCTGTCGCTCTCGCTTTCCTCCCAGAAGGTCTCGCTCTTTGACGGCAGCCCGTTGCAGGTGACATCCCGTTCGTACCGGTGGGCGGAACGCCACGCAGCCCCCTGCACAAAGGCAAAAACCGTGCCTTCGAGCTTTCCTCCGTGCTCCCGGGCAACTTCGGCCTCTGCCGGGAAAGCCTTGGGCTTGTCGAATTCGACCATCGTCACCCAGGCCCATTCAACGCCGTTCGTATCCGGCAGGTCGACAAATGCCTTGATGGTGAAATGCCAGTAGATCTTTTGGCCGGCCATGGCGGCAACGGGTGACAGTAAAACCAGGCAGAGAAAGACGGCAACCAGGGAAACGGCCCTGAAAGAAAGTTTTTTCATTTCCCTCCCCCCCTACGACTAAAATATACCATCACAAACCGCCCCTCCAGGAGACAGAATGTGTCGTCTGATCTATTAGCATTATATCGCTTAACCAGTTTTTTGTTTTGCCCGGACAAAGCACAGGGGAGGCCTTTCGGCCTCCCCTGTGCTTTGTGCCCTTATGAAATTATCAAACCTGTATGTTTGAAGCAGAAAACCCGTTAACTTCTGTTCCTGCTGTTATTCCCCATTTCTTTTTCCATGATCTCCCTTATACGGGCGATCCGGCAGCTTACTGCCTGCTGACTGAGACCCAGGCGCTCGGCTATCTCCTTCTGGGTGTAGCCGGACCCCACCATGCAGGCTATATCGCAATCCCTTTCGTTCAGCAGCCCCTCGGCAACCCATAACATCCATGGGAACTCATGATTACAGGCGCCTTCGGATTTTTCAGGATCAAGCTCCTCGTTCTTCCCGTTGTACCTCCAGTCCCTCCTGGCGGCGCTCCTCACCCTCGCGGGAAGCCGGTCCTTCAGGTACTTGGCCAGGTAAGTCCTGTTGCTGCACCTGGGGTGGAGTTCCAGCAATGCAAGGTACCCCTCCTGGACCAGGTCCTCGTACAGCGCGCCTTTCCCTTCGTAACGCCTGGCCGTAGCTTCAACAAGGGGTTTGAACGCCTTCATTACTTCCTCATGCCGCCGCTCCGGCATGAACAGGTACCGCCATTTCCCATTTATGCTGGTTCACGGGGAGGGATATGCGTTCATCCCTTCCGAATATTCCAAGGTGGACAAAGTTCCTCTTGCCGTAGGGAATGAACTGGTCAAACCCCTCTTTTTCTGCCGCTTCCATAAATTCCCTCTGGTTCTCTTCCAGGACCACCACGTCGGCCGCCTGTCCAAGCAAATGAAGGCTTGCCTCGGCCCCGTTGACCTTCCTGTTGTGTCTGTCGCACCTGAACCCGCTCGTCAAAAGCAACGGGCTTCCCCAGGCGTCCCGGAGCCTTTCCAGTTTTACGAGCAGTTCCGGGTGGAGCTTGACGCAGCCGCAGCACCTGCACTGGAACTCCGTCAGCCTGAAGTGGGGGGAGACGAAAATGTTGTTCGGCTGCATGCTCAGATGCCTCCCCTGTTGACTATGGCTACCTGCAGGTCCCTGATCGCGTTCGTCAGCTCCTGCAGCCGGCTCTCCATCCTCACGAGCAGGTAGCCCGCGACGGCCACCGCGAACCCGCTCTGGATGGCTGAAGCCCAGAAATCCTCCATTCATTTGACCTCCTTTGTTTTTTGCGAGCACCCGGGGGTGCCCGCCTCATTTTCTATCTATTCGAAACTAGCCGTTATCGATCAGATCGGTGACTGTCCTGTCGATGATCTGCGCGGCCAGAATTCCCGTAAGGCCCGAAGCGAAAATGTCGGCATCTATAATGCTCTGCATCGCCGTCTCAACGTCCTGGGCGGTAAGGCTGTCCTTGGGGTACCGGAGGGTCAGCGACCAGGGGTCTCCGACGGCGGTACCAAATACCATCCTGAGGGTCTTGTTCTCCATTGTTTCACCTCCTTTCAAAGGGCTTTATAACCTCTAGGCCACGAGGTCGGTATCTATCTTGCTGGTCTCCACTATCGGGTAATCAAGCAGTGCCCCGATGGCGGAAGAAACGGCAGCAACGTCATCGGCTATTGCGTCGTCGGAAACATCCCTCAGGGAAAGGCTCCTGAGTATGGGACGCCCCTCGTCGTTGGTGCCGATCTGCACCCTGAGCGAAACCCGGCTTGAAGCATTGGTGTACTCTGCCATGGACTTCACCTCCTTTCCGGCCGTTTTTTTAACCTGCCATATATAAAGGTGTCATTAAACGGCAATTCCTACAAACGATTTCCCAAAGAAAAAATATTCCGTCTTGGCAGATAATTTGAACCGTTGCAGGAAAGGCGAAATGGTTATTAAAGACAAGGAGTAAATTCGAGGACAATTTGAAGGGTGTTACCCTGAAATATCCAAATCGGGGGATCTCATAACTTAATTTTGTGAAAAATCAAAACTTACGTTTAAGAACTTGAGGTAGGTGACAATGATTCCCGGCTAAAAATTTAATTAATTGTGCTCCAAGTTAAATCAATCCCATCCTAAGGCTGGCTTTCATTTCATCCCATTTAGCTTTTGCAAATTCTTCCGCGAATTGATGCACACTCCGGACATCAGTTGGATCTTCCCTTGTCAATTCAAATGGTGATCTTTCCGTCTCTCCAATAAAATTGATCTCGTGCCAAGGGTGATCATCAATACTGACGCTTCCAAATTTTGATTGGAGGGACGGAAGACCTACGTCTCCGGGAATAAAATAATCCCCATCGTGGAGGTTGCCTAACATAAGTATCTTGTCCTGTTCGGTGAACTCTCCAGAAAAAACCACATATCCAAATTGCTTGTAATTAGAGGCGTCCCTATACAGATAACTGAACTTACTGTTCATTTTTATCAAACGACCTCCCTGAGTATCCAATCAAATATTTTACAAAGCCCTACAAATATGGTTTACGATGGGCAGGTCCGCCGGTGCCATATCAAGGTTTTTTAAGCCTTTTGGCTCTATCCAGAGCAACTGCTGGTGTTCTTTGTTAGTGGCCTCTCCTGTTGTTGCCTCACAAGAATATGCCAGAAGTTCTATTGATATATGGTCGTAATCAAAGAACGAAGAACATAAGTACTCTCCCACCTTTATGTCTAGCCCCAGTTCTTCTTTGATTTCTCTTTTTAGGCAAACCTCGGGAGTTTCGTTGTCTTCTACCTTTCCACCTGGGAATTCCCATTTGTTGGCGAGCTTATCCTTGGCTCCCCTTTGCGCCACAAGGATTTTTCCGTCTTTGAAGATTACCGCTGCTGTTACTTTTTTGCGTTCTTTCATGACTTCTCCTTACTCTCTTCTGTTTTTAGATTTCTTGAAAACCAATGCTCTTAAGGTATTCATAAATAGGATTGTAAAATTCCGGGATTCTGGTTGGATCTTCTGGATCACCTGGTGGTACAACAATTACCATTCCTTGTCTGGCTCTTGTTAGTAGTACCCTGTAGGCGTTTTTCAAATATGTTTTTCGTTCTTCTTTGTTGATACTGGTCCACTTGCTCCCCCGGAATGATTTATAAACCCAAGAACCTTTCTTGTACCTAAAATCCGCATCCCATATCACACAAGCCCAATCCAATTCCAGACCTTGTACGTGAAACTCGGTCGCGACATCCTCCAGGTAATAGGAAGAACGTACGTCTTCTTTGCCATTTAAGAACCATTCAATAGGGTTAACGGGAGTTCTTACATCAACAGCATGGGGCTTGAGTCTCTCTGCCTGAGAGGATACAACCATTCCATACCGCTCGGAACCCCTGGCTTTCTCTTTAAGCCATTTCTTGGCTTTGGAAAGGTCCCTTGTAATTACTATCGGGTAGCCGTTGATATTACTTAAGGTTTGGAAAGCTTTTTCTGGTTCCAAATCCAACAACTGTTTGACCAACAAGGAAATTTTTTCGGCACGGAATGAACGCATCGAAACCGAGAGATGCAATTCTTCTATGTATTTGATGTTGGACCGCGTTTTCAGGGTTCTTAAAAGTTCTGTGGCTCCATATTCGCTGTCTGTGAGTTGGTTTGAAATAAGTACGTTCCAATGCGGGAAGGATTCTTGAAGAACTCTTATCCATTCACTAATCCCGGCTTCTCCTGTGTTGATCTCTTGGCCACCACCGACAAGGCAAACAATTACAGCCCATTCCTGATGCCTATCAAGACAAGAGATCAAAAATTCCGGCTCAGAGACATCAAAATCGGGGATTTTCTTTTTCCTTCGCATAAAGTTTGCTGTTTGTTCTTTGTTCCAGGCACGCTGAGCCTCGTCAAATAGCGCGACATGTTCTATAGGTGGGCGGTTCTCGTCTATCAGGCAGTCATCGCGGAAGTTATGAACGTTCTGAATGAACATCTTAACCTCACTGGAAGCTTCTTTCTTGGTAAGCCTTTTGCCTCTTTCCTTTTCCTGCATTACTTTATTTCTTACAAGGGCTTCCCTTAGCACAGCCACCAAAGGCCCGTTCCCAGAGAGGAAAACACTGTAGAGTTCGTTATCTTTATCAAAATGTTTGGTAGCAATATCTAGGCCCACTAGAGTTTTTCCCGCCCCAGGTACACCTGTAACGAAACAGATGGTTTTGAGTGATTGCTCTCGGGATAGTTGAATGATTTCAGCAATGGTATCTGTTGTTTTCCCTAGATTTACATCTCCGGCTTCTCTTCGAGTAATGTCTTTGACCGTGTGATTGCTGTAAAGTGCTGTTGCAGCTTCAATAATTGTTGGTGTGGGTCGATATCTACTGGAAACCCAAAGGGATGGATCAACTGAATCGGTGTCATCGACAAAACCAAGGACCGCACTAATCACATCTGCAAGAAGGTGCTTATTACATCTGATGGGGAAAAGGCTTCTGTCGTTGTGGGGAGTTGTAGCAACGGTAAAAAGGACATCTTCCGCTTCGGTTGCAATAAGAATTGGAGCTACGTAATGATGATGGCTTCCTTCATGGAAGTTCTTTAGATCTAAGGCGTAATCCCAAACCTGATCAATATCTGCAACTTCATACTTTGTGCTGCCCACCTTGAATTCCAGAACAAATATCACAGAACCTATGATGGCAACTACATCCACACGTCTTCCCATTCTCGGGATTGAGTATTCAAAAAAAAGATCGCCCTGAAAAGATTCTAGAGACTCCTTCAGAATGCTTATTTGAACCGACCAGGCATCTCTTTGATTTGTGACTAGCGAGAAGGGGTTGTTTTTTGCAAGATCTCCGAGTATCTCTCTAGGGGTGTCTTGTATAAAACCCTGGATAGTGTTTCTATAGAAATAGCGTTCCATTAATTTGGCCCCTTCAAGAAAAGAATTTTAAATTGTCTGCCATTCTTTTTCAGAATAATGCTAATGAACTGTATTTATATTAGTTGAAAAATATTGGAAGGCAGGAAGAAAGCCCTTCTTTTCATCTCTTGATCTAACCTATATATAATACAGCATTCTTCCCGAATATTTTCAGTCCTGTAGTTTTCATTTTGACTCTAAGACAAAAAGCCCCACCACCCACTTCTTCTCCGCCCTTCCGAGGGCATCGGAATTCTCTCCCCTGCCGATGATGGTGAAGCCGAGGCGTGAAAGGAGAAGTTCCAGCCTTTCGGGCGAGAGGCCGTTGTGGAAGCGGTCCTTTTCGTCGCGGCCGGTGAGGGGTTCGGCATTGTGATCAACCGGCAGGGAAACTAACAGCCTGCCGCCGGGTTCCAGGACACGGCGCAGACCGAAGGCAGCATCGAAGAGTATCTCTTCGGACAAATGCATGAGTACGGCCGAGCATAGGACGCCGTCGAAGGAACTGTCGGGGATGGTGGAAAGGGCTGGAAGAGCATCTGTGAAGAGACGGCCATCCAGGGATGGGTCGAAGCGGAGGCCTTGGTTGATGAGTTCGGGGCATGGGTCGACGCCGAAAGCATCCCATCCGCCCTGCAGCAGGATCGATACGTCCCTGCCCGCGGCACAGCCGATATCCAGAACACGGCAGCCCTCTGGAAAAGCGACGCTGAACCAGGTCTCGATGCCTCCGGCGGCGGAGCGGTATTGTTCTGCCAATGCGGAGGCGTTGGCGGAATAGAATGCCTGTGTTTGGGGGTCGAGGCCGGAGGCCTCGAGTTCAAAGTTTTCAAGTTCAAAGTTCAAAGAAAAACCTCCATGTAATTATCTATTTGTCCCCTTCATGCCGGATTTTGCCAGGTAGGAAACAAGTTTGGATGTAATACGGCTTACCTCAAGGACAAGGCTTTTTAGTTCATCGAATTGTTCATTTGTAATGTAACCTTGGTCCAATGCAACATATAGCTGGGACCTTGTCTCCCCAGCGGATGCTTTCGAGATAAAGAGGAAATGGATAAATTCCTTATTGGTTCCCCGTTCAAAGCCTTCAGCAATGTTGGACATTACAGAAACGGATCTTTCTCTGTTATCTTTGCGGGCTATTTGCCCATGCGGACTAAGACCCGGTGTTTTACCGGATCACGGCCAAGCCGTACCACCCCATCCTCCATGCGTCGACCGTCCACCTCGACCCAGGCGACGCCATGCTCGCAATGTTCCGGGTTTTCGACCTGGATCTCGTACAACGCTTCTCCATGACGATAGCTTACCTGAAACCCATCCCACCAGGCGGGGATGACCGGGGTGATCTGCATGGTTTCTCCACGCAACTTCAGGCCCAGGATCTCCTCCACCCAGGCCCGGTACATCCACGCAGCCGAACCTGTATACCAGGACCAGCCGCCCTGGCCGATCCGCCCAGGCAGGCGGTAGACATCGGCGGCCACCGCGTAGGGTTCGACCCCATAGCGCCAGACAGATCCCGGTTCGTGCGCGTGTTCGATCGGGTTGAGCATCCGCAGGATCTCAGCCGCTCGTGTTCCATCTCCGCGATGCGCAAAGGCCATGGCCAGCCAGATGGCGGCGTGGGTATACTGGCCGCCATTTTCCCTGACGCCGGGAGGATAGCCCCTGATATACCCGGGAGATGGTTCCGATCTGTCAAATGGGGGTTCGAAGAGCAGGACCAGCCCTTCATCCTTGCGCACAAGATGGCTCCAGGCCGAATCCAGGGCTTTTTCGGCACGGGCCGGATCAGCCGCGGCACCACTGAGCCAGGCCCAGGATTGCGGCATGGAATCGATCCGCGCTTCGGTATTCGTCGCGGAACCAAGAGGCGTTCCGTCGTCAAAAGTAGCCCGCAGATACCAATCCCCATCCCAGGCAAATTTTTCAATATTCCCTATCAGCGTTCGCCGGTCCTGGTTATATGACCGGGCCAGTTCGGGCTGGTCCATCAGGCCTGACATCTCTTCCATTTCCTGCATGACAGCCACCATGAACCACGCAAGCCATACGCTCTCCCCCCTGCCCCTCGCCCCAACCAGGTTCATTCCATCGTTCCAGTCTCCGCCCCCCATCAAGGGTAGACCATGAACTCCAAAATTCTGGCTATGGGTCAACGCTCGCCTGCAGTGTTCGAAGAGCGTTCCACTTTCGAGAGAAACTCCCGGCAGTTGGAATATCTCGCTCTGATCGTCATTCAATACGGGTGCGTCCAGGAAGGGGACAATTTCATTCAAGATACCTGCATCGGCGGTGATCCGCAGGTATTGCGCGACAACAAATGGAAGCCACAGAAGATCATCGGAGATCCGCGAGCGGATGCCTCCTCCTCCCGGAGGATGCCACCAGTGCTGTACGTCGCCCTCCTTGAACTGACGGCTTGCCGCAAGCAGGATGTGATCTCGCGCCAAAAGGGGATCTGCATAGAGCACTGCCATAACGTCCTGCAGCTGATCACGGAAACCAAAGGCGCCGCCGGACTGATAAAAGCCGGAGCGCCCCCAGATCCGGCAGCTCAGGTTCTGATAGAGCAGCCAGCGGTTTAACATGAGGTCCACGGCAGGCTCAGGAGAACGGACCTGGATCGTTCCGAGCAGATCGTCCCACCAGGTCCGGGCTTGTTTGAGCGCTGTCTCCAGCGCCAGATCATCCCGATAAGCAGCAATTATGTCGTGGGCCCGCGAGGGCGATGACGCCTGGCCCAGCATGAAGGTGATCTCCCTCCGTTCGCCCGGATCAAGATCGATATTGACCCGCAACGCGGCGCACGGATCCAGTGCGGCTCCTGTTCGACGTGAAAGGTCGGTGTACCCCATACCCTCCGGATCGCGCAACGATCGGTTCCGGCCCAGGAAGTCCTTGCGGTCGCCAGTGTAAGACGCGGGGAGCAGGCTCATTGCCGCGAAGGCTACCCAGTCGCTGTAGTCCGGGTTGTAACGATTTCGAGCGATCATTGCCTTGACCTCATTATCCCAGCTTGTCACGATATGCATCCGGGAAGACTCGCGATCCTCGCCAAGCGTCCATTCAACGAAATATGTCAGCGACAACTTTCGCGATCTGCCGGTGTCGTTTCGTAAGACCAGCCGCTGCAGCTTGACTGGATCTCCCCCCTGCTCGTTCAAGGGGACGAAGACGGTCAGTTCCTGTTCTATGCCGTGACTGTTGTGCTCGAATACGGTGTAACCTGCCCCATGCCTTGCCCTGTAAGCTGTTTCTTCACGAATAGGCGATGCGGTGGGTGTCCAGTAGACCCCTGTTTCCTCATCCCTTATATAGATCGTCTCGGCCGAAGGATCCATCACCGGGTCATTCGACCATTGGGTAAGGCGATTGCGCTGGCTGTTACCCTGCCAGGTAAAACCGGCCCCGGTTTCGCTGATCAGCGTTCCGAAGGTCTGATTCGAGATGACGTTGACCCAGGGCGCGGGTGTGTTTATGCCTGGGCCGAGGTATATCGGGTATTCGCGCCCATCAGGAGTGAAACCACCCAGACTGTTAAAGAATAGAAGATCCATGAAGGGCAGCGCCGCCGAGATGTCCCGGGGGTGACGTTTTCTGACCACGGGTTTAGACGAATCGGGTCCATTTCTTACCAGCGTTCCCAATTGTTTGGGCAGGGAACCGTATGCAGCTACCATCACCACATTTGCCACGGCCTGCAACAGCGTAAGATCTTCCGCCGGGATCATTTCCGTGCTGCGCAGATAAACTCCACCGGGGCGGTCTACCCCCGTATTGGCCGAATTCGACCGGATGAGATGTTCAAGTTCTTCTCTCAGCGGCTGCAAATAGCCGATAGCCTCATCGTTCAGGATAACCAGGTCGACCACAAGTCCGTGCAGACGCCAATAATTGTGAGCTTGAAGCATTTTTTGTATCAGGCCCAGATCCTGTGATTCACTGATGGAAACCAGAGCCACGGGCAAGTCTCCTGATATGCCGTATGTCCATAATCCAGCCTGCCCCTTATGGTTTTCGGCAATGCGTTCCGCACTTGAACGAAGGAAGGGATCGGGATAGATCAAGTACCCCGCCAGCTGCTGGAAAAGGCGTGCGTCGTCGGGCTGGATGCGCAGCAGGCGCAGTTCAAGAAGTGCCGAGGCCCAGACAAAATCCATTGCCCGGTCGATCGCATGAGGATCACCGTATTTGTTCAACAGGGCTATAACCTGTTCGCGGTCCCGACCGGCGGCCAGGATCAGTGAAACCTGGACTCTCTGGCCGGGAACCAGGGTAAGGCCCCGGCGCAGGCTGAGAATGGGATCAAGGACAAATCCCTGGCTGTTGCCAGGCTCCTGCATGGCACCCATGGGATCGGCCAGCGTCCGGTTTCGGCCGATAAAACGGCTCCGGTCGGTTTCAAAGCGCAGGGCTTCATCGGCGGATCCATTGGAGGACTTCTCCAGCGTAAACCGGTGCGCGACAAAGAGGGAGGGCTCGCTACCGCTTCGGAGCCTGCGCCAGGCAAGAAGAGCATGCTGCTCTGGCAGAACCTCGGTCTGGATAAACATTTTGTTGAACACCGGGTGCTGCCGGTCAGCATTGTGCGGCGCGAGAGCCAGTTCGACATAACTCGTCAGCTCCAGCCTGCGGGTACGGGAGGATCGGTTTGTGATCGTCATACGCCGGATCTCCACATCGTCCTCCGGCGCGACGATGATCTCGGTGTCACTCTCGATGTCATTGTCGAGGCGCCTGAACCTTGCACGGTCCAATGTGAAGCTGACGTCATACCGCTCTACCTTTCCGCCGGTCGGATGATAGCCGCTGCACCACAAAAATTTCGAATCGACATCCTGGATGTAGCAGAAGGTTCCAAACGGATCACGGGTCGGATCCGATCTCCAGCGCGTGATGTCAATGCCGCCCCAGCGACTGTAGCCGCCGCCTGCCCCCGTCACCATGAGTCCATATTGACCGTTGCTCAGCAATTGGGTCTTGGGTGTTATCGTGTGGGGTGTTTCGAACTGCCTGACCGCAGGCTCAACTTCCCCGATGGCCGACACCGAAGTGATCCGTTCGCGCGTCGCTATGTGGTGCAGCGGAGGAAGGTCCGGAATGCGTTCCTGCAGCAATGGTTCAAATGTGCGTACTCGCGGGTCGGAGTAAAAATGGCGGCGCAGGCTGCCGTCATGCAGCAAATTACCCAGCGCCAGGAAACTCATGCCCTGGTGATGGGCCATATAAGCTCGCACAACCACCCCGGGCTCACCATCGCGGTTTGGCTGACGGCTGTAATCCAGAGCTTCGTAATAGCCGTAATCGCTCAATAATTTCAGTTCATCCAGCCGTCTCAGATTCTGCACGGCCTTTTGCGGCGCGATCTCGATAGCCAGAAAGGTAGCGTAAGGCGCTACGACGAGCTTTTCCGCAGAGGCACGATTGAGCCCCAGTTCCGGCACCCCGAACGCAAAATACTGATAAGTTTTATTATGATCCAGGTCCCCGAAAGCGCACTCCGAGATCCCCCAGGGCGTCCCGTTCTTTTTCCCATAGGCTATCTGGATCTCCACGGCTTCTTCCGCGGCTTTGCCCAACAAGGAATTACCGTAGGAGTTCTGGAAAAGCAAAGGCATAAGGTATTCGAACATCGTTCCGGCCCAACTGAGCAGCACCCGACGTCGGCCGATGGAGCCATAGGGACGACTCATGGCAAACCAATGCATGGGAGGGATATCCCCCCGTGCGATGGCGACGAAACTTCCCAGGCGCACTTCACTCGCAAGAAGGTCATAATACGCACGGTCCAGGCGCCCTTCCGAAGCATTGAATCCAACAGAAAAGAGGCGGCGTTCGGCGTTGTAAAGGAAACCCATGTTGACAGAAGCGGAGAGTTCACGGCAGGAATGAGAGATCTGCTCGATCACGGCCAGCGTTTCACCGGCAAGCCATTTTGATCGATCGAAAGCTTCTGTCACGCGGTCGATCCAGTTAGTCATTTCGCTCCCGATATGGCTCTTACCCTTTAAAGAACGCTTTCGGATCGCCTCCAGGGACGCTATGCAGGATACGTTGCCGTCAGCGAGATCCTTCATTGAAGGCACGGAATTCATTACCTGGCGAAAAGACGGTATTGCATCCGGGGTCAGTTCTGTCAGTTCTTTTTCGGTCTTCTCTGCCAGGATCTCGATCCATTCAAGATACCTGTCTGCAATGCTCAGCCAGGCCGCACATTGACCCTGTATCTGCCCGACCCAATACGCCTCGCTTTCCAAACCCGAAGAAACACCACTCACCTCTTCGACCAGCTCACTGACGCCGCGCTCTGTCCGCCGGAGAAGGTAAAGAGCGTCCCGGGAGCTTTCCGGAGGAGATCCCCAGGTGTTCATCAGTTCATCCAGTCCGTGCTTTACCATACCGGAATACTTCGTCCCACGGACGGTTTGTCGCAGGATCTCCCCGGTATCTCGCAGACCAGTAAAAGCTTTCCCGTCAAACAGCGGCTCCCGGATCAGAGATTCAAGCCCCTGATCCAGCGCCCACAAAGAGCCGAGCATATTGCCGCTATCCACGGTGGAGACATAGTGCGGCTTGAGCGGCTCCAGAGTCAGAATATCGTACCAATTGAACAGATGGCCTTCATGGCGCTTGAGCTTCCCGATAGTATCCATTGTCTTTGTCAGCATTAGCGCGACTTCATCTACGGTTACATAACCGAAATCATGAGCGCTCAGAATGCTTACAAGATGGAGACCGATATTGGTCGGGCTGGTCCGCATGGCCAGCTGATTCTTATGGGAGACCTGATAGTTGTCGGGCGCCAGCCATGAGCTTTCTTCATTCACGAAATCCCGAAAATAGCGCCAGGTTCGCCGGGCAATATTTCGCAGGAAGAGCCGGTCATTTTCGGAAAGCATGTTTTTAGGCTGTACTACCATCGGCCGGCGGGTAAGGATCATGCCGGCCGCCACAGACAGGAACCAGAGCAGGAGCCATGGACCGGCCATCAAGAAGCTTGTCGATTGGAATCGCAGGACAGCCCATCCGGCAATGATACTGAACAGGCTGACAAGAGTCATCGAAAGCAGGAACACGGGAACCCTGGTCTGATCTCTTCCATGTACAACCCTGTCTGAAGTCCACTCAAGCATAAGTCTGTGTGAGATAAATCTTCGATAGAAGACTCGAGCGACGGCATTCAGAGTCAGCCATGCCTGATAAGGCAGCAGCGCTGCTTCGGCCAGAACTCGCAGCAGATCATGTCCTATCCTGACAACGGAGACTCCCTTGACACCCTTACCAGTGGTCGCCCAGGTGAACGGCTGCACCAGAGAGTGAAAGAACAGCTGCGTGGCGACCACAACGGTGGCGATCCACCCGGCCTGCGGGGAAACCAGCCATGAAACAAGCAGCAAACCCATGCTGCTTGCAGGCAGCAGGCTGCGGCGCAGGTTATCGAATACCTTCCAGCGATCAAACCAGGAGAGTGGATTTGGCACACTTCCTCCGCCCGCCTTGGGAACGCGCGGCAAGATCCAGCCGGCTATCTGCCAGTCTCCCCGGATCCAGCGGTGCTGCCGTTTGACGTAGCTCAGATAATCCTGGGGGAACTCGTCGTACAGCTCGATATCGCTGGCCAATCCCACCCTGACGTAAGCGCCTTCGATCAGATCATGGCTGAGGATCCTGGATTCCGGGAAGCGACCGGAAAGCACCCGGCTGAAGGCGCGTACGTCATAAATACCCTTGCCTTGATAGGATGCTTCACCCGCCAGGTCCTGATAAGCGTCGGAAACAGCATTGTTATATGGGTCTATGCCAACCGGATCCGCAAATAGCCGGCTGAACGGTGAACCGCTTGCGCTTGGAAGGGAAGGGGTAACAAGGGGTTGAATGATGGTGTAGGAACCGGCCATTACCTTCCCTGCACTGTCGAAGCGCGGCTGGTTAAGCGGATGGGCCAGAGTCTCGATCATCCTTCGGGCAGTATCATGCGGCAATTGAGTATCGCTGTCCAGGGTAATTACAAACCTTACGCTGGCAAGGCGTTCCGGATCTCCAACGTAAACCAGGCGCTCGGCGTCTTTGGGGCGCTTGCCAACTATCAGGTCATTGAGCTCTTCAAGCTTTCCCCGTTTGCGTTCCCACCCGATAAATGCCTGCTCTGATCCACTCCATTTACGCTCCCGGTGAAGCAAAAAAAAACGCTCTTCGCCATGGCGTCGATTGAGGGCTTCGATGGACTCCCTGGCAGTTTGCAGCAAGGCCGCGTCCGATTCGCAATGTTGTTGCGTGGAATCGGCATAATCCGAGTAAAGGGCAAAGAAGAGGTTGCTCTCTTTGTTGGCGAGATAACGGATCTCGATCTTTTCGGCCTCGGCCTTGATCTCATCTTCGCCTGCCAGCATCATCGGCACTACGACCAGTGTCCGGCAGGCATCGGGAATACCGGAGACCCTGAAATCCATCTTAGGCAGAGTGCGGGGCGGCAAAAGCCTCATCACAAGGTAGTTCATGATCTCTAGGGCCAACTGACTGACAGGCACGAGCAAACAAAAGGCGATCAAAAACAGGATCCAGGTCGCTTTACCGGGCAGTAAGGGGAAAAGACCCAGAGAGAGGAATACGGTGGAGAAGAAACCGATCCCCAGGAGGTAAACCGCCGTATGATGACTATAAACCCAGTGCAAGATCCGGAAACGGAGCGTCTCGCGACATCCTGTCAGTCGGGCCAGTTCTCCTCTTTTTTCGCCGACAAGATAGATCCCGACATGGATCGTTCGTTCATCATTCTCCTGATGCCGCGCATATTGGGAAGCCATCTCTATGGCGCGTTGGGCAACTTGAACCTCAGAGAGGTCTGATCCTCGATGCAGATCCTCAACCGCCCGACGATAACGGTCTCGTGTTGCGAAATCCATTTCGGTATATATGCCGGCCGGATCCTGACGCAGCGTCCGTTCCACCCGACTGAGCCCCTCGAAGCATTCCTTCCAATCGATCAGGGCAAGCTGACGCAAGCTGCCAAAGGCATTTCCGATGGATATTTGATCCTTTGTCTGACGGTTTTTCTCCCGTTCCATAAGATCGTTCATGGGTTTCTGAAACGTGCGCTCCAACCAGCCTTGCACCGGAACCAGCGCCGAGCCTTTATCATACAGGAAATCAAACAGCTGCACGGCAAAAGACGGACTCGGAGCGGGCTGGCTTTCGATCAGATCCGCCACCATCGAAAAGAGCCGGTTGGGACCCAGCTGGTTGGCCGTAACGAGACGGTTCATCCAGAAATTAGCTATCTCGCGCTCGCGCAACTCGGTCAGGGCACGCCCGGCGAGTTGCCGGATACCTTCTATGATCGCTGCACGAAGCATCTGCGGAACAGCCCAGAGTTCACCGATCGATAAAGTTTCAGCAGATTGATAGGATTCGATGAACTCCATGATGTTTTCCCTATCCACGCGAAGATCTGAATGGACTACGAGTTCCCGCACCAGACCATAGATGCGAGGAACACCTCGATCCGGTTCGTTCGCAAGCACAGGCAATTGTCGATAAAACCGCGGGGGCAGGTTCAAAAGAACATCGCGGGCATTACTTTCGAGGATATATTCGTTGTCCAGGAGCCACTCAGCAATGGGGGAAAGACTTTGCTCCATACGACTAGCTTCGGTGAGGCCAAGACAGATCTGCTGGATCCACCCGCGGCTCCGCTCGAGCCGTTTTAGCAACCCGGTTCTCCGAACAGGTTTTCTGTCCACCTGATGCTCGGCCGCCAGGTACAGTGCATGCTCCCGCATCCGCGCAGTATCGAGCGGAGTAAGGCTATCCCAATCTTCCCCGAATAGGCCTTTGCTTTTGGGATGCAGAACAAAAACAGCGGGGGGTATCTCGCAATTTTCCGACAGGGCAGCCATCGGGACCGGCAATGTCTGGATCGGCCCTTGAAGTATCAAGATGGATTCTCCTGGCACGAGCCAGCGCAAATGGTCCCTGATCAATTTCCTGTCGACGCCGAACCTGGACCGCCTAAACCATGCCGCGCCGAGCAGTGCCCCGAGGAATCCGCCCGCCAGGCCGGGGATAAAGGTGATCGCGGACCAACCGGGAGTTGGTCCCGCCGATCGAAGGACCAGCCAAATAGACTCCGTTATACTTCCCAACAGGATAAACGACAGGAATATATGCCAGATCCAGCGCAAATTGAATGAATCCCATTGCCGGACCTCATTATCCTCGCTTTTGCTAAGCAATACGGATCGATAGTATCTCGTCATCTGCAATTTTCTGTAGGCTACGCGAGCTTCATTTTTTTCCTGGAAGTAAGCAATGAGGATTCCTGTTTTCATCTATTCCCCTCCACGAGAAACCAATGCATCTGTTTAAAATTTTATTTTAACACAATACCCGTCAGGGTTCGTGCAGCCCTTCACTCTTTCCGAAATCGGCAAAAGATCCGCAATCGACCTCTCTGGCCCGCTACCCCTTTTTTCGCTTCTTTCACTTGCCGCGATGAGAGGACGACCTGCAAACAGGTTATTTCACGCTTGACTTGTTTGCCTGTTTTCCTATTTCCTGCTAAATAGCTGCATGCTTATTATTAGAGAGGTTTGACTGGGGAGTACATGCAAATGGGGGAAAATTTTCGTCTACATTTTGATATTGATTCGTGAAAGTCGCATCCATGCCCGAAGACGGGAACATTCGAGAAATACACAGTAACGCTCCGGATACTTTTCGATAAATAAAACGGCATTTTCTTCATGCAGCTTTGTGGATCTGGCTGGAAGGAAGTAGAACTCATCCAATTTCGTTATCCGCAGACCAGGTGCCCTGGCCTGCATGCTGCAGGCGTAGGGTATGAACGCAGATTTCCTCAGATAAAACCTGTTTATTTGTTAGAACCCATCTGTGACCATCTGTGATATACCCTGTCGCTTTGCTTGGGGCACTTTGTGAGTCGTGAATCGAAAGTTCAAACATAGATCTCTCATCCGCCAGCCGGCGGATTCGAGATGACAGACTAAAACCGTGACGCGGAACTCGTGATTAGTGCCTAAGATACGTTTTTAAGTCAAATAGATCTACGGTTTCCTCTCTTCTGCACTCCTACCCTGTCGCTCCGCTTGGGGCACTTCGTCCCGAGGTGTTTTAACGAGGGGCTTCGTCTGCGGTGAGATGGTCCCAGGGTCAGATCCTCATCCGCCGGCTGGCGGACCCCTCAGGATGACAACAACGGCCAGCACATCAATGGTGTCTTTATTTATTTCAGGGATTTCTTGATGGACCTGTATCTTGAATTGGCCTTTTCGTAAAAGTTCTCTCTAGTGCCTACAAGAAGAACAA
>Ga0228536_1001307_pt1 | contig 25355 bp, 25 predicted proteins | sample SJ1Smetagenome_FD_168611 | JGI IMG/M metagenome (GOLD analysis project Ga0228536, IMG submission 168611) | Enriched culture of PCE-dechlorinating microbial communities from Ithaca, New York, USA - SJ1.S | ecosystem: Engineered > Modeled > Simulated communities (microbial... > Unclassified...
GCCACGTCCTGCGCGAGTTCGACCTGGATGCCGCCCTGGCCCGCAAACCGGCCCTGGTCCTGGTGGATGAGCTGGCCCACGCCAACGCCCCGGGCGGCCGCCACGCCAAGCGCTGGCAGGACGTGCGTGAACTCCTGGACAACGGCATCGACGTTTACACCACGCTCAACGTGCAGCACGTGGAAAGCCTGAACGACGTGGTGGCCCAGATCACCGGCGTGCGGGTGCGCGAGACCGTGCCGGACTCGGTCCTGGAGGAGGCCGACGCCGTGGTCCTGGTGGACCTACCCCCGGACGACCTCCTCAGCCGCCTGGAAGAGGGCAAGGTCTATGTTCCCGAGCAGGCCGAGCAGGCCGCGCGCAACTTCTTCCGCCACGCCAACCTGACCGCCCTGCGCGAACTGGCCTTGCGCCACGTGGCCGAGCGGGTCAACGCCCAGGTTCTGGTGCAGCGCCAGGGGCAGGCCGCGCAGGCCACCTGGCCCACAGCGGAACGTCTGCTCGTCTGCGTTGGCCCGAGCCCCAGTTCGGCCAAGCTGGTGCGCGCGGCCAAGCGCCTGGCCGTGAGCCTGCGCGCGCCCTGGCTGGCGGTCTGGGTGTCCTCGCCCCAGCAGTCCGAGAGCGATGCCGTACAGGCCAACGCGGCCCGCAACCTGCGCCTGGCCGAGCAGCTCGGGGCCGAGGTGGTGACCCTGTCGGGCCGCCGCGTGGCCGAGGAGATCGTGACTCTGGCTCGGTCCCGCAACGTGACCCGGATCATCATCGGCAAGCCGCTGCGGCCGCGCTGGAAGGACCTCCTCCTGGGCAGCCCGGTGGACGAGCTCGTGCGGCTGTCCGGGGACATCGACGTCTCGGTCATCCGAGGCGACTCCGGGGCCGCGCCGGAGCCCGCGCCGCCTCCGGCCCCGCTCTCCCGCAAGCGGGAGTATGCCTTCAGCCTGGGAGCTTGGGCCGTCTGCACGGGCCTGGCCTTCTTCATGCAGCCCTTTTTCCAGCTCTCCAACCTCATCATGGTCTATCTGCTGGGCGTGGTGGTGGTGGCCCTGCGCTGCGGTCGGGGTCCTTCGGCCCTGGCCTCGGTGCTCGGCGTGCTCACCTTCGACTTCTTCTTCGTGCCGCCCTCCCTGACGCTGGCCGTGTCCGATACCGAGTACTTCGTGACCTTCGGGGTCATGCTCGTGGTGGCCCTGGTCATCAGCCACCTGGCCGCCGTGGCCCGGGCGCAGATCCGCTCGGCGCGCCGAAGCGAAGCCCGTTCCTCGGCGCTCCTGGGCCTGACCCGCGCCCTGGCCAAGACCAGGGGGCAGCAGGGCATCCTGGACACGGCCGTGCGGCAGGTGACCGAGGTCTTCGAATGCCGGGCCGCGATCCTGACCCCGGACCCGGCTCGGGGGTTGGCCCTGGCGGCCACGGGCGACCGGGACATCCGCCTGGCCCCCAAGGACATCCAGGTGGCCCGTTGGACCCTGGACAACGGCCAGCCATCCGGTGCGGGCACCCAGACCCTTCCCGAGGCCGAAGCCCTCTTCCTGCCGCTCCTGGGCAACCAGGCGGTAGTCGGCGTACTGGCCCTGCAGGCCGCGAACGTGGAACGGCTGCTCCGGCCCGACCGCATGCTCCTGCTGGACTCCTTCGACCGCCAGATCGCCCTGAGCCTGGAGCTGGACCGCCTGGAATCCTCGGCCCAGGAAACCCGCGTGCAGGCCGAGACCGAGCGGCTCCGCTCGGCCCTGCTCTCCACCGTGACCCACGACCTGCAGACCCCCTTGGCGGCCATCCTCGGCTCGGCGGGAAGTCTCCTGGTCCTGCCCGCCGACGAATCCACCCGGGACGTGCGCCGCGAACTGGCCGAGAACATCCACGACGAGGCCGAACGCCTGAGTCGGCTCATCGCCAACCTGCTCAAGATGACCCGCCTGGAGTCCGGCGCGCTCACCGTGCACAAGGAGCCCACATCCCTGGAGGAGGTTTTGGGAGGGGTGCTCAACCGGTTGGAACGCAAGCTGGCTGGCCGCCCCCTGGAGGTGGTCCTGCCTCCCGACCTGCCGTTGGTCCCGCTGGATCCGTTGCTGGCGGAACAGATCTTCCTCAACCTGCTGGAAAATTCCATCAAGCACACGCCCGGAGGCGTCGCACTGCGCATCGCCGCCCGCCTCGACGGCGAGTGGCTGGCCGTGGAGGTGGCCGATCGCGGCCCCGGCCTGCCCGAGGAGGCCCTGGACAGGATCTTCGACCTCTTCTACCGTGTGCCCGGGGGCGGACAGGTGCGCGGCCACGGCCTGGGACTGGCCATCTGCAAGGCCCTAGTCCAGGCTCACGGCGGCACGATCCGCGCGCGCAACCGCGAGGGCGGCGGCGCGCTGTTCGAACTGCGGCTGCCCCTGGAACGGAACGACGCATGACCCATCCCGCGCGCATTCTCGTGGTCGAGGACGAAGCCCCCATCCGGCGCTTCCTGCGGCCCTATCTGGAATCCCAGGGACACGCGGTGGTGGAGGCTGAAACCGGCGCGGAAGCCTTGAGCCTCGCCGCCTCGCACAATCCCGACATCGTGCTCCTGGACCTGGGCCTGCCGGACATGGATGGGCTCACGGTCATCGCCCGACTGCGGGAGTGGAGCCAGGCGCCCATCGTCATCCTCTCGGCCAGGGGGCATGAGCAGGACAAGGTCGCGGGGCTGGACGCGGGCGCGGACGACTACCTGAGCAAGCCCTTCAGCGTGGCGGAACTGGGGGCGCGCATCCGCGTGGCCCTGCGCCGCTCGGCCAAGGGTGATGGAGCCGAAACGCCCGTGCTCCAGTGCGGTGAACTGCGAATCGACCTGGCGGCCCGCAGCGTCAGCGTGGACGGCCGAGAGGCCCACCTCACGCCGCTGGAATTCAAGCTCCTGGCCTGCCTGGCCCGCCACGCGGGCAAAGTGCTCACCCACCGGCAGATCCTCAAGGAGGTCTGGGGGCCGGGAGCCGGGGAAAGTCAGGCCCAGTCCCTACGCATCCACATCCACGCCCTCCGCCACAAACTGGAACGCGACCCGGCCCGGCCCAAGCACATCCGCACCGAGACCGGGGTGGGCTACCGCTTCATGTGCGGCCCGGACTAGTCGGCAGTTCGAACTTGGCTGAGCCTATTCCAAAACTGCTTATCTGGGCTGATGAACCCCGGCAATACCGCCGAGTTCTTCAAAAATCGCTCGCCCGGCGACCAGGCCAGCGTGCCACTGGTACTCAGGCGAATTCCTGATCTCCGCCGGAGCTACGGCCAGTCCCACTCTCAACAGAATCAAAGATGCAAACGGCCCCATCTGGTCCATGAAATCCTGCCAATCTTCAATCTGTGTGCTGTTCATAGCGACCCCTTATTTTTGATATCATGATACCATGATATCATGATTGCAGTCAACACGGCTCTGGGCTATGAATCGACAAAAGCGAGCTCAAAATGCCTGGCAAGAAAAAAACCGAACCTCAAGAAAAGCCCATCGGCATTACCCTGCGGCTCCCGCCGGATCTCTGGGAAAAGGTTCACGCGCATGCCCGTCGCCGACGCACCAGCCTGCAGAAGCTGATTATCGAACTTCTAGAGAGGGAGCTAAAAATATCTCAACCATGACCCCTTCATCTTGCGGCTCAACCGAGGCCCGATGAGTGGTGACGAGGCGGCCGATATAAGTATTGCCAAGCGTAATGAATTTCGTATTGTCATGCCCTGTTAGTGAGAGCCTGTTGGCAGGGCATGACAATACGGGGCAAGGGTCAGGATCAGAGTGCGGAGCACGATGAGGCTGAACCGTGCCCCGATACCGGCCGCCGGCAACGAAAATGAGGGCCTCGTTATGGATCCCAAAGAACTGCTCGAAACGCTTCGCCCGAAGCTCTTGGACATCGCCGAGACTGGTGCAACCCAGCAAACCCAACAGCGATACTCGAAGACTGCGGATCGCATTTTGAAAACCGGCGGGCTCGCGGCCTATCGGCCATCAACAAAATCGTCTTGGTACTTCGCTCGCGCGGCGCTGAGATACTACCTCTATGCCAACGCTGCCCTGGCGTTCAAAAACGAGGACTACGGCAAAGCTGAAGAGCTCATGCGAAAGGCCGAAAACGAACTCCAAGTGTCGCCTCCGGCGCTCCGGCCAACTGGTCGAAGTTCGACAAAGCACCGGCTACAGGGATTACCCAGGGACTGGCGGGCTCAAATTTTCGCGGCGCTGCCGATCGCACACCGCCTCCCCTTTGCAGTCCAGGCACTGACCGGTGCCCGCACGGCGGAACTTAAAAAAGGCGTAACGGTGCAGCTCCTCACCGAAGGGGTTGGAATCAAAATTAAAGGCGCAAAGGTGCACAAGGAAAACGGGCAGCCATTTCGCCAAATTCTCATTCAGAATCGCGCGGATTCGATTTTTGAATATCTCGTACATGCTGCCGAAAAAGTGACCCCCGCAGACTTGGCCGTCTCCATAGAAACTCACATTGAAAGTTATCGAAAAGCTCTCAGGCACGCGGGTATGAAGCTATTCGGACGCGGCAAGGGCGGAAGCAAGTACATCACCCCATATATGGTTCGGCATCAGTTCGCGGCCGACCTCAAAGCTTCAGATCGCAACCCAGAGATGGTCGCCGCCGCGCTGGGGCACAGATCAAGCCGGACTCAGGAGATATACGGGTACAAGGGCCTTGGGCAAGGAGCTCACGGGCAAGGCATTGATGCACGCGCCTCAAAATCTGTCCGCATGCACCCAAATAATTCACCAGAAATGAAGTAGGTCCGTAGAACGGTATTCACTTCTCCAAATATTGCAAGATATTAGTTATTATGAAAAGCTGACCTCAAGCGTCTGATTCCTCTTGTCCAATTCCTGAATTGCGAAAATGATGAGGGCCGACAACCCCTGCCCTTGCACTCCAACCAGTTCTGAGTCGAGTCGTTCCGCTATTATTTCTGGGATCGGCACCGAGACTGTCCTGGACTTTTTCCGGGATCCTCGCCCCTTTTTCGTCAAAACAAGCTGGCCAGGTATTCGCGGCTTGAAGTCCAGATTCAAGCCGTCGATTTGTTGCATCTCCGCAGCAACCATCGGCTCCGTCTGAACACCGGCTTTTTCCTTGATTTTTCTACCTTTCGTGGCCGTTTTTTTCGGCTGTCGCTGCTCAGCGATCTTCTTGAGTTCTTCCGCAGGTTCAGCAAGCCATTTTGCCGTCATGATTCCCCCCGCGCGTTCGAAAGATCAACGCGCTATTGCGGCCTTTGCGATGGCCAGAATCTCCAATCGCGCTTCCCGCGCGCCATACCAATTCACCACGACGGGATCAGCGACGGTCCTGCCTTCGCCGATAACTCTCGGGTAGATGGCCCGATCCCTGATCATGAGCAGAGCAGGATCCTGGCTGAACAGCTGGTTTGCGACCTCGGCTTCTTCACGTCGTCTGAGATCCACGGCCGAAAGAACTGACACCACCTGGTAGGAGCCCTGCGACTTGAGGCTCTCCAGGCTTTCGCGAGTTGCGGCATAATCAAGAGCAGACGCCCGAAACGGAGTGACGACGACGTCGCCTCGCGGCAAATCGCTCCACCCCGGAGGATGATCAACCACCATCACCTTCACATCCGGTTGGGATGCCGGATATCCCTGGATGACGTCAAAAGGCAGCAAGCCCTGCCTCGCACACCAGGCACTCCCTCCCTGGGGGTCAAGATCGGCGAGCAGCACCGTGTTTTTGATCGCCAGGATCGCAGCCAAGTGCAAGGCGATGGTAGTCTTCCCCACTCCGCCCTTGGGACTCCAGACTGAGACGACTCTCGGTTTCATCCCCAGCTCCCTTGACAGTCATTCGAATAAACAACATTATGTGAATCGTATGATTCATTCAAATTATTTGAATCAATCACTGCATTTAAATAATTAATAAACGAGCGCCTGTCAATTCTCATCATGATTCTATTCTGCGGAGACCCACACGGCGAGTTCCAACGGCTCTTGGCTCATGCCGAAACGACGCGGCCGGACGCCATCATCCTGCTCGGCGACCAGACCCCGGAGCGGCCGCTGGCCGCGATCATGGGCACGTGGGCCGCACGGACCTGGTACATCCTGGGCAACCACGACTCGGACCAGGAGAAGTTTCTGACCCGAAACCTGGACAGCATGCCGGATAGGAATCTCCATGCCCGCGTCCGACCCGTGGCCGGGGTGGGCGTCGCCGGCCTGGGCGGGGTGTTCCGCAGTCAGGTCTGGTATCCACCAAATCCACCCAAATGGACCGACCGGGCGGAGTTCGTCCGCTTCACCAAGCCCGCGCACAGATTCCGCCGGGGACCTGCCCTGCGGCATTGGACGTCGATTTTTCCCGAGGACGTGCAGGCGTTGGCGCGACTGCATGCCGACGTCCTGGTGACCCATGAGGCGCCGACCACACACCCGCATGGTTTTGAGGTGCTGGACGGGTTGGCGCGGGACATGGGAGTTCGGCTCGTGGTACACGGTCACCATGAATCAGCCGGTGAATCGTTGCTGTCGAGGAAGATTCGCGTGATCGGTCTGGGCCCAGGCGAGCTTTTTGAATGGAACCAATCAAGCTAGAATGACGAGGCAGCATCCATGTCAAAGGACACACCTCCTCGCAGCCGCGCCCCCAAAAGATACCAAGGCACAACGCAGGCGGATCTTCTGCCGGAACTTCGCCGCGACTTCCCCGCCCTCTTTGTGGGATGCCTCAGCGTCTGCGTCTGGCCAGGCTGGATTGAACTAGTGCGCGACCTGGCCGCAGAATTGACCAGAAACGCGCCAACCGCAAAGATCCGTCAGATCAAGTCCAAGTACGGGGAGCTGGTGGTCTACGGCACGAATTGCCAAAGTCTGATCGAGAAGTTCGCCGAGCGTTCACGCAGAACCTGCGAGATGTGCGGCGCGGTCGAGAAGGTATGCCAGGTAGAACGGCCCGGCCCAGCGCGCAGGTCTTGGATTTGGACCATCTGCCCGGATTGCGGAGAAAAACTATGATGATTCTTGTCGTTGGCGACGTCCACGGGGAATTTCACGCTCTTTCCGATCTGCTGCTGCGCGAGAATCCGGATCTTGTGTTTCAAGTCGGAGATTTCGGAGTTTGGCCGACCGCTCTGGACAGTCTCAAGAAGCTTTGGCCGATCACCGCGCCGCCGCTCTATTTCGCCGAAGGCAACCACGAGCATTATCCGACTTTACGCAGGCAATGGGAGGCCTTCGGTCGTCGTCGAGAAGCAATCCCGATCGCGGGTCAAATCTATTGGATGCCCCGCGGCGCGACTCTGACGCTGCCCGATGGTCGAGTCGTCTGCTTCCTGGGCGGCGGCAAGTCCGTGGATCACCCCCTGCGCGAAAAAGGCAGGGACTGGTTCGAGGAAGAGCTCCTGGACTCCGAAATTTTGGACCAGTTGCCCGCGCACGCGGACATCGTGATCTCGCATACCGCCCCGCGTTGTTTGGGCATCGCGGCCGCACTCAACAAGGGCCGCACCCTCGAGGATTGGCTGAGCGTCGGCTGGGACGTGACTCCGGACCCCTCGGAGGAGATTTTGGATAAAATTCTGGACAGGCTGAAGCCGAGCTTGTGGTACTTCGGCCATTTCCACCGGCCGCTCAGCTATCGCAGCAGGAATTGCAAGTTCGTCTGTCTTGCTCCAGTCGGCGAGTTGGGTTCATGGGGTTGGCTGCCGCAAACCCCTGAAGAAGCCCGGCGTGAAATCAGGACCATGCGGCGGCGGAACGAGAAAGAGTCCGACGCACGGAATCGATGCGCCCAGGCGCATCGCGATGAGTTGTGCCGAATCGTCCAGCGCAAGGAGGATCCCTGGCCCTGGCTGGGGCAGATGCACGTGGATGACCTTGAGGCCCTGACTGACGTGCTGGAGAAGGACTCCCCCGAGCTGCAACTAGTACGGCAAATGCTGGACAGGAGAAAGAGGGGCAAGGCGATGGAACTCATGAAGCACCATGTGGACTATCTGCCTCCCGGCAGCGCCGATGTGTGGGATGAGCGGATTCTCCCGCCCGGTCCATTCCTCCGCCGCAAGCTGATCGTCTACTACACCCAGGGTTCGTGGCTTTGGGCCAAGGCGATGAAAGGCGGACCGGCCATTCTGCTGGCTTCGTACCACACCTGGAAACCCGGATATAAGCACCGCATGGGCGGCCCGATCCACAGCGAAGACGTGGCCTTGGAAATCTGCGCCCGGATCGACGGCATGGGCTACGCCGAGCGCTGTGCGCTCATCGCGGCTCAACAGGCGGAACTGCTTGAGGCCGAGCGACGGCTTCAGGAGCTGCAGAACCGTCCATTTCCCAAACCTCGCCCCGAGGATCTGGATTTCTAGCGCCGAAGCTCTGCGCCGGCATCCTGGTGGTCGGAGATCTGCATTTTTCCTGACCACCACTGTTTGAACTCATCTGCGAGCGCTGGCCGAAGCTGATCCTCCAGGTCGGAGTTCTGGATTATCTGCCGGGGAACTGCGTGAGTCAGGTCAGCCAAAGGCCTACGCCGTCCGAGAACATATGTGCTGGCAGGATTGGAACTCGACGTTGATTCTACCCGATGGCCGCGTGGTCTGCTTCATTGGCGGCGCATATTCCCTGGATCGGCCACGCAAGCCCGGCAAGGCCTGGTGGCCAGACAAGGAAATCCTGAGCCCCGAGGTGCTGGATCACCTGCCTGGATGTGCGGACATCGTGGTCGCGCTTACCGCCCCAAACGCCTTCCGAATTCCGGGCCTGCACAAGGCAGCTGCGCTCCAAGAGATCGGCTAGGATCCGTCGCCAGACCCCAGCGTCGTCCTGGACCAAGTCCTGGACAGGCTCCGGCCCAGTGAATGGTTTTTCGGCCAGTTCCAAGACGTTGCCCAGGGCCAGACGGCTGGGTGCCGCTGGATCAGATTGTCAAAGCTTGACGCTCTCACCCGAAAGCTGAGACTGGATGGCTAAGTCTAGGATACGTGCCATGACTCCCAAATTGATCATAACATATTGTAACAATTTATTTTATTAAATGCATAACGCGTATAAAACATGACCTTTTCCCTAAAGAAGCAAGGGGGTTCAACACGCGCCAGCCTCTCCCAAAAGTATATTCCATTTAAATCATTTGATTTATCGACTTCGACCCTCGACATAGAGCTGTCACCATACGTGCCATGACTCCCAAAAAAGCTTTACCAAGTCGATTTTATTAATGATTACCTACTTTCTACTGGATGTTCCTCAGGCCTCCCAGACCAGAGTCGACATTCAGAGTGGACAGGACGCGCCACATTCATTTGTGCCTATTGTCTTCATCCGTTCCGAAAAACGCATCGTATCAACGGACTGAGTCAAGACATTCAGGACCGTTCCCCAGAGTCAGCAACGCCGAGTTCTCCCGCCACGGCCCGGAACTGCTCCAGCGCCGCCGCGAGGTTCTCGACAATCTCCGCCGCGATGACATCCGGCGCGGGCAGGTTGTCCAGGTCGTCCAGGCTCTCGTCCTTGAGCCAGAAGATGTCCATGTTGAGCTTGTCGCGGGTCACCAACTCGTCGTAGCTGAAACGCTTGAAGCGCTCCGTTTCCTGGCGCTGGCTCCGGTTCCCCGGACAATAGCTCGTGACAAAGTCGTCCAGGTCCGCCCGCGTGATGGGATTCTGGACCAGGGTGAAGTGCTTGTTGGTGCGCAGGTCGTAGATCCAGAGTTCCTTGGTCCAGGGATCGGTTGCCGCGGGCTTGCGGTCGAAGAACAGCACGTTGGCCTTGACGCCGGGCTTGTAGAAAATGCCCGTGGGCAGGCGCAGCAGGGTGTGAAAGTCGCAGGCGTCCAGGAGCCGTCGCCGCAACCCTTCGCCCGCGTTTCCGGCCTCGAAGAGCACATTGTCGGGCAGCACCACCGCCGCCTTTCCCTCCTGCTTCAGGATGCTCATGATGTGCTGCAAAAAGTTCAGCTGCTTGTTCGAGGTGGTGTACTTGAAGTCCTCGCGCTCGTAGACTTCCCGCTCCGTGGCGATGCTTCCGTCCTCGCCCACCACCTTGTAGCTGGATTTCTTGCCGAAAGGCGGGTTGGTCAGCACCATGTCAAAGGATGTCGAAGGCTTCGCGGCCAGGGCGTCCCCCTGGTGAACCGGACTCTCGCCGTTGCCGATGCCATGTAGGTACAGATTCATGGCGCACAGCCGCACCACCTCGTCCACGATGTCCACGCCGGTAAAGGTGCCCTCGCGCAAAAGGCGCTGCTTGTCCCGGTCTCGGGATTGCCCCTTCATGTGCTCGTATGCCGCCAGGAGAAAGCCGCCTGTGCCGCAGGCGGGGTCGCAGATGGTCTGGCCGATTTTCGGCTGCATGACCTCCACCATGGCCTGGATGAGCGGCCGCGGTGTGAAGTACTGCCCTGCCCCGGACTTCACCTCGCCCGCGTTGCGCTCCAGCAGGCCCTCGTAGATGGAACCCTTGATGTCCACGTCGATGCCGAGCCAGGTCTCGTCGTTGATGAGGGACACCACGCGTTTGAGCTTGGCTGGGTCGGCAAGTTTGTTCTGCGCCTTGCGGAAGATGGTGCCGATGATGCCCTTTTCCTTGCCCAGGGCCGTCAAGGTCCGCCGGTAGTGGGCCTCCAGCTCGTCGCCGTCCTTGCCGGCGAGCTTCTCCCAGCGCCATTCCTCTGGGACGGCGGACCCTTCATTGAGCAGGTCCTTCCGCTCTTGGTCCATCTTGAGAAAGAGCAGGTAGGTGATCTGCTCCACATAGTCGCCGTAGGAGATGCCCTGGTCCCGCAAAACATGGGCGTAGTTCCAAACCTTGGCGACAAGTGCGGAATGGTCATTGCTCATGAACGGTTTCCTTTATGCGAGCTTCTCGCGGACCAACTTGCCCGTCAGGACGCCGCTATTGCAGAACAGACGCTGAAGACCGGTCGGCCCAAGCTCTACCAGTTGTGAGTCTCGAAGCTTCAGGTCCACCATCGCGACAAGCGCATCCGCTTGGACAAGGCAAATCTCGCTTATCGGGGTCTCCATCTTCAGGGAGCTGATGATGTCGTCATAGTCTTCCTTGAACGAGCTTGAAATCACAGCGTAGTATACGTTGTCCAAGGATTTCGCCTTCAACTTCTGAACCTGGGTCTTGATATACTCCCTGATGGTCCTGTCATCCGTCCCGATGCTGTACCCGTCAGCGCGCACCTTGGCGTCCCAGATGATCGCGTACCGGTTGCCGTAATCCACGGCGGTGCCGTCGGGCACCCGCCCCTTTCCCTGGCCAAGCAGCTCGGCCGCGTAGCCAAGAATGGTGAAGGCCGCGTTGATGCTCTTCTCGAAAGCGCGCTCCAGGCTGGTGCCGGAGTTCTTGGCGGCCGTTGCCATACCCGGCTCATTCAAGGCCACGCGAGGCAGAATGGCGATGATGGGTGGCACAAAGCTGTCCGGCAACAACTCGGTAACGTCGTCCTCCTTGCCGCCTTGCCGTTGGGCGCTGTCTCTGGGTTGAGACGGCGTCTCCACGACTCCGCCGGCCGCGCTCTTGAACCAGAACACGTGCTCGACCTCGTACAGACCGAAGGGCTGCTTGCCTGCCTTGGTAAAGAGCCGGGCCAGTTCCTCGTGGATGTGCTTGAAGCCGAGGTAAGCCCCACCCGCGTCCTCGCTGGGGGTCCACAGATTCGAATCGATCAGGGCATTGACGCTGCTGGTGTAGTACACCGGCCAGACATCGGGGCCTTGTATCTGCCAGAAGTAGGAGAGAAAGAAGGGGATGCTCCCAATCTGCGGACAGCTTGTCTTCTTGTTTCCGGCAGCGACATGCTGCTCATTCATCTGACGAACGAACTCTGCAAAATCGTTGATCTGTTTCTTGGCGGCGGCCTCGTTGATCGGCATGGTCAGGGCCGTTTTCAGGGCCGAGTTGAAGCGATCATCGCCGACACCGTCAATTGAGTCCTGGGCCACATTGGTCAGAATATTGAAGAACATCTGTCCCTTGAAGCCCCGGAAGCCCCAGCAGTTGTGCGCTTTGTTGGTGCTGTCCACCCCGGACTTGAACTCGTTCAGCGGCGTCTTCCCGGCCAGGAAGCCCGCGAGGAGCGGCATCAGCTTGGTCTTGATGACTGCACGCCGCTCGGCGTCAAAGACGATGTTCTCTTTCCAGCACTTCTTGCCGTCCGGGTTCTTGGCGGCGAGATATTCCTGCATGAGCTGCACGGCGCGGTCTTTCTGTTCCTTGGTGAGCATGGGACCTCCCGGTTATGCCTGCGTGAGGGCGGATGGCTCGATGCCGAGGGCCTTGGCGATGGCTGCGACCTGGTCCGCGGTCATGGCGCGCTTGCCGGTCTCCATCTGGGACACGTAGGCCTGATTGATGCCTATGGCTGCGGCAAGCTGGGCCTGCGAAAGCCCGGCGGCCTTGCGCGCGGCGGCGAGGCCCGACACTGCGGCAGACGGCGCGGCAGGGGCTGGAGCGGACGGCTGTGTGGCCGCACGCGCCTTGCGGGGCGATCGAGGCGCGCCGCTCCTGGCCGGACGCGCACCCTGCGCAGTGCGCTCGGCAGCGATGCGCTTGAGCAATTCCTTGGCGGGCTCCTCGTTCGAGTCCTGAGGTACCAACTTGCCGGAGAAGGCGGCCTTGAGGATGGACTGGCGGAGGGCAGCCGCAGCCGCGAACTGGCGTGCGAGCTCTCCTTCAACAGCATCAATGGCTGACAGGCGCTCCCAAGCCAATGAATAAATCTCCTCTTGTTCCCGCTTTGATGGCAGCGGGACCGCTACCTTTTCCAATATCTCCAGGTTGATATTTTTCTGCGCTGTTGCTGGCGCGTACCTGTCGAGCTTCTCCCTGGCGGTGCGGATGAAAAATTCGATGTACTCGGTGACAACGCCCTCACTTGGGACAAGTCCCACAACACTGTCGGGGAAACATGCCGGATAATCGAGAATACCGGATTCCGCGATGTTCGCGGCAATGGTGATGCAAATGGTGCCAGCCGGCCAAAGCTTGCTTTGGGCCAGCCCGAACTCGCTTAGTGTTGAGTCGTGCGAGCGTATTCTACCCTTGCTGGCCCTCACCGTCCCCGTTTGGAGGAACGGATAGGGACCGCCGAACAACCTGGGATCATTTCTCGGTCTGTGCTTAGATTTGCCTCGCCCGAACTCGCCAAGCTGGTTAAACGTCGCCCACGCCCACCCCTGTGGCAACTCCGGCAGCCCCTCGGTGTTCGGCCCCTGTGGCTCCACGTAGCGGGACTTCCAGGCGTTGTCCGTGGAGCGCTTGCCCTTGACGCGCAGCTTCTCCAGTTCGGCCTGTTCCCATGCCTCGCGCCGGGCCTTGAGGATGCGCTTGAGAAGCGCCTCGCCGCTTTCCAGCTTGTCCGCGTTCTGCTCACGCCAGGCGCGGGTCAGCTCGCCCGTCACCGCGGCCTTGAGCACGGACTGCCGGTAGCGCTTGAGCTGCGCCTGCGCCTGCCGCAGGCTTTCCTCGCCCGTGTCCAGGTCGGAGAAAAGCTCCTCAATGCGGGAGACGATGCGGGCCTGCTCAGCGGAGGGCGGAAGCAGCAAGGGAAGCGCACGAAGCGTTTCGAGCTTGATGCCCTTCACCGTGGTGCCGGAACCCAGTTCATGAATCCCGGCGCGATGAAGAAGAAAATAGAAAAGCAGGAAGTCTGAGTGAATGCCCTCTGGCAGAATAAGGGCCTTCAAATCTTGATTAATCGCGCAGGAGACTGTTGGTCTTATCGCTTTACCAGGAGTAATTCGAGTCGCTACGATGAGCGTACCAGGCGGGATAACATTCGTCGCGCTGTTGCGCACAGCCTCTTCAGAAATGTGCTCTTCGGCATCCGTTGGCCGGAGTACTTGCAAATCCTTGACGGTGAACCACGGGATGTCGCCTTCAAAATAGCGCGCCACATCCCTCGATGGCGTTCCACCACCGATAATTGCCAAGAGCACTTCGCCAAGTTCAGTCGAAGCCCAGCCTGCGGGTTTCTGGTCACTCATCACGCCACCAGGGCCTCATTCAGGTCCGCAAGCAGCGTGTCCAGGTCCTGGCCAAAAACCCTGCGCGCGGCGATGAGGCCGCCGCGATTGCTGAAGGAGGGCAGCTGCATGAAATCGCGCGGGGCGATCTCCACGTTGGCCGCCAAGTGGTCCCGGATAAGCCTGAGCCAGTCCATCTGCTCCTCGGTGAACTCGCGCCCGGCCTTCTTCTGCCTGCCCACCCACAGGTTGAAGCGCTGCTCCACCTTGGCGCTGAAAGGCTCCAGCACCTCGTCGTGGCCCAGAGCGAAACGCACGAGCGAGATGATGTCCGTGAGCAGTTGGTCCGCAGGCGCGCCGCGCACCTTGCTCGCCTGCAGGCGCTTGTAGGCCTGCCACACAGTGGCGGTGGTGAGGCGCTGGGGCGGGTCCGCCAGCCTGTGCGTCAGCTCCTTCACCGCGTCGTAGGTGAGGCGCCGCTTGCCGTAGGGCTGGCTGTAGAGGATTTGCAGGGCCAAGAGCTCGTCCTTGTGGGCTTCCATGAATTCCTTGAAACTGGCGATGCGCGCGGCCGACTGCTGGAGGTCGTAGCCCGCGCCGGTCACCTCGTCCGTGGAGATGGCGTCGATGACGATGTCCGTCTTTGCCTTCAAATCCAGGAGCAGCTGGCGCACCTTGGGGTCGTCAAAGGGCGCGCAGGCCGCGTCCTTGAGCTGCTCCGCCGCGGCGGCAAGCTGCGCCTCGGTGAGCGCTTCCACGGGCTGGCCCGTCGCCGCGATGGCGGCCTTTTCCACCTCATCGGGGTCAATGGCCGCAAGCAGACCCACGGCCAGGCCGTGCAGGTCCGTGCCGCCGGTGGCCTGGGCCACCCGCTCGCGGTCCTCGGGCTCCAGCTTGGCCTCCAGGGCGGCCAGCCGGCCGGCAAGGCTCGAAAGGGCGTCGTCGTCCCGGCGGCCAGCGGCAATCTGCTCCAAAAGCGCTTGGAAGGAAAGGGTGCGTTTGCGCTCCAGGGGCTGGGACACGGTCTTGATGGTCTCGGTGACGCCCACGGCGTCCACCAGGATGAAGCGGGTCTTGGTGTGGGCGTCGGGCGTCACCTGGCGCAGGTCGGCCTCGTCGATGGAGCGCACGCCGCGGCCCTTCATCTGCTCGAAGTACCCGGCGGACTTCACGTCGCGCATGAAGAGCAGGATTTCGACAGGCTTGATGTCCGTGCCCGTGGCGATCATGTCCACGGTGACGGCGATGCGCGGCATGGGGTCCACGCGAAAGCCCTTGATGAGCGCCTTGGGGTCCTCGCTGGTGTTGCGGTAGGTGATTTTCTTGCAGAACTCGTTGCCCTCGCCGAACACCTCGCGCGCGATATGCACGATTTCCTCGGCGTGGTTGTCGTCCTTGGCGAAGATGAGGGTCTTGGGCACCCATTCCCCGCTGCGCTCCGGGAACAGCTCGGTGAAGAGGTTGTCCCTGAAGCATTGGAGGACCGTGCGGATCTGGTTGGGCACGGTGACGGAGCGGTCCAGGTCCTGGGCCTGATATTCCAGGTCCTCGTCCAGCTCCTTGTAGCGGATACGGCGGGTGCGCTTGTCCCGCACGGGCACGGCGTACTCGGAAGGGACTCTGCCGCCATCTTCCGTGATCTGCGTGCGGATGCGGAAGACCTCGTAGCCCACGTTGACCCCGTCCACCACGGAGCGTTCGTAGGGGTATTCCGCCACAAGGTTCCGATTGAAGAAGCCCAGGGTGTGCTTCGAGGGCGTGGCGGTGAGCCCGATGATGTGGGCGTCGAAGTACTCCAACACCTGCCGCCAGAGGCCGTAGATGGAGCGGTGGCACTCGTCGGTGACGATGATGTCGAAGGTCTCGATGGGGATGTCCGGGTTGTAGCCGACGGGCGGGATTTCGCCCTCCCCTCCGGCCCAGGTCTCGAAGGCCGAGACTTCTTCCGCCTCGGGGTCCAGTTCCTCGCCCTTGAGCATGGAATAGAGGCGCTGGATGGTGGTGATGACCACCTTGGCGTCCCGGTCGATGCGGCTGCCGTGCAGGTGCTGCACGTTGTAGGTGTCGGCGAAGCGGTTGGCCGTGCCGGGCGGATGGTACTGCTGGTATTCGCGCAGGGTCTGGTCGCCCAGGTTGTTGCGGTCCACCAGGAAAAGGATGCGCCGGGCCCCGGCGTGCTTGATGAGGCGATAGCTGAAGGTGCAGGCGGTGAAGGTCTTGCCCGCGCCGGTGGCCATCTGAATGAGGCTGCGCTGGTCGCCGCGCGCCAGGGAGCGCTCCAGGCCCTGCACGGCCTCGATCTGGCAGTCGCGCAGGCCGGTGGGGTCGAGCGTGGGCAGAGTCGTCAGGCGGGCGCGCAGGGACTCGGGGGCCTTGGCCCATTCGAGCAGCGTCTCGGGGCGGTGGAAGGCGAACACCCGGCGCGAACGCGGCTTGGGGTCGCGCATGTCCTTGAAAAACACTTCCTCGCCATTGGACTCGTAATCGAAGAGCAGCGTGTCGGCCCAGCGGGCAAGGTGCTCGGGCAGCTTGGCCATGTAGCGGTCAGACTGCTCGGCCACGGCGCTGAGAGTGGTTCCCGCCTTTTTGGCCTCGATGACTCCGGCGGCCTTGCCGTCGACAAAGAGCAGGTAGTCGCAGGGGCCGTTGGGTAACGCGAATTCGCGCACCGCCACGCCAGGCCCGGCGTTGCGGTTGAAGCCGTCCTTGTTCTGGAGGAGCCACCCGGCCGCGACGAGGAGCGCGTCTATCTTCTTCCGGGCCTGCTGCTCGGGCGTGAGTGGACCCCCTGAATCCGCCAAGGCATTCGACTCCTATCAGAGAAAATTATAAGAGGTGTGTAGCGCGAGTCTGGCTAAAACTTCAAGCAGAGATCGCGAGTTGGACGATTTCCAGTCAAGCCGATTCGGCCATAATTCCCTCATCGTTTCTTCCATGCCCACCGATATAAAATGGGGCGCACAGAAAACTTATGACGAGAAAAATAAATTTTAATCTTAGTCAGTTAGGAGAATTATGGGAGTCATGACACGTATCGCCCCCCTTTTGGACCACCGTGCCCCCCTGTTGACGCCAGCAATCAACTCGGCTATAAGATATACGTGAAAGGAGATATACTATGGGCGATGATCCCTTTTGCGGTCACCCGGACGGCATTGAATGGGTTCCCAAGCCTGACTTCCTCCTCGACGAGGCGATCGTCAACGGGTTGTATAGCCGCGAACCCTCAATTTCCGTCAAAAGTCTTGACAGGATCGAGGCCATCTACAGGGACCACATCCGTAAGCTTAAGGCAGAGCTGGATCGCGTGAAGCGTGAACGCGACCAGCTTGTTATGAAAAAGAATGTGTACATGGATCTGGCCTTCGAACTCGCCCAAGAAAACGACATACCAAAAGAAGTCGTTAAAACCCGTTTCCAGAGTGGCCTAAAACGCGAATCCGATGATCAAGGCATTCCCCTAGACTAGCCTCATAAGGAAACAAAAGGGCCGCCATATGGCGGCCCTTTTGTTTAATCCTCTCCTCGTTCTTTTGCGGCATTATGCATCAGTCGCACAAAATCTGGGAAAAGGGGCCATTACAACACAAAAGGCCAAGCATATGAATAGGTCGGGCCTTTTGTGTTTTTCCCTTCTCTACACAGGGAGCTACTCTTGTGGCTCGCCAAATGGGAGTCTGATCTGACGGGCAGAAGGAATGTGATTTTTAATCTTTCTAATTATGCGCTCTGTCTTTAGACCCTTATCTGTCTGAAACTGCCGTTCCAACACCTCAGCAACAAGGATGTCGTTCTTTGCAAAAGCTAATTGATTGTCGTCAATCTTTTTCAAAAATACAAGATCAGTAATGCTGGCAGAATACTCAGACGCTCCGTCATAGAACTCCCATTTATTGCCTTCTTTAAACTTTATGCTTTTAAGCTGAAGATTCGTTGTCCTGACCTCTTCTGATAGCAGTACATCTTCTTGTATTGGTACTTGAAAATGGCGCGCTTCTTCTTTGTTCACAAAGACGGATTCTGTCTCAGAAGTCGACCGGACGCCGAAGATGTCCACCCCTTGACGCTCCAAGGGCTTACTAATGGCGCTCTCAAGACCCTTCCGTACTTTCATGTCTTGATAGAGTTTGAGCAACGTCTCTGAGATAATCCGGCTGTCGCCCTCAATGATGATCTTGACGTTACGATTCGGAAGAGGCTCGACCTTCTTGATCTTGCGCCCCCGAACCCACTTAATGAAACCGATGAGTCCATCCTTACAAAGAGAGCCAAGCCCAAGCAGACCTAGCCACTCTACAAGCTCCTTGGCAGTCACCACCTCGGTAGATGCCAACATGCCGCTCAGGCTGTCCCAGAGACTTTGGACTGTGCTGAGTTCAATGCCGAATGACCCCCGTTCAAAGGAGGCGCGTACGCTGACACTAATCGATGCTCGATCACCGTTTAGAACCTCGTTCGCTCCTTCCAAGATGTCAGAAATCGCCAGCAACGCCGGTGCGAGTTCCCTGATATCCATTTCATGACTAGCCAAGGCCGGGCCATCGTAAAGCACGTGAAAACTTGCCTTGCTGCTCATCTGCATCTCCTTCGTCGCCTTTGCGTTGACCCCCCTCCGCGAGGGAGCCGCGCCGCGCGGTTCTATCCTATGTCGAGCCTGTCTCTGTCCAGCGCCCGCATCACCTGCAGCACGAAAATGAAGCTGAACGTGCCCCGCCGCATCTTGTTTTTGATGCTTGCGAGGGTCTCTTCGACTCCGATCTCCGCCAACCGAACGACGAGCTGCTCGTACGTGAGCCCGCTCCTCTTGATGGCAGATCCCAGTACCAACTTCGCCTCTCTTGCCCACTTCTCTTTATTCATGACAATATCATATTACAATACTTTAGTCTTGTCAAACAATACTAAAGTATTATTTGTTGCTTGACTAACAGTATCAGATGTGAGACTGTAGAGTCGAATTCAGGAGATTTCCATGGCCCAACATTTTCTTCTTTCTTCCGCCGCCAAGACCTTGAGCCTCATGGACATCATGGCCATGACCGATGACGCGGCCTGGCGGATCATGCGCGAGGCGCGCTGGCCGGAGACGGAAGGCGAGCCGGTCTGCCCGCGCTGCGGGGCGGATGCCTGCTGGAGCATCCGCTCCCGTAGGCAGTTCCGGTGCAAGGCATGCAGGCACACCTTCTCCGTGACCTCGGGCACGGTCTTCGACGGCCGCAAGCTGCCGATCCGGACGTACCTGCTGGCCGTCCTCATCTTCGCCAACGCGGCTAAGGGCCTCAGCGCCCTCCAGTTGTCCAAGGATGTCGGAATGCACTACCGCACGGCGTACCGGCTCGGACAACTGCTGCGGCAGAGCCTGCTCTCGACCAGGGACGAATCGCCCATGCAGGGCGACGTCGAGGTGGATGGAGCCTACACCGGCTCTTACGTTCGGCCCGCGAACAGGAAGCAGGATCGGGAGGACCGCAGGTCCGCCGATCTTCCGAACAAGCGGTGCGTGCTGGTGCTGCGCCAGCGCGGGGAGCGCGGCGCCGTGCGCACCCTGACCGACGTCGTCCGGTCGGAAACGACGGAAGAGATCGTGGACTTCGTCACGGGCGGCACGTCCGCCAGGACCACGATTCATGCGGACGAGGCCCCGGCGTACGACGCCCTGGCCGCGTGGTACGATATCAAGCGTGTGAACCACTCCGTGGAGTACAGTGGGGAGAACGGCGAGAACACGAACCAGGCTGAGTCGTACTTCAGCCGGTTCCGGAGACTGCAGATCGGGCAGGTGCATCACGTCGCCCCGGAGTACCTCCGGGAGTACGCGGGCGAGATTGCTTACAGGGAGGATACCCGCCGCTGGAGCAACGGCGATATCTTCAGGGATGTTATCGCGAGGGCGTTCAGGACGGCCGTGCCCGCCGCGTGGCGGAACTACGGCCGCCGGGCGAGCTGCAGCGGAGCCTCGGGCCTGGCCGTCGCGGCCTGAGGCCGTGGCGCGATCCGCCAGACATGGCGGCCGAGGTCGTTGTGACCGCAGACTTCCACCCGGCCGGACCGGGCCTGGTTGGCCAGGCACCTGTCCACATGCCTCGTCAGATCCTTCTCGATTCCGGTCCGAGCCTTGATCGCGTCCACGATCTCACGGATGCTTGCGGTTCCCTTCTCGCGCAGCACGGTGAGCACGTGCCGCGCCACCTCTCCGCGCCTGAACAGGTGCTCCCTCTGCCTCCCCGGCTTGATGCCCGCCAGCTTGGCGTCGGGCTCGTAAACGCGGATCGCGTCGCCGAGCGTCCGGATGTCGGCTTCCAGCCCCGCCAGTTCGGCCCGCAGGGCCGCTTCACGGCCCATGAGTTCGGACCTCTTCCTTGCCAGATGTGCGACGATGTGCTTGGTTTCCATGCCGGGTAGTATGGCATGGAGCAATGATTAGATGCCAGTCAGGCTATGTGCGACTGATGCATAATGCCGTTCTTTTGCCCCTCCAGCTCCCCCTCCTCCCCCGTCTTGCACCAGATCTTCATCCCGAACGTGCTTCAACGCCCCGTTCTCGTGGTGAGCTTCAGCTGTTTCCTTTTTGCCGCCGGACGTAGCCCGCGTCGCCCCGAGAGCGCCGCGATTCCCCGCGCTCTGCGTGGTGTGCCCAACCGCGGCGAAGATGCCCCGCGCACGGCCCTCGTCATCACGCTCACCCAGTTCGACCGCGCCGCCGCCGATCCAGGCGATGATGGACTTCGGCAGATGCGTGATGAGCCCGAACAGCTTGTGGGACAGGATGTAGAGCAAAATCGTGAAGATCGTCATCATGGCGAACATCGAGAAGAGTCCGTAGGTGGTCCCCCCGGTCACGGAGTACATGAAGACCTTCATGGCCTTTCCGAGCCAGGGGGCGATGCCGTCCACGAGAAACAGCGCGGCCCAGACGCCCGCCACCATGAGCGGCGGGCGCATGAGGATGTTGAACATGAGCATGTAGCCCTGTTTCCCGCGCTCGCCGGCCATGCCCTCGCCTTCGGGCATGGCGTGCGCCGCGATCCAAAGCGGCGCGGCCACCAGCGCCTCCACCACCAGGATGATCCAGCCGCAGAAGCCCGAGAGGAACAGAATGAACGGCAACGCCGGGAGGTAGTAGGCCCACAGGAATCCCAGCGTGAGGATCGGCAGGGACAGGGCCAGCAGGGCCCAGCCGACCATGCCCGAAAGAGCCTTGCCCGCACCGGTGAAAAACTTGACGACCCGCCCGGCGACGGGAGCCTTGTCCAGCGCCTGCTCAGCCCCCTCCATCGCGGCGCTGAAACCCGCGGCGACTACGGCGCCGGCGACAGCCCCTTCGCCGATGCTGATGAGCGTGTGCCCATAGCTGGACATCGCGACCAGCGGATCCCCGCTCCCGGAAAGACTGTCGACCATCTTCTTGGTCGCCCAGCGCATGGGCTCGGAGATGTAGCCCTTGATCTTGTCGCTGAGGCTGTCGCTGTTGGCCCCCTGCAGGGCCGCCAGGTTCTCCATGCGGTCCAGGTCCCCGCCCGGCCCGACCGCGTCGTCCAGCAGTTTCCGCATGCGCCTCATGGACCCGCTGATTTCAAGCGAGGCATTCATGATCTCCTGGGGGATTCCCGAGACATGGGACGCCTGCATGGTCAGCAGATTCCCGGCCTTCTCGTTGATCCTGGCGATGGTCCAGTAGTAGTTGCCGGCCGTGACCCACCCCTGGCTCTTGGCCATGGCCACGAATGCGTTCAGTTCCTCGCGCTGGGCCGTCGGCATCCGGCTCAGCACGTGGCTCTGCATGGCGCCGGCGTAACGCGCGTTGTAGTTGCTGATGGACGTCAGAAACCATTGCGGATTCGGACTCATGTCCGGGTTCACCACGGCCCGGGCAAGAGGCTGAAGGTCGGAAATGAGCCCGTCCACGGCGTTGCGCATGGCCGTGCAGGCGTCCTTGCCCATGGCGGCCATGGAGCCGCCCTCCCCTTCCCCGCTCCCGGCGTCGCAGACCACCAGCACGGAGCCGTAGTCGCCGTCCTTGAAGTTCGTCGACAGGCCGTCCGGCACCGGGGCCTGGAACAGCCGGCGATAGGCGGCCGTCCCGCTCCCGTTCACGGTGTATTGCCACTCGCTCACGCCGGCCCCGGACAGGGAATACCCCTCCCGGACGATCCTGTGCTCCTGAAGCACAAGGCTCTGGAGCACCCCCTGGGCCAGGGTGTAGCCCTCCTGGACCCTGCTTCCGGGGATCTCGGTGGACACCCGGCCGCCGGTCTCCTGGAGATGATCCAGACCGGCGGCCCACATCCAGTTGGCGAAGTTGACGCTGAACCCCACGCAGGACAGGATGATGATCTGAAAAATCGAGAGCCCCTTGACCACGGGGGCCAGCATGGCGTTGGCGAAGGCGAAGCGCAGCGGCGTCCAGAGCGTGGAGTAGCGTTTGCCCAGGGGCTCGCCGGAATGTGCGGTCCCGGCGATGCCGATGGCCATGGTGTAGGCGAAGAGGATGCCCACTCCGGCCCAGGCGACCGTATTGAGCTTTTCCAGGATCGGGTAGAAGATGTTGGTGGCCGTGCTCAGGGCGGCGCCACCGTCGCCTCCGGGCGCCAGAGAGTGCCACCCTTCGCCGAACAGGCTGCTCAGGATCTGGACCGACATGTCGTTCGCCGCGACGTCCGCGGTAGGGATGGCGGGCATGGACATCTAGGCCTCCTCGCGCGGATGGGCTCTGCGCATGATCCAGTTCCGAAAACTCACGAACCGCCCTTCCTTGAGAACGGACAGCCGCCAGCTCAAGACCGCGATGCCGAAAAACGAGGAGGAGGCCACGACGGCTGCGGGCAAGCAGACCCAGTGGCTCAGCCGGCCGCCGAAGACGGCGGCCGCGACCAAACCGGTGACCACCAGCAGCGAGCACCTCTGGACTTGAAGCCCTCGGACCACCTGCTGGAAGTTCTCCTCGTTTATGCCCCATTGACGCAGGATATCTTGAAAACTTTTCGCGTCGGCGTCTTGCGGCTCCGCGGGGCGCCGGGAAAAGACTCTCTTCAAGGGAGAAAACGCGCCGTGTAGGAATTCCACGCCCAGCTTGGCGTCTTCACCGAGTTGGTCCTTGATCGCGCTCACCGGCTGCATTTTTTTGGACTGGGGCCCCAACGGGTTGCGGGGGTCCCGCCAAACGTGCGCGATCTTCTTCAACATATCTATCTTACTCATTTATATCACCTTTTCATTTTAAAAGTTACCCCTGCATTTTCTGCCTGACAACATTCAGATGCTCCAGTGGTCGCCAGCAGTCCCGCGGCGGCCCGGAATTTCGCGGTAAGCCGCTCCTCCAGGGCGGCCAGGGCCTGGCCCTGAGCCTGGAGAATGGGGGTCAGGTCCACCGAAGCCCCGGCGGTTTCGACTCGCTGAGCGGCGGCTCTCAGGAGACCGCTCACCGTGTCGCCGCGCTCCCCTGCCAGCCGCTGCAGGTTCTCCAGGTCCGCGCGCCCCAGCCAAAAGTTGCACTCTGATAAAATTTGATGTGCAGCGATAGAATAAGATATTCAACGATAGTTGCAATATCTCGTTATATCTCTTTTTATCACTATGATTACTTTATTTTTGGAAATTTTTCGGAGGACAGAGGAAGATAGTATAGAACATGCTGCGGTAGTCGGTGAAACAAGAATCCAGGCCGCCCGGCGCGAAAGACTGCTCTGCTCACTGGACCCTCCCCGCTTGGTGGTGGGCGCGGACTCGGGCCAGCTCCTCCTCCAGCTCCTTGGCCTGCTCAGCGGTCAAGGCGGCCTGGGCCGATTCCAGAGGCTGCGCGCCGGGAGCGCAGCCAGGACGCCTGGCTGCGAGCATGTCGCGAGTCACTGGGGACATCTCGGGCTTGGGCCGAAGCAAGAAGCCCAGGCCAAGGTCCTCAAGCCTTTTTTCTCCCTCTCTTCCTCCCTGCCTTTCCCCCTCGCGGCTCCCCGGGTGCCCTGTCTTTTCTTCTTCTTCAACTTTTGAAATTCTTTCAGACTCGGGAGCCCTACTGACACAACACTTCCCCAGCTTGGGTGGGACGGCAGTGGGACGTGAGTGGGACGGGCAGCGGGTCGTCTCCTCATTTTTCCCGTTGTAACTATCGAAATTGTTTACCAAATAGATTGAGCCGAGGTGGGACGGGAGGTGGGACGTTTTTTGGCGAGTAACTGCCCGCTTTTCTTCCAAGCGCGCGAGCGCGGTTCGAGTCGCGCGCTCTCCCCTTTCCAGCGCCTGGGCCAGGGAGCGGCGGCCCACAAGGACTTCCCCTCGCCCCAGGTTTACATAACGACCTTGGGCCCCCGGCACCTCTCGTTTCTCGGGCCGCCAGGCGGCCCGAGAAACGAGGTACACCAAAACTTGCCAAGTCACTGGATCCATGTCCAGGATGGCCCGAGGGATGCGGCAAAAGCCCGCCACGCCCTAGCTCTCCTGGGCGGCCTTGCGCGGCCGCCCCCTCCCCCTCCTGGGCGGCTGGGGTGGCAGGTCCGGGGCCTTCTGGGCCTGGGCAAAGACCAGCTTCATTTCTTCGAGGTAGGCCGCCACCTCGGCGGGGTCGAAGCGGACCGCAGTCTTAATTTTCAGCGGGCGAATTGGGCAGACCCCGAGTGTCAACCAATTCCTAATTGTCCGTGGGGAAATGCAGAGGAACTCGGCGAGCTTGTCGACGGTGAGGAGAGTTTCAAACGAGGCGAGGCGCTCAAAAAGGGTGGTGGGGGTGTTGGACATCTTCAGCTCCTCCACGCAGCGGGGAGGAGCCTTCCTTTTTTAGACACCTCAAGCCCGCCACGCCACGGTGGAAAGTGAGCTGAGGTAGGGAGTCCCTGTGCCGGGGCATGAAGGCCCGCAGCTTAGGCCTAAAGCCGAGCTGGGTCTTTTTTTGCTCGGCGAGGGGGCTGGTTCTGTCGGCGCCCCAGCGGAAGCGCCATGGTCAACCGAACCCACCAGTTTCTCCGTCAGGATGGGCCTGGCGTTCCCGTTGTTGGTGGGCATGCCCAGCCAGGCGCGACTTGTCTCCCTGGTAACCACCATGCCCAGGACAGAGGCCGCGCGGCCCGATCGCCGGGGGATCTCCCTTCTTTCCCCGGCAGCATTTTTTATCTACCCCTTCCGCCTGGGCCTGTCAATGACATTGGGTCAATTTTGGGTCACGGAAGGCCGGGATACTGCGTGATATTTGGGTCATTCTTGGGTCATCGCATGACCCAAAACCGAGTTTTTGACCCCGAAACAAGAAAAACGGCCACGTTTTAAGCGGCCGTTTTGAATGTATTTTTTGGTCGGGGCGAGAGGATTTGAACCTCCGGCAACCAGCTCCCAAAGCTGGCGCGCTGCCAGACTGCGCCACGCCCCGACCGGTGGCGGTTGCTTACGTGAAAAGCCGTCCGCCCGCAAGGCGCGTC
>Ga0228536_1001308_pt1 | contig 25342 bp, 18 predicted proteins | sample SJ1Smetagenome_FD_168611 | JGI IMG/M metagenome (GOLD analysis project Ga0228536, IMG submission 168611) | Enriched culture of PCE-dechlorinating microbial communities from Ithaca, New York, USA - SJ1.S | ecosystem: Engineered > Modeled > Simulated communities (microbial... > Unclassified...
CTTTTGTGCTACACTGTTTCTGGGCCATGGTCTTTCCTCCTTCTGGCTTTTGTGATGGTGATGCTTTACATTACCAGATTCGAGGTCGCCATGGCTCTTAATTGTGCGAAAAATATTTTACGTTATCCTCGCACTATCCCAATTATAACAGTGGGCTTCATCGTTGTAAATATATTAATTTTTCTGTGGCAGAAGATAGCCCTTGACGGGCCCGCCGGCGACCTGGTCTATAAGTACTACGGGCTGGTCCCCCGGGAACTTGCGACGGCGGCAACGACGAGGTGGGACCTTCTTCCTTACAACGCCCTCACAATATTTACGTCCATGTTTCTGCACGGGGGCATCCTCCACCTCGTGGGGAATATGCTCTATCTCTGGATATTTGGGAATAATATAGAAGACGCCCTGGGGCATACGCGTTTCATCCTTTTCTACTTTCTCTCCGGCATCGTTGCGGCTGCCTTTCAGTTTTTCTATGACCCGGCCTCCAGCGTCCCTATGATAGGGGCAAGCGGGGCAGTGTCAGGGGTCCTCGGCGCCTACCTGGTCCTTTACCCCCATGCGAGGATCAAGACCATCCTGATCATCATTATCTTTATCAAGGTCGTTGAGATCCCTGCGGTCTTGCTTTTAACGCTGTGGTTCCTCATGCAGCTCCTCTATTCGGGCATGGAAGGGATAGCCTGGTTCGCCCATATCGGCGGGTTCATCTTCGGGCTCGTGACGGCGAAGCTCATGGCCAGAAAGAAACGACGAGCATAGAACGGACGGTGAACCCGTAAGGCGTGAGGCGTAAGTCGTAAGGGGAGAAAAGCAGCAGAGAGCGGAGAGAGAAAAGCATAAACCCGTAAGGCGTTAATCGTAAGAGGTATGAGGTTTGATCGCCTCACGCCTGACGACTCACGCCTCACGAGATTCTTGCTGTCGGCTGAATTTAAAGAGGTTGACGTATAATGAAAGTGCTTCTCATCAACCCTTCCATCTACGATTTTGCTGCCTATAGTTTCTGGTCCAGCCCCCTGGGGCTCCTTTATGTAGGGAGCGTTCTGCGAAAGAACGGCGCAGAGCTGACCCTTGTCGATTGTATGCGGGTCGTTGAAACGAAAAGAAAAGCGGACGGAAGGGCGCCCTTTGTAAAGGAAAAGGTCCTCAAGCCCGAGGCCCTGAAGGGTGTCAGGAGGCACTACAGAAGATATGGCATTTCACGTGAAACATTGTCCGGGGAGCTCTCTTGCATCGATAGGCCGGACCTTGTTCTTATTACGTCCATCATGACCTACTGGTATCCGGGCACGAAAGAAGCCGTGGAGGCCGCAAGGAAGGTTTTTCCTGGATCCAGGATAGTTGTCGGCGGCATTTATCCGTCGCTCTGCGATGAGCAGGCGAGGCAGCAGCTGCGCATGGCAGACCTTATCGTGAAGCACAACGAGATAGAAACGTTTTACAGATTTGTTGACGATGCATTATCGACGACGCTCAAGTTCAGGCCCTCGATATATGAGCTGGATGCCCTCCCCTACCCCTGTTATGACCTCTATGACGATATACCATTTGTGCCGCTTCTCACCTCCTTTGGGTGTATTTACCGGTGCACCTACTGCGCAACCCCGTATATGCACCCTGCCATCGTGCGAAGAAGCCCCTTCTCGGTATTGGAAGAGATAAAACACTGGCACGGCCATGGGGTGAAGCGGTTCGTCATTTACGACGACAACTTCCTGCACGAAAAGGACCGCTATGCAAAGCCTCTCTTGAGGGGGATAGCGGAACTCCCTTTTCGTATCGATATATTTAATCCGAACGCCGTCAACGCGGCGCTTATCGATGAAGAGCTGGCAGAGCTTTTTTGTTCGTCGGGTTTCCGGGAATTGAGGATCGGCCTTGAGACAACAGATCCGGAGACACAGCGGTCAACGGGCGGCAAGGTCAACACAAGGGTTTTTGAAAAGGCGCTGGCTATCCTCAGGGATGCGGGGTTTGATATGGAGACGGTGAGCGTCTATATCCTGGCAGGACTGCCTTTTCAAAAGTGGGAAATGGTGAAAGGGGCCATCGACTTCCTCTTTGCCTTAGGCGTCAGGCCCTACTTGGCAGAATATACGCCGATACCGCACACAGAGATGTTCGAGAAATACTGCCGGTTTGCCCGCTACCCCATAACGCAGGACGCCCTCTACCAGAATAATGCGCTCCTCTCTTTTGCGTGGGAAGGATTTACCGAAAAGGACCTTCGCTATTTGAAGCAATACGTTAGAGAAAAAAGATCGCCCAGATAACCTGCCGGCGCCACTACTGGATGAGGTAGTTTTGGAGCTTTTGATAGCTCACAAAGTCCGAGTCCACAAATGATGCCCCTACTTCCTTTACGTCTTCTTCGGAAGGTATTACCCTGTGGACAGTGCATTGCATCTTGAGGGGGATCTTTTCGTTGGGCAGGGTAAAAAGAGTGCCGATGTTGGCTGCTTCGTCGACCCTGGCATCGTAAGGAATGAGGATCCGGATCCCGCCGAGGGATATATCAACGATGGTTCCTGGCTGCAGCGCCTGTTCCTCGGAGTTGTCTTTATACACAAAGGTCGGTAATGATACCGGTTTCCGCGGATAACGCCGCCTTTCTTTTTTAAGGCTCTGCAAAACCTTTTTTTGTTTCAGAAAGTCATAAAGTATCGTCTCGATGACTGACGACAGGGAGCGTCTTTCTTCAGCGGCGATCTTTTCAAGAGAAGTACGAAGATCATCGCTGGTACGGAAACATATTGTGAGTTCCTTTCTCATTACCTTCACCCCTGCTTCTTAATTATTTTTTTCACTCCTTAAGCCTCATAAAAAAGGCTCTTATCGTAACAACAATTTTGATACTTCGTTACCGTCCCGCCACCAATAGATTGACTTTCTCAGATATATTAATATGTTATACATACTAAAACAGCTTGTCAAGCATTTTTTTCTATTACCGGGGCTCACGTCGCCCCCTCCAGCAGCAAAGCTGCCGGAGCCTCCCCCTCTCGCCCGAGAACGGGCTAGAGAATATTCATTTATCTGGGGCTCACGTCGCCCCCTCCAGCAGCAAAGCTGCCGGAGCCTCCAACACCCGCAAGCGGGTACCCGGCCCGAGAACTTGCTGCGGAGCAACATTGTTCCCTCTCCCCTGGCGGGAGAGGGTCAGGGTGAGGGGGCATGATCATGACCTTTCTATCCTCTGATACTCCGCTGCTTGCGGCGGGGCAGTTCATTTGGCCGTCGGCGGCCGACACCCGTTTTTTGATGAACAGTTTTCTTTATTCTATGATAAGATGTTTATCTGTCAGGGAACATGCGCGTATACATTATGTATGCGCCGATGCGTATTGTGAAAAGAAAGGATGAACGATGAAGATATTTGTTACCGGCGGGGCCGGATATATTGGCAGCCATGTTGTGAAATTGCTGGGAGAGGCAGGCCACGATATCCTCGTGCTCGATAATCTTTCCACGGGGCATGAATGGGCGGTATTGTACGGAAGGCTGCTGCAGGCTGACCTTGCCGATAAAGCCGTTGTCCGTGACAGCCTCAGCACGTTCAGGCCCGATGCGGTGATCCATTTTGCAGCATCGATCCAGGTGGAAGAGTCGGTGCGTGAGCCCCTAATGTATTACAGGAACAACGTGGCCAACACCCTGAACCTGCTCGAGGCCATGGTCGAGACCGGCGTAACGCGCTTCATCTATTCCTCGACCGCTGCGACGTACGGGATACCCGAAAAGATGCCTGTCGACGAAACGGCGCCGCTTAAGCCCATCAACCCATACGGCGCTTCGAAAGTGATGGTGGAGCAGGTGCTCGCGGACCTCGCCCAGGCAAAGGATTTCAAGTATGTTGCCTTGCGGTATTTCAACGTTGCCGGCGCTTCTTCTGACGCCAGGATAGGGCAGGCGTACGCAGAGGCAACCCACCTCATCACCCGGTCGTTGAGGGTCGTAAAAGGCGAGTTTGACAAGCTCTTTATCTACGGGACAGACTACCCCACGCCGGACGGCACGTGTATCAGGGACTACGTCCACGTAGAGGACCTCGCCATGGCGCACCTTTTAGCCCTGCGCTACCTTATGGAGGCCGGGGTGCCGGATATCATGAACTGCGGGTACGGGCACGGTTTTTCTGTTCGCGAGGTCGTCGAGGCTGCGAAGATGGTGACCGGCGTCGACTTCGCCGTTGAAGAAACGGCAAGACGGGCCGGCGACCCGCCCGCGCTTATCGCGGACAGCACGAAGCTGAGACGCACAACAGGATGGGAACCGGCACATGATGACCTGCGACATATAATAAAAACAGCCTGGGAATGGGAAAAGAGACTTCCCCGATAAGGAGCGCTTATGAAACGGGCATTGATCACCGGCATTACCGGCCAGGATGGTTCCTACCTCGCGGAATATCTTCTCTCAAAAGGATATGAGGTCCACGGCCTCATCCGCCGCGCGAGCACCTTCAACACGGGAAGGATCGACCACATCTACGCCGATCCCCACACGCCGGGGGCGCAGCTCTTTCTCCATTACGGCGACCTCTCCGACTCCGGCCAGCTCATAGAGCTCATCTATAACATCAAGCCGGAGGAGATCTACCACCTCGGCGCCCAGAGCCATGTGAGGGTCAGCTTTGATACCCCCGAATACACGGGCGACATTACGGGTCTCGGCACAACGAGGATCCTCGAGGCGGTCCGGCGAAGCGGCATTTCAACGAGGTTCTACCAGGCGTCGTCCTCAGAGCTTTTTGGAGCGGCGGCCCCTCCCCAGAACGAGAGAACGCCCTTCTATCCGAGAAGCCCTTACGCGGCGGCAAAGATCTACGCATACTGGATGGCGGTGAACTACCGGGAAGGATACAACCTCTTTGCATGCAACGGCATCCTCTTCAACCATGAATCGCCGAGGCGCGGAGAGACCTTTGTCACGAGAAAGATCACCCGCGGCCTGGCGAACATCCTCGAGGGAAACCAGAAAAGGATCTACCTCGGGAACATCGACGCAAAAAGGGACTGGGGCTTTGCCCCGGAATATGTGGAGATGATGTGGCGCATGCTCCAGCAGGAAAGGCCTGACGATTACGTCATAGGCACGGGCGAGAGCCATTCCGTACGGGAATTCATCGAGACCGCCTTTTCCTATGCAGGGGTCGAGATCGTCTGGCAGGGCGAGGGGACAGAGGAAAAAGGGATCGTGGGCTCCGTGAGCTCCGCCCCGGCCTCAGGGCTGCGGACAGGGAGCACGGTCATCGAGATCGATAAGCGGTATTTCCGCCCCACCGAGGTGGACTTCCTTCAGGCGGACATCACCAAGGCAAGGACGACGCTCGGCTGGCAGCCCCGCATCACCTTCGGGGAACTCGCAAAGACCATGGTCGACTACGACCTGAAGATGATAGGCATGGCCCCGAAAGGCGAAGGGATCGAGACCTGCAGGACGAAAGGCTTCTGCTACACCGATCACGCATACTCGTTCTACGAGAAGATACGGGAAGGGAAGTGAGCTCCGCCATGGATCTGAAGAAGAAGAGGATCGCCGTCACCGGCGGCAAGGGCTTCCTCGGAAGACACCTTCTTGCCAGGCTGAAGGAGCGAGGCTGCAGACATGTCGCCGTAGCAGACCTCCCTGAATTTAATCTGATCCATATAAGGGACGTGAGGCGCATGTACAGGGAGCTTAAGCCGGACGTGGTGATACACCTTGCGGCAAAGGTCGGCGGCATCGGCTTCAACCAGCAAAACCCTGCGTCGCTCTTTTATGAGAACGCCATGATGGGCATCCAGCTCCTCCACGAGGGATATGCCCGCCACATCGACAAGTTTGTCGCCCTCGGCACGATCTGTGCGTACCCGAAATTCACCCCTGTCCCGTTCAATGAAGATACTATCTGGGACGGCTATCCGGAAGAGACGAATGCGCCTTACGGCCTCGCAAAGAAGATGATGCTTGTCCAGTCCCAGGCGTACCGGCAGCAATATGGGTTTAACTCGATCTTCCTGTTGCCCGTCAACCTCTACGGGCCTGGGGACAATTTCCGCTTCGCGTCTTCCCACGTGATCCCCGCCCTCATCCGGAAATTCCACCTCGCAAACCTGCTGTCAAGGGGAGGCTTCCATGGTATCGTGAACGATTTCCTCCGGAATAAAGATGGGGAAGCAATAATTCGTAATTCGAAATTAGTAATTCGCAAAACATCCTCTGTCGAGGACATCCTCGCTATTCTCAAATATTATGGCATCTCCTATTCACGAATTAGGACTCACGAATTGCGAGATGTTACCGTTGAGATCTGGGGCACCGGCAAGGCAACCAGGGAATTCTTCTATGTCGAAGACGCTGCCGAGGCGATCGTCCGTGCCGCGGAGGCGTATGACAAAAGCGAACCCGTGAACATCGGCGCCGGATTCGAGATATCCATCAAGGACCTCGTCGCCCTGATCGTGAAGCAAGCGGGGTTCAAGGGCGACGTCCTCTGGGACGCGACAAAACCCGACGGCCAGCCGCGCCGCATGCTCGACACGAGGCGGGCAGCAAAAGAGTTCGGGTTCAAGGCAAGAACGAGCTTCCACAAAGGCCTCCGGAAGACGATCGAATGGTACAGGCAACATGTTCAATGAAGGCCGCCTTAGGTTTGACAGGCAGAGGGAAAACCATTACAATGAAGAAGAGCGAGAGTGGCGGAAATGGCAGACGCACTGGACTTAGGACTCTAAAAAGTCTATTTTCAACAAAGCAGCTTCTGGCTTGGATTTTAGCATAACTTAACAAGAATAAAGACATAATACGAATTCCATCCTTTCCGATATTTTCTATCCGTTAAGGTGTTTTTGGAAGCTTTCTGCTACAATTTTGCTACATCTTAATAGATTGCTTTAACCGATAAAAATACCTCGTCTTCTATTACTAATTTCTATATAGTCATATTCGAAATCCTTGCCCTCCTTCCTGGATGTCCGGATTATTCCATGAGGAGAGTGTCTCGGTCAAACTGGGGTCAGTATGAATTTTTGGCCAGTTTTTTAAAATATTAAAATAGCAATTCTTCGTACTCTATGCCTTCCAAACACACAATGTTAACGATTTACTTATGATCGCAAAACGCTAATTATAAATATTGATTACATTTTCCATATTCTTTTTATATAATGTGAGCACACTACAAAATTGGTTGTTGCGTCAGTTCTTATTAATAATAAAGGGGCGGATAAAAAGTTCCTTCAAGTAGTTACGGGATAAACCAATCAGGGAGATAGGGAATGACGGTACATACACACAACCAAATGGTCACCTTCATCTGGAGCATATGCAATCTACTCCGGGGACCATATAAGCGCAATGAATATCGGAAGGTAATCCTTCCGCTGACGGTTCTGCGCCGTTTTGACTGCATCCTTGCCCCCACAAAGGCAGAAGTACTCAAGGTGTATAACGGCCTGAAAGGCAAATCGGAGAATATCATTCAGGCCAGACTTCGCGAGATCACCGGCGTCCCTTTCTATAATCTTTCGAAACTGACCTTCGAAAAGCTCCTCGATGATTCTAACCAAATTGCCCCAAACCTGAACAGCTATATCAACGGCTTCTCACCTAATGTGCGCCATATCTTTGAACGCTTCGACTTCGGGATTCAGGTCCACAAAATGAACGAAAAGAACCTGCTTTTCGAGGTTATAAAAAAGTTTGCCTCCCCCGAGATAGACCTGTCGCCATCAAAGATCGACAACCTCCAGATGGGCTATGTCTTCGAAGAGCTTATCCGGATAGGGGCAGAGCAGGCGAATGAGGAGGCCGGAGAGCACTTCACGCCGCGCGAGGTCATCAAGCTCATGGTAAATCTTCTTTTCAGCCCTGACCAGGATATGCGCGAGCTCCGTAAGAGTCATGTAGTGGTGAAGGTCTATGATCCGGCATGCGGGACAGGTGGAATGCTCTCCGTCTCTGAGAACCATATTCGATCCTTCAATTCGACCGCACAGCCTCACCTGTATGGGCAGGACTGGAACGACGATGCTTGGGCTGTCTGCCGTTCGGACATGCTTATCAAGGGAGAAGAGGCCGATAATGTCAAACAGGACTGCACCTTTGAGAAGGACGGGTTCCCGAAGGAGAGGTTCGATTACATGCTTGCCAATCCGCCCTTTGGCGTGGAATGGAAGCAGCAGGCAAAGACCATTAACGATGAGCATGAAGATCTGGGTTATGACGGACGTTTCGGGGCCGGACTCCCCCGTATTAACGATGGCTCGCTCCTCTTCCTTCAACACATGATCTCTAAGATGCGTCAGCCCCAGGAGGGTGGGAGCCGCATTGGCATTGTCTTTAATGGTTCGCCTCTTTTTACCGGCGACGCCGGAAGCGGGGAATCGGAGATACGGCGCTGGATCATCGAAAACGACTGGCTGGAGGCTGTTGTCGCCATGCCGGACCAGCTCTTTTACAACACCGGTATTTCTACCTACATATGGATACTGACCAACCGGAAAGAGAAACAGCGGAAGGGCAGGATCCAGCTCATCGACGCCCGCGAGTTCTATGAAAAGATGCGCAAAAGCCTCGGCAATAAAAGAAACTACATCGGATGCAAAGAAGAAGGCCAGTTTGCGCAAATCGAGCTGATAACGAAGGTTTACGGTGAATTCCGGCACAATCAGGCAATTTCTCTCTCAAAGATCAGAAGGCTCGAAAACGGTGAAGCAGATAAGCCTATTATCGTGAGCAAAATCTTTGACAATGCCGACTTCGGTTATAACAAGATTACCGTCGAACGCCCTTTGCGTCTTAACTTCCAGGCAAGTGACGAGCGCATTCTCCGTATTGAAGAGCAAAAGGCATTTACCGGTCTTGTTGAGAGCGCTAAGAAAAATAAGGCAATCCAACAGCAGGAAATAGAGGCAGGCAAAAAGAGGCAAGGGGCGATCAGAAAGTTCCTTCGCATGGTGCAAGAGGAGACTTCCGGACAGCTTTTCAAGAGCCGGCCCGATTTTCTTGCAACCTTGAAGCGCCTCGATCATAAACTCGACACGCGCCTTTCTGCGCTGGAGCTTAAGTCAGTCCTTGCTGCCTTAAGTGAGCGCGATGAGACCGCCGATATCTGTACAGATAAAAACGGTAACCCTGAACCCGATCCGGAGCTTCGTGATACGGAAAATGTGCCCCTCAAAGAGAACATCGATAATTATTTCAAGCGGGAAGCCCTCCCCCATGTGCCTGACGCGTGGGTTGATCACAGCAAGACTAAGGTGGGCTATGAGATACCTTTGAACCGCCATTTCTATCAGTATGAACCCCCGAGACTGCTGGAAGAGATTGAGGCCGATATCCGGGGATTAGAATCAGAGATAGTAAACCTCCTGGCCGAGGTGACCGGGAGTAATGGAGTAAACAAATGAAAAGAAAACCCAAACCGGCAAAGTTGATTGCAGAACCAATATTGCCTGGCCTGCTGAAGGAGATCAGGGGTTTGATTTTTGCTGCCAGAAAGGCTGCGGTCCGAAATATTAATACGATGCAGGTTCTCATGAATTATGAGATAGGCCGAAGGATTGTTAAACACGAACAGTCCGGCAAAGAACGGGCAGCATACGGTAAAGAACTGTTAAAGGAATTATCGGTAAGGCTGACTGAAGAGTTCGGGAAGGGTTTTTCACTTACAAACCTGAAATTGATGCGGCAGTTTTACCTTGCCAATCAAAAGCGAATTGGTCAGAAGGCTTCTGACCAATTACGGATAGACGCAAAAAGCCAGAAGGCTTCTGACCAAACTGCCGGGAGTATATTTACTCTAAGCTGGTCCCACTATGTCTTTCTGATGACGATATCCGATCATGATGAACGGAGCTTCTACGAGATCGAATCGGGCCGGAACAACTGGTCATTGCCGGAACTCAGACGACAGTTTGATTCTGGGCTTTATGAGCGACTGGCGCTAAGTCGCGATAAGAAAGGCGTCAAGGCCCTTGCCGTGCAGGGACAGGTTGTCGCTAAACCTGAAGATATAGTGAAGGACCCTTATGTGTTGGAATTTCTCGGACTGGACGAGAAGACGCGCTATTCCGAGTCTGACATGGAAAGGGCCATCATTGACAAGATTGAACATTTTCTACTGGAACTGGGCAAGGGCTTCCTTTTTGAATCACGTCAGAGGCGTTTCACCTTCGATGAAGAGCACTATTATGTAGATCTTGTCTTTTATAACCGTCTGCTGCGTTGCTATGTGCTCATTGATCTGAAGATCGGTAAGCTATCGCACCAGAATCTCGGGCAGATGCAGATGTATGTCAACTATTTTGACCGATTCGTAAAGTGCAACGATGAAAACCCCACTATCGGGATTATCCTGTGCCGGAAGAAAAATGATGCCCTCGTCGAGATTACCCTTCCCGAAGACGCAAATATCCACGCCTCCGAATATCAGCTATACCTGCCGAGCAAAGAAGAGCTGAAACAGAAACTCCTTGATTGGACAAAAGGACAGGCGGCAATTGAATGAAAAGAAAACCCTATCCAGCATATAAACCCTCCGGTGTCGAATGGATTGGGGAGATACCAGAAGCGTGGGAAGTGAATAAAATGAAATGGGCATCAAGTATAAAAAATAGTAATGTCGATAAGAAGACTGAAAAGGGTGAAAAATCTATTCTGCTCTGCAACTATGTCGATGTTTATAAAAACGATTTAATCGATGGCTCGATGGATTTCATGGAAGCTTCAGCCACAGTAGAAGAAATTAATAAATTTATCCTGCGGGAACATGATGTAATCATTACAAAAGATTCAGAGGAGTGGTCAGATATTGCGATACCTGCATATGTAACAAAAGATTTTAGTAATGTTATTTGCGGTTATCATTTAGCCTTATTAAGGTCGAAACCTAACACCTTGTATGGAAAGTATTTATTCAGACAGTTGCAATCAAAGCCAATAAACACCCAATTTATGGTCTCAGCAAATGGTATAACGCGTTTTGGATTAGGTCTAAATGCAATTTCGAGTACACATATAATCCTACCTCCCCTCCCCGAACAACAAGCTATCGCCGACTTCCTCGACCGCGAGACGGGAAAGATCGATACACTCATCGGCAAGAATCAGAGGCTCATGGAACTGCTCAAGGAAAAGCGCATGGCTCTCATTTCCCGCGCTGTCACAAAAGGCCTTGATCAAACTGTCAAGATGAAATCCTCCGGCGTGGAATGGCTGGGTGACGTGCCGAGTCATTGGGAGGTGAAAAGGCTGAAAGATATGTTAATGCCGAAGAAAGGTGCGATAAAAACCGGGCCTTTTGGTAGTCAACTTTTATCATCTGAGATGCTTGAGGGGGAAATAAAGGTCTACAATCAGAGGAACGTAATAGACAACGACTTTGCGTCTGGCGAGAACTATATAGCACGGGAGAAGTTTATAGAAATGAAGGAATTCCAGACTTATCCGGGTGATTTCCTGATTACAACTCGTGGAACGATTGGCAAATGTGCTATTCTGCCGCTCCACGCTGAAACAGGTATCCTGCACCCTTGTTTGATGCGGCTTCAAATAAACAAAAACAAGATACACGACAGATTCCTTGAGATTATAATACAGGAAAGTCGTTTAGCATTAGAACAACTAAAAATAAAAAGCAATGGGACAACGATTGAGGTTATTTATCAAGACTCGTTAAAAAATGTGGTTATATTTCTCCCCCCTTTCCCTGAACAACAGGCTATCGCCGACTTCCTCGACAAAGAAACGGGTAAAATTGACGTACTCATTGCCAAGGTTGAGAATGCTATTGAGAAACTCAAGGAATACCGGACAGCCCTTATTTCGGCGGCCGTTACCGGAAAGATCGACGTGAGGGAAGCGGTATGAAAGCCACTACCGAGAAGGCCTTCGAAGCCTATATCGAAGAAACCATTGCAAACCGTGGGTGGGCCCCCTGCTCAAACCTCTTATGGGACAAAAACAAGGCGCTCATCCCGGAAGAGGTTATCAACTTCATAAAAGATACTCAGGGTGATCTCTGGACACAAATGGAAAAACTCCACGGCGACGAACTCCCCGCAAAACTGGTTGAAGCCTTGATCAAGGAACGGGATACCAAAGGTACCCTTCACGTTCTCCGTCATGGCTTTAAGTTTTATGGCAAGACCTTTAAACTCGGTTATTTCAAACCGGCGCATGGACTCAACAAGGAAACCCTGGAACTTTTTCTCAAAAACAGGCTTACGGTAACAAGGCAGGCGCAATGCCACTCTCATGACAACAGCACTGTGGACATGGTTCTTTCCATAAACGGCATGCCTGTTGCAACATTAGAGATAAAGAACCCGGGTACCGGCCAGAACTGGAAAAACGCGGTTCATCAATATAAGACGGATCGGGATCCGCGAGAGCCCCTGTTTCGCTTCAAAAAGGGCGCTCTGGTCCATTTTGCCGTTGACCCCGATGAAGTGCATATGGCTACGCACCTGAACAGGGAAAAGACCTTTTTCCTGCCCTTTAACCGAGGAAGCCACCCGGGAGAGATCCAGTGTGGAAAGGGCAATCCTCAGCATCCTTCGGGACACAGGACAGGTTATTTCTGGGAAGACATACTGGAACGCGAAAGTTTTATCGACATTGTAGGCAGCTTTATCTTTCTTGAGACATCGGAACAAACGATCAACGATGGAATGGGGGGAAGGCAGAAGGTCTCCAGAGAGACTATGATCTTTCCGCGCTATCATCAACTCGATGCTGTCCGCAAGCTCACCCGGATAGTACGCGAAGAGACTGCCGGCCAGAATTACCTGATCCAACACTCGGCCGGAAGCGGGAAGACCAACAGCATCTCCTGGCTTTCGCATCGCCTGTCGAGCCTGCATACCAAAGCGGACGAGAAGATATTTGACTGCGTTGTGGTCATCACCGACAGAAAGGTGCTCGACAAGCAGCTCCAGGACGCGATCTACCAGATCGAGCATGCTCAGGGCGTGGTGAAACCCATTGATGAAAACTCACGCCAGCTTGCTGAAGCCCTTGTGGACGGCACCAAGATCGTCATCACTACTCTTCAAAAATTTCCCTTCGTACTCCGTGGCCTCCTGCACATTGCCGGGGCTGAAGATCCTGATAATCCCGATGAGGCTTCCATTACCAGGGCGAAGGAATGGGAAGAGAAGATAGCTCAGCGCACATACGCAGTAATTGTCGATGAAGCCCATTCCAGTCAGACAGGGGAAACGGCCAGAGAACTTAAGAAAATACTCGGCGCAGGCACCGACCAGGGAACGGAAGAGACCGAGATAGATTGGGAAGACGGTTTGAACCGGATCATGGAGTCCCGGGGAAGGCAAAAGAACCTGAGTTTTTTTGCCTTTACGGCAACACCCAAAGGTAAAACGCTTGAGCTCTTCGGGAGAAAGGGCGACTCGGGCAAACCGGAGGCCATCCATGCCTATTCCATGAGACAGGCCATTGAGGAAGATTTCATCCTTGATGTACTAAAGAACTATACAACCTATAAGACGTACTTCAAGTTGCTACAGACCGCTGAGTCAGATCCTAAAATGCCGAAAAAGAAAGCAATGAAGAAGCTCACAAAGTTCCTCCATCTGCATCCTTACAATATCGAGCAGAAGACCGAGATCATCGTTGAGCATTTCCGGCAGCACGTGAAACAAAAGCTGAACGGCATGGCCAAAGCCATGGTGGTAACCGGTTCGCGCCTTCAAGCCATCCGGTACATGCTGTCTTTTCAAAGATACATTGCCGAAAATCACTATAAGGACATCCGGCCCCTTGTTGCTTTCAGCGGCACAGTAAAAGATCCCGACAGTGGGATCGAATACACCGAACCGGGCATGAACATAGACGTAGTGACAGGGCAAAACATCTCCGAATCCCAACTGCCGGATAAGTTCGATACGTCCGATTACCAAATCCTTTTGGTGGCAAACAAGTATCAGACAGGATTCGATCAGCCGCTCTTGTGCGCTATGTACGTCGATAAGCGGCTTGATGGCGTACAGGCCGTTCAGACCCTTTCCCGGCTCAACCGGACGTATGAAGGCAAAGAGCCCCCTTTTGTTCTCGATTTCGTCAACGAAACGGAGGGGATTTATGAGGCCTTCAAGCCCTATTACGACGCGACAACGCTCCAGGAGGCTTCCGATCCAGGCCATCTCGAAGTCCTCAAGCATGAATTGGATGGCTTCCAGGTATATTACTGGTCGGAAGTAGAGGCATTCGCTCAGATATTCTATCTTCCCTTATATAAGCAGAATCCTTCCGACCATGCACGGATGCAGAAATATATTCAGCCCGCAGTAGACCGTTATCGGGGCCTTGATGATGAGCAAAAAGAGGGCTTTTATGAGAAGATTACGGCATATGTAAGGTTTTATTCATTCATCAGCCAGATTATACCTTATTCAGATAAAGAGCTTGAAATGCTATACAGTTTCGGCCGCTTTTTAATCCCTCATCTCGATGCGGGTGACGACGGAGTTAACCCACACCCCGAGAAGGAAGTGGTCCTTGAATATTACAGGATCGAAAAGGCAATGTCCGGCTCTATTGTGGTGGAAGACAACGCGACCTATGGAGTAAAAAGCCCCACCGCCGTGGGCACGGGAAGGGCCAAGGATGAAGAAAAACCACTCTCTGAAATCATCCAGGCCCTCAACGAACGCTTCGGGACCGACTTCAAGGAAGAGGACAGGCTGTTCTTTGAACAGATCAAGGAAAAAGCCAGCCAGGATGAACGTGTGATACAGACGGCAAAAACCAATTCACTGGAAAAGTTTCAGCTTGGCATCCGCAAGATCATCGAATCGCTCATGATGCAACGTATGGCGGAAAATGACCAGATCGTCACTAAATATATGGACGACGATGATTTCCAGAAAACCGTTTTCCCGATTCTCGCGAGAGAGATCTACAAAGACATTCGCGAAAGGGAGGTAGTCCAGAAATAACGAAAGCGGCGGCACCGTTAACTGAATAAATATGGACAAAAAAGAACGCCAGAAATACCCGGTATCAGTTTTCTCATTAATATTTAACGATGATGGGAAGTTTTTATTTGCCTCAAAAGACGGGAACTCTCACTGGACCGCAATCGGCGGATGGATGGAGATAGAGAGCGTTGTAGAATGTATTGAGAGAGAAATAAGGGAGGAGTTGGGGGAGATAGATTTTCAGATTCTCGATATAGTCGATGCACATGTTTGGAACTACAATAATGATACGCCAATAATCAGTATTTTCGCTTTAGTGAAATATATTGATGGTGAACTATGCGCCGACGACGATATTAAGGAATTTACATTGAAATGGTTCACGCCGGACGAACTGAACAGCATGGATATTGACTGTCCCCGCCAGCCGGAGATCATTCATAAAGCCCTATTTCTTATGAATGAATATGCAAAGCAACCTGAACTTGGTTTTCTGAAATATAAATGGCGGTATTTGTCGTGAATCAAAAAGACAGAGGGAAACTCTTAGCATTGCTGAAATATTACAAAACGGACAGGATTGCCTTCTCGTTTTCCCGAATGTATGATTGATAGTCCTGTTTATCTATAGCCCGCGTTGTTTCTGAAGCGCTCAATCCCAAAAAGTGGTCAGAAATAATCCTTGCAGCACTTTCAGGGTCATTGCCTGGGATCAGACCTACGCTCGGCGAAAATTTCCCGACGTCCAACCCTTCTTTCCCGTATGTTTGGAATAGGTCGGGTTGATCTGTGATTACCGTCTTGCCGCAGTATACGGTTTCCAGGATCAGGTTGGAAAAGACCGGGAACGGCAAGTCCCGACACAAGTAAAATATCCCGTTTATCGAGTGGAATAATGCCGGCATTTTCAATGGATGAACGAAATTTTTCCATTTAACACTACCGTCGATCCTCTCCTCAACATATTTTCTGAATTCCACAATTCCGATACCCTGGGAAACGATGACCAATTTGAACTTTGTTCTTAAGTGCTTCATTATATCTATCACCCTGTGCCATCCTTTGTGACGCCAGTGATAATTTGCTTTGCCGATTAGCGCAAGAATTGGTTGTCCCTTAGGGACTGTATCCGGATGGTAAAAAAAGGATGGGTCCGGCACATATGGAGGCAATACTGTTGAATGATTCGATAATGGTTGAATGACATCATAATTGATTTTGTCGGTTATAACGAGTGAAGCATTTTCGAAAGCATTTTTAATGAGGTTGTTCCATATGCCTGTTTTTACAAATTTTTGTATATCCGATCCCCCATGTCGCAACAGAAAAGGTACGCCCGTTACCTGGCTTGCCAGATATCCTATCAGCCCGTAAGGGATCAGATAGCCTGTATCAATAACATCTGCATTTGTTTCACGGATTACCTGTACGGCGAGGTCCAGCAGGTCAACCGCCCTATGGTTATCATTTGGAATATGCCAGGGGATATCACCCTGAGGGCGATGAATAAAAACGTTTTTCGAAGCAGGTCCATCGCCTTTAATAGAATGCGAATACTCAGTCTCGGTGTCTAAGCGATCCGTCACAATGTGAATCTCATGCCCCTGCTTCCCAAGGGCCTTTGCCAACCAGAAGGCCTTTGCCGCGATACCGCCCTCGATCGGCGGATATTTGCTTAGATATACTATTTTGGCCATAGTCTCGATATCAGCGAGTCTTCGGGCGGATGGGGTTCTCTATGGTCCCAGCCTTTGAAAAAGATATGCTCGAATAGATCGTATAATAGTAAATTCATTTTTGATCCGAGTATTTTTCTTAGAGGATGGCGGTTTAGCTCATCATCCGATATCGCTCCCTGCACAGCCCCAAAGACTTCTTCGTCCACCGAAGAGACCGCTGAAGGCATACCCATCTTCAGGCGGCCATGCACCCATTCTATGCCTGCATCTTCAAAATCCTTCCTGAATGCGTCCTTGAGGATCTTCTTTATCGTCATCTTATCCGGAACCTTGTACTCGATAGGCAGTTCCATTGCATAATGCGCCAGATCGTCATAAAGATACAACGGTCTGATCTCGAACCCGAATGCCCCGGCCGACCTGTCAACGCTTTGTAAATGATAGTTTGATAGTCCTCCCCGCAGCAGGTGATTAAAAAGGTTGCGTCTGTAAACGTTTTCATCTTCAGGCTCAGGGAATAATCTGTTGACGATATCAGCGACGTCCCCATCCGGTAGGATTTGCCGGAGATTCCCCTTTATCCTATCGGAAAAACCGAGCGGATGGGTGTAAATCCAGTAATAGCCCCCAAAAAGCTCATCGGCCCCCTCACCGGAAAATGCCACCCTCACATGTTCCGCAACCTTTTGACAGAGAATATGGAATGCTGCTCCTCCCTGAATATGGAATACCCCGCCTGCCATGAGACTCTCAAAGTGAGCAATATGATCAGGAAGGGAATGCCAGTAATCATCGGCTGTGATCCGATATTCATGGTGTTCGGTGCCTAAAACATCTGCAACTATTCTTGCTGCCTGGAAGTCGGGGTTTTCTTCAATGTCGGTGAGTGTAAAAGTCTTCACCGGATAATTGAGGATGCGCCTTGCTATAAGCGCCATCGTTGAAGAGTCAACCCCGCCTGAAAGAAATATACCTTTCTCCATGCCGCCATGGGAGAACATCCTATCTACCGTCTGGACTAAGCACTCCCTCACCTTGCCGCATCTGTCTGTATAATCGGAATGAGCATCTCCATTTGCGTACCTGGCTTCCGGCATTTTGAAGAATATGTGTTTTTTTATCCCCCCATCTTCGGAAGCAACAACGAGGCTGCCCGGTTTTACCTGGTGAATGCCTTGGAAGAATGTGGCCTCCTGGTCAACCACATAGCCAAACACGCTTGTTTCTCTCAATGATCGTAGATTCAGTTCCGGGCTTATTTGGGGATGGGCCAGCAGCCCTTTGATCTCTGAACAGACAAGCACTTTGTTCCCTGCTACCGCATAATAGAGGGGTTTTATACCGAAGCTATCCCGTGTGAGGATCAACCGGTCTCTATCGAATATTGCAATTGCAAACATGCCTTTGATCTGTTTTACAAAATCCAATCCATGGATCTGATACATCCGCGCAATGAGTTCTGATTCAAGGTCTGTACGGGGTGTATAGCCGGACCCGGACAGGCCCTGCCAAAGTTCTTTGTAATTGTAGATCTCTCCGTTCAGCAATACAACGTAACCGGTTTCAGGGTCCAGATAGATCATGGGGGCATCGGGATCCCCGAATATCGAAAGACGGCAGGCAGCTATCCCGTGTCTGCCGATAGGCCATATCTCGATGCTGTCCGGTCCCCGGTGCCTGACCTTTTCGGCCATTGCCTGGAGGTTCTGCGGATTCGATTCGTTGTAGGTGATGACTATACTACACATGTCATTTCCGGTTTTCTATAGCACGCATTGCCGATACGGCGCCTATGAGGGCATAAGATGTGCCTTCATCAAGGTAATGATAAGGCCAGTATCCTGATGGGAGCTGTGTTTTTTCAAGCCAATCTAGGGCCTTTTCTATGACCTGCGGGTCAACTCTGTCGATCCATTTCGAAAGTCCCCAGAGGACAACGCCGGTCGACCAGGGGTCGCTGCCGATAGGGTGATCCTTCCATGGACCAAAGCCGCCATCATCGTTCTGATCCTCGGCAAGATGTGCAATAGTGCTTGTCACAAGCGGATCGGCTACATCACTGGTCTCACGATCAACTGCAAGTAAATAAAACCCGCCCTTATATGAAAGCTGTACAGGGCTCGCCATATCCTTTTCCCATGCCTGTCGTACCCATGCTCTATCGAGGTCCGTTGCAACCGAAGGTACGAGAGTGATTACGAGGGCTGTTGTCGGGATTCTCACCTGATCGCGTGGATGCCTTCCCCAACCGCCATCGGGATGACGGACACCATTGAGCCAATTCTCTGCCTTCTTAATTGTTCCTCCTTTCTTCCCTGCAAGCCGTGAAATAACACTGATAGCCCAAGCAGTCTCTTCGGGGTCTGACCAGCCACCGTCGTTAAGTTGTTTTCCCATTATAAATGGGAGGGTGATACCTGATATCGTCTTTCTAATACTCTTATTACGATACTCAAAACCAACAGCTGCGGCCGTTGCTCTCGCAATACGAATTACCTCTAAATCTCTCTGAACTGTCGTTGTAACAAACGTAATAAGTAAGTTTATGGAATTACTTGCTGTAGATTTTATCATCTTTTTGGAAAGATCGGAGTTCTCGCCCAACTTCATACAGATTGCGCAAACGATCCTGTAGGACGTTATGTGGTGTAGATTTAAGACAAGTCTTGCAGACGCAGAACAAGGCTTCATCATGTCCATATGTTTCAAAATCTGTTTTTGATAGGGGAACAAAATCATCGCATTTTGCGCAACGAACAGTTGGTTCACCATTATTGATGGGAGCTAACATAATGTCAAGCCCAACGTCCATCGGTAATACATGAAAATTATTATATGAATTCCTTATCCTTTTATAAAAATCTAATCTGATTCCGCCACGCATTTCTTCTCCAAATTCACTAATTAAAACCAATGGTAATGGTGTGACTTTTTTCTTGTCCGAATTTAAATCGTTCAGGAAATGAAGCATCCCCATTAAGTATGGGTGGTTTTTCTCTGTAATTAGCTTGAAGCACTTTTTACAATTATCGTAGAACGAGAATGTTTTCCTTTTAAGTTCATTTCTATCGATAAGAGATCCCAAGTGTACCAACAAAACATTGAAATTCTTTTCGACATAATCCTTCTTGAAATCTATGTGCCAACTTGTATCACTTGTATATCCGATAGAGTATTGAGAGATATTGGAATTCTTGTCTTTGTCGGTGATATGTATTTCAAAACCAAAAGTATCTGAATAGCCAGTATGGTCATCATGATAAGACAAAATCGGTTTAATATGCAGTTCAAGAGAAGAAACTTCATTTTCTTTTGTAGAGAATCTTAACCTATCGTTTGGTGGGGGCAATATGTTTTTGTTAATCATTTGATAGAATTTGAAATCAAGCAAATCAACTGGATAGTTTTCGTTAATCTCCTTTTCAATATCCACGATATAGGGTTCAATGAATTCTCTGTACCCAGGGCTCTCTATTAAAAATTCAAGCCTTTTGTAAACGCCCAAGGTCATAACCGCATGAAGTTTCAGTTGTAGACCATCCCGTTTTTTGAGCTCCAGAAGCAGACTAATCATTGATTCGAAATCTCTTACGTGATCAACGTGTGCATGACTCAAAATCACTACATCAATATCTGCCAAACTAAAACCTGCATGAAACAGATTCCTAACAAAATCAAAGCCTGGATCAACAGCAATTCCCAAGTCGATTTTACCGTAATCTTCGGTGTGGTAAATAAAATATCCGCCCCCTAATGATCTTCCTTGTGCTGGCGAGGTTGAGTTCCATCTCTGCAATCCGAGAAAGTGAAGGGAGCGCTTATATGGGGTATGGACTGTTGACGCTTTGAGGTGACCTATGAAATGCTTATCCCAAGCACCCATTATTGTCTCATAATCTTCATCGATCAAATAACCAAGCCTATCCAATTGAACTGGCTTGAAACGATTTTTTGCGCATGTAAGCAAACCATCGAAGGTAGCATCGTCTTTCGGTCGGTCAAGGCAGTCAGTACATTTATCCTGGACCCATTTATCATGGTTTCTATTAAATTCTTTACCTTGAATTGATAAATCGAACTTCCTAATTCGCCAACGTAAATTATCATTTTCTTTTTCATGTTTGGCTAAATTCCCAATAAATTTTTTTCTGTAGTTCTTAACATGAATGCCATTGATCAATCTCGTAACTCTATTAAGAAGATCCAACATGCTTTCATAAAAAACCTTATACTCTTCAGGTTTTAGTCCCCATAAAACAATATTCTTTTGTTCACAAGGGCATTTGAGATGCCCGCTTTCACTGCTGATTAAAAGATTATCTTTATTTTCGTTGAATATTGTTTGTGTAACCTTTATGATTTCCTTACGTGCTTTTTTACTTGTATTAGAGTTTTCTGATTTTTTAACTAGCCAAGTAAGGAGATCTGCAATTTCTTTTAAAAATCCATTTCTATATGGTTCTTGGTAAAGAATTAATAATTTATATTGTTTAATATAATGCTCAAGTTTTTTCAAATAAGCAATAAACTCCGTGTCGTCCATTTTGCCTTTTTTTAAATGCGATAAATATTGAACCATCCTGAGGCTCTGCAATTTTGATCTAATAATTGAATAATCCTTGATAGGTTTTTTTGTTATATCTATATTTTTATCGTATGATCCTAATTTAACACCGAGCCTATCTGCAAGTAGCGTCAGTTCTTGCCAAGCATCATCCCACCGGCTCATTTGTTGATATGCTTCCGCACGAATTAAATTTGCTCTACTTTCCTTGTAGGTTCCTATGCTACGGTTTACCCCTGGAAATTTGCTTGTCAAAAGGGTATCCCAAGCATGGTATGCTAGTTGTAATTCAATTTGGATATCTGCCCTATACAATATTGATGGCAAATAGAGGAGATCATATGCCTTGCGTTCTTCGTAAAATTTATACTTCCTCGTTTTTATTGTATGTTTTAGTTCAGTAATTATATAATTAAATTCTAATACTGCCCTACGAAACGAACCGTCATGAAAATAGCCAACCCCTCTTGTGTAGCGTGCTATCAAATCATAGAATTTGAAAGATTTGTCTTGAGGATTCTTGAAAATTGTCTTTAACGTACGGCGTGCTCTTTCTGCGAAGCTTCGTTGATCAACGCTTGCGCCCGTAGCAGCCATTTCTAAAAGGTATATTACCGCTAGTAGTTTTGAATTGTTAGAATCGGTTATCTTAACATTTGGCAGGTGGCATTCAAGATAATAAACAATATCATCTAATCTTCGAAAGTAACAATCTGTCCCTTTTTCTTGAATTCTTGCCCTTATTAGCTTTGCCCAGAAAAAGGGCGACCAATTTTCTAAATTATCACCGGTTATATCTTGAGCAGCGATAAAAGGATATTGTAACGAACTATCAAGGATATCAGCCCAAGCAGTGTCATTATCTTTGGTGCATGTTTCGTGTTTAAATGCTTCATTTAATTTTTTATCGTACTCTTTTTTTAGCTGAAAAACTTTTTTAACTTGTCGATAGTCTTCCTCATCGATCCAGATATCTATTTGTGAATTTAGCGACTCCAGTTTCTTGAATATGCTATCCTTCATATCTTTGCAGATAACCAATATACATGGTCATGCTCTTTATCTATCTACACCCATGGCACGAAGAGCACTGCCTGCATACTTCTTTTTTCATCTTAGCCTCGACCAATCTGACCGGAAACCGCATCTTTGTTTCTTTCGTGATCTTTGGTTTTTCATACATTCTTTTTTTCTTCATTGTTGCGCCTCCTGATAATGATTTTATTCTTAAGGGCAAATTCTAACATCTCGGAAACGTCTTTGAGGGCTTCTTTTTTCTCAAGCTCAAATGTATCTGCGAAATTTTCTACAAGTGATCCAAAATGACCATTGACCTTGACTTTCTCAAGTATCCAGTGCGCCGTGGCATTAAGGTTGAAATGGTCCCCGTTTTCTATATCAAAGGCATAATATTGATCAACTTCAGGAAAGGCCTTCAGTATTATGCTATCTGAAAGTTTGAGTTCTGTTTTGGAATCTATTTCCAACATTGCGGGTCTTCTCCCATATAATCACCGGTAAGAAAGTATGCTATGGCCCTGCAACCCCGGCACTGGTGTAACAGATCGCAGCCGCGACATTTCCCCTTAAGGTTCTCAGGATTTCTCAACGTCCAGAGGACATCGGAACCATACCAGATTTTGTATAGGCCGTCTGTGAGCACATTGCCGATGGGGATAGGCAGCCTTCTGCACGGGTATACAGTGCCATCCGGCATGATGCTGAGTGCATTGTTGCCCGCTGAACAGAGTGCACCAACCGTTGGGTCGTCACAAGCAACAAGCGCGAATAGCGGTCTGTAGAGTAAAATTCTTACAGGAGAACCATTGACGGCGGTTTTATATATCTCCGTATAGAGATCACGCACTTCATTGGAATCCAGCACCACATCCTTCATATATATTCCATGGCCTTCAGGAATAAACCGCTCCAGCGTAAGCGTCTGCACATCCATTTTTCCCAGGACTTTGACAAGTGCCGGGACTTCATCTTTGTTCTTTCTCGTTATGCTCATCATCACGGAAACATCGATATTCTGTGCTCGCAGATTTTGTATCGCCGTGAGTACCGAATCGAAAGTACCGCTTCCGCGTATTTCATCGTTTGTCTGGGCTGATGCGCCCTCCAGTGATACCTGTACCCTTCTGAGTTTCTGATGGGCAGCAAGACCCCAGGCCTCTTTTTCTGAGATCATAGAACCGTTTGACAGGATATCGTAATACAAAAAGGAATCGGACTTGTCGATGCGCGACATAAGCGCATATAGATCTTCCTTTCTCAGGAAAGGTTCGCCCCCGGTGAGAGAGACGGTCGCACGCTTACCCCATTTATTTACGGCATCTTCCATTTTATCAAGAACTTCCATTAATTTGGGGAGGGGAAGGTCATCACCGCCGTTACCGGTTTGGTAGCAATGCTTACATGACCAGTTGCATCTTTCGGTGATATGCCACTGAAAATAGAATTCGTCTTCCCAATTCAATTCAGCCATCTTGTCAACCATTTCAAAATTATACACCCAACACAAAAAAGATACTATAAATAAAAATGTAATTATTTTTGATAGTTGCAATATTTATCATTATTTTTAAATAGTTAAAGCCGTATTTCAATTGTAATATTTATGTATTTTTAAAATACCGGCCAAAATAAGCTTCAATGAACCTCTACGCTTTCACCTGCCGCCACATGTGCATGCTGATCATCCTCTTTTTTGTCCTCCTCCATTCATAGAATGGAGGAAATTGTACCGCAGGGGGTCAATTCTATCTGACAAAAGGGAGTCAAACGTATTTTAGAATCTACAGTATTGGGAGAAGATCGCTTTCTTTCCATATCCTATGCCGGCCAGAAACAAAACATCTTTGTATTTTTCTTTTCCTTTGCTATAATCCGAATCATAACCGTTCCCAAGTTACAAGGTGGCTTTGGGCTCCTTATAGCACTTTAGAGAGCGAAAGAAATAATGGAAGACGAAACAGAATTATTAACCTATAATCAGCTCAGACAGAGGTGGGGTATAGAACACGATATAGATATTGTAAACCATATGAGAAAAGGATTGCCCGCTTACGCGCCAGGCAATCTTGAGAAAAAGGTCGAGTTGCAGGGTATTTTCCCCTATATTGAGCAGGAAACCATGGTCAAAGTTCATCTTCAAATGTCAATGCAGGAGCGAATTGGTTATCTCTTGGAAGGTGGAGGACATCCTTACAGCTTAGAGAAGCGCATTAATCGGCTTCGCATTGCCGTTGCCGACCTGATCTTCAAACTTTTGGAAGTAGAGGCCTTTGAGAAATTGCACGGCGTAGAAAGGAAAGATCGGGTGACTGGAAAGACAGAGCCAAAAGGGCTAGCGTCCCAATCCGGCTTGACATCCCACCCCGTAAACCGACGGCAGGAGGCGCTACGTTTTCTTAAAGAGAAGTGCCGAGAGATAGCAAAGAAGGAGTGGTCGAAACATCCTGCGCATACAAAGGAAGGTATGGCGCGAAAGATACTGGAAGAACACTTTAGTGAGGGTTATGACTACGGGGGAAAGAGCGAGCTTACTGTTACGCTCGAAACTGTGGAGAACTATATAAAAGACTTAAACCCCAACAGAAAGCCCGGCCGCAGGAAGGAAAAGAGTTTTTAAGCATCTAACCAAAATTCATCATTTCATAAACATAATGATCCTGTAATAGACCGACAGACCTTAAAAGGGTTTTTCATTCCTCTAACATTCTTTTAATTTTTAAATTTCTCTTTAAACTTAGTGTATGGTTTTGCGGAAAACAATATGTCTTTTACTACGACAATAAGGGTATGCCTTGGAAGGTTGGATTAAGCTTTATAGATCTTTATTAGATGATGGATGGTTAAAAAACCATGTATTATTCACTTTCTGGGGTTATTGTCTTCTCAAGGCAAGCCATAAAGAGCACAAACAATTGGTCGGTTTTAAACGGGTCGCATTACTGCCGGGTCAGTTTGTTTTCGGGAGAAAGAAAGCCGCCGAAGACTTGAATACCACAGAAAGCAAGATCAGGACTGCCGTTAAGGCTCTAACAAAACGGCAAAGTATAACCATCTGACCGTACCCCTTCTTTAGTACAACCCCAGTTTAGAGGTTCTGCATTCATCCTGTCAATACCATCCGTTCTATAAATTCACAGGGTGTACAGTTACCA
>Ga0228536_1001312_pt1 | contig 25296 bp, 25 predicted proteins | sample SJ1Smetagenome_FD_168611 | JGI IMG/M metagenome (GOLD analysis project Ga0228536, IMG submission 168611) | Enriched culture of PCE-dechlorinating microbial communities from Ithaca, New York, USA - SJ1.S | ecosystem: Engineered > Modeled > Simulated communities (microbial... > Unclassified...
GAGCACAAGTCCCCCCACAAGGAGCGCTGCGGCGCCGAAGACGCTCAAAATACCCACCCCCCCGACGAGCACATCCGTCACCAGCACCGCGATGCCCGCAAGCAGGAGCACGATACCCGCCCAATTGAAGGGAAGCATGCGGAGACCGAAGGCACCGAGGAGCACCATCACCGCGCCGGAGACGCCGAGGACAAATCCTCCCGGTGAGAGAACTTCGAAGACAACAGCCAGAATCCCTCCCAACAGAAGGAGGTACGCCACATCCGGCCTGGAAATAAGTTCGAGCAGGCGGAGTGATTCCGACACGGGAAGCTCCGTCACTTCAACATCCCGGAGAAGTATCTGCCTGTCCTTTCCCTGAACGATGACGATCCGCCCGTCCACCGAGGCCAGAAGCGTCTCCAGGTCGGAGGTGACGACATCGACCACACCGGCCTCCAGAGCTTCTTTCGCGGTGAGGGAGAGGCTCTCCGTGACCATCTTCGCGGCCAGTTCGGCGTTGCGGTCCCGTTCTCCCGCGAGGGAACGCATCTGTGCCGCCAGATCGTTCGTGATCTTGCGGTTCAGCTCCTTGCTTTCCACATCCCGTCCGGAAGCCATGACAGGATGGGCCGCACCCATGGTCGTTCCCTCCGACATGGCCGCAACGTGGGCGGCCTGCACGAGAAAGGCTCCCGCCGAGGCGGCCCTGGCTCCCTTGGGAGCGACCCAGACGACCACGGGAAAAGGTGCGTTCAGGATGTTCTGCACCATGCCACGCATGGAAGTAACGAGTCCTCCCGGTGTGTCGAGCTCGATCACGAGGAGGGAGGCCGCCTGCAGCTTCGCCTTGGAGAGCACCTCTTCCAGATGTTGTTCCATGGCGATGCCGATGCTCCCTTTTATGGAGGAGACCACGACTCTGTTCGCCCCGAAGACCTCCGTAGTCCCCCACAGAAAGAACGATACGAGGAGGAGCACACGCAATACCCACAAGAGACGGTCCGTCCTCCGGCACACGGGAAAGTTCTTTTCCCTCACGGCAGAACAGCACGCAGCGTTTCCGTCAAAGACCCCACGCGCACCACCTCCATCTCGCACTCCAGATCCTTCGCTTCGCGTCGGCTCACCAGGGCTCGCGTAAACCCCAGGCGCGCCGCCTCTCGGAGACGCCCCGCAACCCGACCACAAGGGCGCACCTCGCCGGCGAGTCCCACTTCTCCCAGAAAACAGCAGCGCCCCTCCAGAGCCCTGTCCAGCATGGACGACGCCAGAGCCGCGCAGAGTGCCAGGTCCGCCGCGGGATCCCGGATCTGCAGCCCTCCCGCCACGTTCACGAACACGTCGGAACTCCTTGAGGAAAGGCCGCAACGCTTTTCGAGCACCGCCAGGAGAAGCTGCGCCCGATTGAGTTCCACCCCTCGGGTGGTTCGTTTCGGATAGGGGTACGGGGTCTGGCACGCCAGAGCCTGAACTTCCGCAACGAAAGGACGCGTTCCCTCCAGGACAACCGTCCTGGCGACACCGGAGACGTCGTCCTGCAGGCCGCTCCAGAAGATCCGCCCCGGGTCCGCAACGGGAAGAAGTCCCTTCTGGGCCATCTCGAACACGCCTAATTCGTCCGTTGCGCCGAAACGGTTCTTCGAGGCCCGGAGTAGCCTGTGGGACGATGCGTGTTCCCCGGAAAAAGAGAGAACCGTGTCCACCATGTGCTCCAGCAGTTTCGGCCCCGCGATCTGACCGTCCTTGGTCACGTGTCCCACAAGCACCAAAGGCACGTTCGTCCCTTTGGCCGCGTCGATGCAGGCCTGAGTCACCGCACGAACCTGCGTCGGCGTGCCCGGCCAGGTCTCCGCCTCGGCGGAACGCATGGACTGTACGCTGTCCACCACCACGAGAGCGTACTGCTCCACCCCTTCGAGAAACAGAGACGGATCGTCCGATGCGACCAGCTCCATTTCCTCCGACACCGCGCCGAGGCGCCTCGCCCGCTCCGCCACCTGAGGCAGGGATTCTTCTCCCGAAACATAGAGAACCCGTTTTTTCGCCTCCGCCATGGCACCGCAGACCTGCAACAGCAGCGTTGACTTGCCTATTCCAGGCTCTCCGGCAAGGAGAGTCACTCCTCCGGGCATCCATCCTCCGCCGAGAACCCGGTCCATTTCGTCCAGGCCCGAAGAAATCCGTCCTCCCGACGACACGTCCCGCAGCAGCACCGCTCCCGCCTGGCTCTTGCGCAAAATGCCCGAGCCCTCTCTCCGGGGAGCGCGAAGCGATGTTCCGCTTCCCGGGATCCGTTCTCTCTCGAAACTTCCCCAGGCGCCGCACTGGGAACAACGCCCCAACAGCGACAGGGCCACATGTCCGCAGGCGGAGCAGACATATCTTGCCTCTTCTTTGCGCGCCATACCCGTCTCTCCTCGCCGAAAAATGCACCGACCGCACAAGAAGCTCCTTCGCCCTTTCTTCAACCGCTCTTTTCGAGAGTCTACCTTTCAAAAGAGAAGCTGTCGAGAGAAGAAGGCCTTTACAGAGCCCTGCCCCCGTGGTATCATGCCCGAGTCTTGCGAGCCTACCATTGCACTTGTTCATCTTAATAAAGGAGGAGCCATGAACTATCTCAAGAATGTTTCCCCATCGAATGAACCGATTCTCTCCGCCGCGAGGCAAAGTGCCGCCGCCATCGTCCAGGCGGTACGCCAACGCGGCTGGTCGGCGGTTCAGGAGTTTTCCGCCAGATACGACGGTTTCTCGGGCCCCTTCCGCATTCCCAGGGCACGCGCCGTCGAGGCGCTCTCGGCCATGCCTCCGCATGTGCGCACCGCACTGGAAACTGCCGTGAGCAATGTACGAACCTTTCACCGTCTGCAGCGTGACCTCTTCCGGGATTGCACCTGGGAGATCACCCCCGGTGTCGGCGCGGGCCTGCGCTTCCTTCCCGTGGAAAACGTCGCGGTGTACGTTCCGGGCGGGCGCTACCCTCTTCCCAGCACCGCCGTCATGGGTATCGTGGCGGCCCAGGAGGCGGGAGTTGCCCGCATTGCCGTTCTTTCTCCGCCCCGAGGCCCCGAAGGCATCCACCCCGTGGTTCTGGGAACTCTCGGTCTCCTCGGGATCGAGGAGATCTGGGCGCTGGGAGGGGCACAGGGTGTTGCCGCCCTCGCCCTTGGAACAAGTCCTGTGGCAAAGGTGGACATGATCGTCGGCCCCGGAAACGTGTACGTCACGGAGGCCAAGCGTCTTCTCTTCGGCGAAGTGGGCATCGACGGATTGGCTGGCCCGAGCGAAGTCCTCGTGGTGGCGGATGAAACGGCTTCCTCCGATTTGATCGCTGCGGATCTCCTTGCCCAGGCGGAACACGATCCTCTGGCCCGAAGCATTCTCCTCGCCCTCGACGAAAAAACGGCTTCGGCCTCTCTGGCAGCGACGGAACGGCTTCTCGAAGCACTTCCGGAGGAAAACGCCCGCATCGCCCGGGAATCCTGGAGTACGGGAGGTATCGTCGCAGTGTGCACTCTGGAGGAAGCGGCGGCCTTCGCGAACCGTCTCGCGCCGGAACATCTGGAACTTGCCCTCGCCGATCCGGAGAGTGCCCTTCCACTCTTTACCGCCTATGGGGCGGTCTTCCTCGGTCACTTCAGCGCCGAGGCCTTCGGCGACTATGTGGCGGGAACGAACCACATCCTCCCCACGGAAGGCCGAGCACGCTTCGGCGGCGGCCTCTGGACGGGAACTTTTCTCAGACCCCTGCAACAGCTTCGCCTTTCCAGGGAAGGAGCGGAAGCACTCGCGGAGGCGGGAAACGCCCTGGCGACAGCGGAGGGACTTGCCGCTCACGCTCTTGCCATAACAAGGCGGGGAATCCCCTCATGAACCGTATCCCCAAGGGATGCCGCAACGTCGGAGGATCGCTGGCGGAAGCCATGACCCAGAGTCGCGAAGCCGTTCTGGGAACACTGACTCAATACGGCTACCGCCCTCTCTGGCCCTCGGGGCTGCAGCTTTCCGAAGTCGTCTGGGATCGCCTGGCCCCTCATTTCCGGAATCGTCTGCTGGGGCTCAATTCACCCTTCGGTGAGCCCTGTGTGCTCCGGGGGGATCTCACCCTCGCCGCTGTCGCCCATCTCGCCACGCATTATGCACCCCACGAACGTCCTCTGCGACTCTGTTACGCCGACCGGGTGTATCGTATTCCCGGACCTTCGGACACGGAGCTGGAACAGTTCCAGGTCGGAGCGGAACTCCTCGGGTGGGAGGGAACGGGAGCGGACATCGAAGTCCTCTCGCTGCTTCTCCGGGCTCTGGGGCGGGCGGGTATCACCGCTCCCACGCTGGTGCTCGGCGATGTGACCATCTTCTCGGTCGTCTTCGACGGCGTGGATCCGCACCTCGCCAGGGCACTCACTGCGGCACTCCAGGAGGATTCCTACGCGGCTTACTACGACATGCTCGGTCATCACCCTCTGACGCCGGAAAAAAGACGCCTTCTCGAAGAATTTCCGCGTCTGAAGGGAAAACCCGACCAGGTCTTTCCCAAAGCAGCGGATCTGCTCGGATCGGACAGACCGACGGAAGCACTCCGAAGTATCGTCCGCTCCCTCGGACATCTCGGTTTCGAGGACCTCCTTCAGGTGGACCTCGCTCTCTTCCGTGAACTGGGTTATTACAGCGGTCCCGTCTTCGAGGTCTACCTCTCGAACAGGGGGCGGGCTCTCGGAGGCGGCGGACGCTACGATGGCCTTCTTTCCCGCTACGGGCTGGTCGGACAGGCCCTGGGCTTTGCGCTGGATCTGGAGGCCCTCGCGAAAGCGTCGGGAATCCGCCGGAACACTCCCGTTCCGATCATGCTCTGGGGGCGGGAATGCGAACCCGAGGAAGCGTTGCGTCTCGGGGAGAAACTGCTCTCCCGGGGGGCACGGGTGGAGATGAGCTGGCACGATGTGCAGGCGTTTTCACGAGAACTTGCACGGCTCCGGGGCTACACCTGGTGGATCGATGCCTCGCGGCGCACCGTCTCCCAGGTGGGCGCCGTGGGTGACATCCCCCTCGATCTGTGGATGGAGGAGACGTTCCCATGCTGACCATCGCCCTGCCCACGGGACGAGTTCAGGAAGACGCCATCGTTCTGCTGCAGGAACTCGGCCTTCCCACGGAAAAACTCCGTTCTCCGGGACGGTCGCTCGTCATCTCCGAGGAATCTGTGCGCTACATTCTCGCCAAGCCCATGGATGTCCCGCTCTACGCCCATCACGGCGTAGCCGATCTGGCCTTCGCCGGAAGCGACGTGCTCTGGGAAACCAGCGCATCTCTTGTTCTTCTCGCCGACACGGGCATGGGGCGCTGCCGTCTCGTCGTGGCGGGCCCTCCGGAAATGGCGGACCGCTTTCTCGCCCACGAGAGCAACATCATGGACATCCGGGTGGCCACCAAGTATCCGCGCATCGCGGACGCACACTTTTCCTCCCGGGGCGTTCAGGTGAACATCCTGCATCTGAACGGCTCCATCGAACTGGCACCGCGCCTCGGACTCGCGGACTGCATTCTGGACATCGTGCAGTCGGGAAACACTCTCAAGGCCAACCATCTCACTGTCCTGGAGGATGTGGCACCGGTCTCTCTGCATCTCGTCGCCAGCCGTAAGAGCGCCCATCTCCAGTGGGATCTCATCGGCGACCTGGTGAAACGATTCCAGGAAAGAAAGGCGGGAAGAAGTCATGACTCGGCGTGAACGACGCTCCCGGGAGACGGAAATCGATCTTTCCCTCTCCCTTGAACCCGGAACCGGCTCCATCGACGTGCCCTGCGGTTTCCTCGGCCACATGCTGGAACTCCTCGCCCATCATGCAGGGTGGACACTCGCCGTAACCGCCCGTGGAGATCTGCAGGTGGACGCTCATCACCTCACGGAGGATCTCGGCATCACTCTGGGGCAGGTGCTCCTCGAGGAACTCCGGAGCAGAGCCGGGCGGGCCCGATACGGCTGGTGCGCCCTCCCCATGGACGGAACCCTGGTTCTCGTCGCGGCAGACCTGAGCGGCAGACCCCACCTTGGATGGGATGCGCCCTTCCCCTCTCCCCGATGCGGGGACTTCGACACGGAACTCGTGGAGGAATTCTGGCGAGGTTTCTGTCGCGAAGCGCGTATAACGCTCCACGTGCGGGCCCTCGCGGTCGACAATGCCCACCACCTGGCGGAAGCGGTGTTCAAGGGTGTCGGCAGAGCACTCCGGCAGGCTCTCGTTCCAACGGAGGAGCCGGGAAGCACGAAAGGAATCTGGCTATGACGGAAGAAACCGCGCCGCTCCGTTGCGGCGTAATCAATTACGGTGCGGGAAACCTTGGCAATCTCCACCGGGCTCTCGTCCGCCTGCGTCTCCCGTCCCGGATCCTTTCCTCCCCGGACGAGGTGTGCCAGGATGACACGGATGTTCTGATCCTTCCGGGTGTCGGGGCTTTTCCTCCCGCCATGGAATTACTCCGAAGAAAGGGATGGGAAAAGGCACTGCGCCGATGGGTCGATGCAGAACGGCCGCTTCTGGGGATCTGTCTCGGTATGCAGCTTCTCTGCGAGGCGAGCATGGAGGACGGAAACACTTCCGGACTCGGTTTCCTTTCGGGTATCGTCCATCCCCTCGAAGGTGTCTCCAAAGTGCCTCACATGGGATGGAACAGCATCACCTGGCTTCCCCGTAAAGAGAACATGTACTCTCTTGTGCCGTCGGGCAGTTTCTTCTACTTCGTTCACGGTTTCGCCCTGCGGAAAAGTGACCATGCGGCGGCAACAACCCGGCTGGACGACCTTCAGTTCCCTTCGGTCGTTCTCGGCGGGCGCGTCGCAGGATGCCAGTTTCATCCCGAGCGAAGCGGTCTTGGGGGCGTGGCATTCCTCGGGCGTCTGCTCGCGTTTCTCCACGACGGGGCCTCCGCCTCCCTGAAAACGAGTCTTCCCGTGGAAACAGCGCTTCGGAACAGCGCAACCGGACAAGGAGGCCCGGCATGATCGTCTATCCGGCCATCGATCTCTACGGACACAAGGTGGTGCGCCTCACCAAGGGGGATTTCAGCCGCCGGAGCGAGTACGGCGACGACCCGCTGGGTACGGCGACATCCTTCGCCGAGGCGGGAGCAACGTGGCTTCACGTGGTGGATCTCGAGGGCGCTCGGGGAGGTGCACCGGTTCATCTGGACCTGCTTCCGAACCTGGCGGCACTCGGACTCTCCGTACAGTACGGAGGCGGACTTCGGCGTCCCGAGGATATCGCCGCCACGCTCGAAGCCGGTGCCTCCCGGGCTATGGTGGGGAGTCTTCTCGCGAAAGATGAGGAAACGGCCCGCCGTTGTCGGGAGGAATTCGACAACCGTGTCCTTCCCACGGTAGACGTGAAGGGGGAGCGAGTGGCCGTGTCCGGCTGGACCCGGGCGAGCACTCTCACTCCGGAAGTGCTCCTGCGGCGCCTCCTCGATCTGGGATACGAGGAATTTCTCGTCACCGCCGTGGACAGGGACGGCACCGGCGAAGGCCCGGACCTCCCGCTCTACCAGCGGCTGCTGCGTCTCTGTCCCGAAGCTCGTCTCATTGCCGCGGGGGGCATCTGGTCGGAACGGCACGTCCATCTTCTGAACGAGGCAGGATTGACGGGAGCCGTTGTGGGAAAGGCACTCTACGAAGGCGAGTTCGATCTTGCCACGGCGCTGAGACGGTGGCGCCTATGCTGACGTCCCGGGTGATTCCCTGCCTGGACGTGAAGAACGGCAGGGTGGTAAAGGGCGTCAATTTCGTCGATCTCCGAGATGCGGGGGACCCTGCGACGCTCGCGGCCCTGTACATGGAAGAGGGAGCGGACGAACTCGTCTTCCTCGACATCTCCGCTTCGACGGAACGGCGCAAGACCATGCGCGACTGGGTCACCGCCGTTGCAGACCGTCTCTCCATTCCCTTCACCGTGGGGGGAGGCATTTCCACGCCGGAGGATGCGGTGGAGATCGTCGGCCTCGGTGCGGACAAGGTCTCCGTCAACACCGCCGCGGTACGCACCCCGGATCTCCTCACCGCCTGCGCACGTGTCCTCGGAAGACAGGCAGTGGTTCTCGCCGTGGATGTCCGAAAAAAGAGCGACTCCTGGGAGGTGTACGTGGAGGGTGGCAGAACCGCCACCGGCATGGACTGCCTCGAATGGATCCGGGAAGGCGCACGGCTCGGCGCAGGCGAAATTCTCCTCACTTCCATGGACCGTGACGGCACCACTGCGGGATACGACACGGAACTGCTCGCCGCCGTGACCCGAGCCGTTCGGGTTCCCGTCATTGCCTCGGGAGGCGCCGGCACGACGGAACATCTGGCTGACGCTCTCGCGGCGGGAGCCGATGCGGTGCTCGCCGCGTCGATCTTTCACTACGGACATCTCCGCATCTCCCAAGTGAAGGAAGCGCTCCGGCGGAAGGGATTTGCCGTGAGGCTGGAAAACGGCGAGGCAAACGCCTGAACGGGAACACTGACGGGTCGGGAAGCTTCTGGAGTTCCTCCCAAAAGGAAAGGACATTCGGCTTCTCGCTCGGGAAGAGCGGGAGAGAACGCAGCGCTTCGCGACAAGAAGACCGTGAAAACGCCTCGGTTGGAGCACCCCAGCGGAGGTCTCTCGCGAGAGGGCACCACGCGGTTGCGCTTGACGTGCTAAACCAAGACCGGCACACTTCTCTATCCGGATATCCTGGATAAAAAGCATACCACGGGAAAGCAGGTTATGCAGGGTTTCCGTGGAGAATCCGCGATGAAAGGAAATGAACCTCATGACGACTTTACATTGGGACACACTGCATTTTGACGAAAAGGGACTCATCCCGGTCATCGTCCAGGACGCCCTTTCCGGAAAAGTACTCATGATGGCCTGGGCGGATCGTGTGGCGCTCGAAGAGACCGTCGCGACGGGAGAAATGATCTTTTTCAGCCGATCCCGCGGAGAGAGATGGCACAAAGGAGAGACCAGTGGAAACACGCAGCGGCTCCGGGAGCTTCGGGCGGACTGCGACGGAGACACGCTCCTGGCACTTGTGGAACCGGCGGGACCGGCGTGTCACACGGGAAAGGAAAGCTGCTTTCACAACCCTCTCTGGGGGACGCCCCCGGGAGATCCCGCCTTTCTCGGAACCCTCTGGCGCTATCTGCAGAAGCGAAAGAACGATTCACCCGAGGAAAGTTACACCGCCCGCCTTCTTGGTAAAGGCATCCCCCGGGTGGCACAGAAAATCGGCGAGGAAGGCCTGGAAACCTCTCTCGCCGTGGCACTCCGGGACCGCGAGGGTGCGGTGTACGAGGCGTCGGATCTTCTGTATCACCTTCTGGTGGGACTCCTCGCCCTGGACATCTCCCTCGAAGAACTCTGGCGGGAACTCGCCTCCCGTCATGCGCCGAAGTAAGAACCCCTTATCGAACCACTGATCACACTGATCAGGGCGGCGTTTCCTCCCAGGGCCAGAGGACGCGCCGCCCTGCCTCGTTTCGCAGGGCGAGGGCAACTTCATCGAAGGTCGGCTCCGCGAGAAGAAGCTCCATACAGTGCTCCCGCCGGAGATCCTCAAGACGGTGCGCGTCGGAAGAGCGGAGAATCGTTCTGGCTCCCAACCGGCTTCTCCAGGCGAGCGCCTCTTCGGCGGAAAGACGCCGGGACAGTTCCACCGCATCCACAGCAAGGTCTTCCGGAACGGGACCGAGCACCTCCACGTAGGAAAAGCCGGGACGATCCACATGCGCGAGGAAGGAAAGCCCTCCTCTGTGGCGGATTTCCGCGATCACCTCCTCCACGGAGCGGGAAACCCCCTGGACGAGGAGCGTTGCCACCTGGTCGAGCACCGCGTTTTTTCCGTCGATGATCAACTGATACCCGAAAATGTCAGGATCGTTGGCACGAGAGGGAAGAGCTTCCCAAAGCCACTCCTGAAAGGCAAAGCCATCCTCCGCGCTCCGGAAGAGGGCCACCAGGTGGATATCCTCCTCGGTCTGCACTTCTACACCGCAGAGAATCCTGGGAATACTCCCGTCGTCCGTACCGGAGACACGCAGCCTCTCCCTTTCGACCTCCGCCGCCTCCATCAGGGCCGGAACATTGGCCACCGCATTATGGTCCGTGAGGGCCAGAAGAGTGATTTCCTCCCTGCTGGCCCGTTGGATGATCTCAGGCGCGCCCATTTCCAGTTCCGCACAGGGAGAGAGAACGGAGTGCACATGCAGATCGGTGCGAAACCGCCGCAGCAGAGGTGCCGTTTCTCCCGCGAATGCAGACGTGCTCGCTCCAGGGTTCACCGAATGTCCGCTCTCCGGAGCATGCGTTTCCGACTCCGATAGGGTGCGACGGCCTTCGGTTCCGGCGCTCTCCATGGCGTCAGCCCCTCAGGCCGATCTCCCACAGCTTCCCGCAGACATCGAAAGCGGCATCCTTCATCAACCCCACAGCGATGCCCTCAGTGCAACAGCGTTCGAGGAACTCAGGGCTCGGTGTTCTGCCTCCCGCAAGGATCACACAGGGAATGTCCCGCAGGACTGCCACGGCAGCAACGTTCAGATGGCCATGGATCGTTATCCACAGGGCATTCTCCGGAGCCGTACCCATGACATGGCTCAGGAGGTCGCCCACGATTCCTCTGGTCACCTCCCGCTCCCCGTCTCCAATATTCGCCACATCCGCACCGAGATGAGAAAGAATCTCTCCGATGGTCATCGTTCGTCGCTCCTCGTCCGCAGTGTGTGGGGCACATTCTTCGAGAGGTTCGTGATCTCCTCCGCCAGCGAGGCAATACGATCCCGCAGTTTGAAAACGCAGTCCGTCATCTCCGCATCACCCCGGACGATATCCTCCGCCAGCGCGTGACAGGAGGGGCGCCCACAGGCACCGCAATCGAGATGGGGCAGTTCCGCGTAGATGGACTTGAGCCGCTTCAGCTTGGCCATGGATTCCGCGAGGTCTTCCCCGAGAGGAAGTCTCTCCAACGGCTCAACAGCCTTCTCGAGTCGCCATATGCCACTTTCGTAAAGATCCTCCACGGTCTTTTTCTCCTCGGGAGAAAGGCGCCACTTCTGGGGAAGGTTTTTCAGACGCAGATGGGCCAGGAAGCGTGATTCCGCATTGCCGATTCCCCCGACACACCCCAGGTCACAGATACGACATTCCACAAAGTCAATGTTTTGAAGACGCCCCAACTCCAGCTCACGCAAAAGGTCAAGGCTGTTGCGCAATCCGGACACCGCAAGTGTCCGCAAGGGACGTCGGCGGGAAAACTGGGCCATGTGCCGCGCCTCTCCTCCACGGAGTCCCCAGAGAATCCACCGTTTGTTCCCCAGGGCGGGGACATCACGCTCCACGCGGGAACCGGCGGCGAGAAGATCACGGACAACCCGGCGCACGGACACCACATGAGCGATGGAACTTGTCTCCCGTCCCACGGGCTCCCGGACCATGGCGATTTTCGCGGGGCAGGGAGCGGCCAGCGTGATGGGACGCGTGTCTCCCTTCCGCTGCTGAAGAAGCCCCGCCACTTCGAGAGGCGATTCCGTGGGGACGAGACGCCCCAACAGTTCGGGAAAGCGCGCCCGAATAAGACGAATCATGGCTGGACAATAGGTGGAAATGAGCGGAAGCCGATCCGGCGGCGTCTCCTCGACGGTACGGCAATTCGCATAGGCCACCAGATCGAAGGCGACGCTCATTTCCTCCGCGAGATCCTCCACGTCCCAGACTCCCCGCAGCGCTTCGCGCACGAGGGACGCCCGCCAGTAACTGCCGAACTGCACGTAAAACGTGGGATCCGCCAAAAGGAGCGGGGAACCGTGCGCACGAAGAATGCCCCAATCGTCCTCGTCGAGACCCAGGGCTTTTTCCCGGCATGTACGGAGGCATTCGCCGCAATCGATACACAGTTCCGGAATAATGTGCACAAGCCCATCCACCACACGAATCGCTTCGGTGGGACAAGATTTGATGCAGTTCACGCACCCCTTACAGACGGCATCCAGAATCCTGACGCCGGAGATCACGCCCTTTCCCTCCCTTTCGCGCCTCCTGCGGAACCTTCTTCATCGAAGTGAATCACCGCACGGAGGACCGTTCCTTTTCCGAGGACGGAATCGATGTGCAACACGTCCGCGTTGCGTTTGATGTTCGGCAACCCCATGCCAGCTCCGAACCCGAGTTCTCTCACGTGATCCGGCGCCGTGGAGTACCCCTCGCGCATGGCCAGATTCACATCCGCAATGCCAGGCCCTTCGTCGCGCGCAGTGAGCTCGATCCGCTCATGGGTGATCTCCGCCCGAAGTGTACCTCCCCGGGCGTGGATGACCAGATTCATCTCCGCCTCGTAGGTAATCACTGCCGCCCTTCGGCAAATGCTCGAGGGGACACCGAGCATCTTCAGCGTCTCCTTGATGCTGTTCGACGCTTCTCCCGCGGCGAGAAAATCTTCCCCCTCAACCGTAAACTCCGTCACGTAGGGATCTGTCAACAGACGTCCCCTCCCCGCTCGGGAATTTCGCAGGGAAGCACACCAGCCTTATAGAGAAGCCCACAGGTCTCATACATGCTTTTCTTTGCGAACAGAAGCGGCATTTTCACCTGTCTGGCGAGAGTGACCACCTCTTCCTGAGGACGCTTGCCACGGACAAAGACCACTGCGGGAATATCGAGCATCTGGGCGGTACGGATGATCTGCACGTTGGTGAGTCCCGTGAGAAGGAGCGACATGGGGCGGGCAAAAGCGAGAACATCGCTCATGAGATCCGCCGCATAGGCGTACTCCACCTCCACCTCCTCCAGGCGCTCGGAGACACAGAGGACATCGGCTCCGATCAGTTCGGTCACGGTTTTCAGGTTCATGCGAAATCCCTCCTGAGGTGTACTGAAGCGGATGATTTTGCGCTTCTCTTCACATGGTAACACATCGAAAGGACTTCGTCTCCCCATTTTTCGCGCCTCGCTTTTCACACATCGGGAAAACAGGGAGAATCAGTTCCTCCTGTGTCTGAAACTACTCCGGAAAAGCACCGGACGGAACGGAAACGATCCGTCGCAAAAACCACCCTGCTCCATCACTTTCCAGAACGGCGACCTTTCTTTCCCGGGGACGATGCGTGGCGGGATCGATGGAAAGAATTTCCTCCCCGAAGGGAATACCAGTCGCGTTTCCAAGCCGTTCCGGAAGCCTGGCGATATCCGAGGGAGGCGTCTCTCCCAGTCCGCAAAGAAACCAGCGGGCAAGTGCGTAGGCCCTGGCGGCAAGTGCCGCATCGGCCACGCGGACCCGCAGGACATCCCAGATGCGAAGCCTGAATCCGCGCAACGAAGGATCCCTCGAGAGCGGCTCGTCCTGATCGCTGAGCACCAATCCTCTTCGATCCGTGAGAAAGGGGCTCATGCTTCCTCCGTACCAAATCGTAAGTGGACTTCCGGTTTCCCTGATCTGGCGCCAGAGGTCGAGTGTTCCCATTACGTCCAGAAGGCTCACGAGAATCTCGCCCCCAGCGTTTTCCGCCTCGCGGAGACGGAACCGGACATCCTTATCCCCCGCTCCCGCAACCCACACGGGAAGAGGGACAAACCCCAGGTCCTGGAGAAGACGGTCCAGAAGAGCGCTCGATGTAGCCAGCACCGGATCCAGTCGATCCGCGACGAGGACGATTCCCGCCCCCTCCGGCATGGTACGCCGGAGTTCCTCCGCAAGTGACACGATGCGGAAACGACGAAAGAGCGACAGGGCGAACACGAAGGGTTCGGGTTGCCCGTCACCGTTCCGGAGAGAGAGCCATTCTCCCCAGGCCAACAGCAGGGGCATTCCCTCAACCCGCAAGAGGGGTATCAGGGAAAGAGTTGTCTCGTCGTCGGCGAAACTGAGCACCGCGATCACCCGGCGAGTCTTCCATTCCCGAATCAAGCCGGGAAAATCCAGAGGAATATCCTCACGCCCCGGAAGAGTCACCTGGAAAAACCGTACATCGTGGCCGTTGACTCCGCCGTGGCTCTCGTTGACTTCCCCGGCCGCAAAGGAGAGGGCCATCCACACGGACTCCCCTTGCGGAGAGTTCCACCCCTCGGAGGGCGGGATCACCGCAATCTGCCACATCCATCCTTCTCCGACGGGATCGACTCCCTTCGTCACCGCAAGCCCCGTTTCAGGTCCGAAGATGAAGGAAACACAGAGAAACGCGAGAAGAAACAACACCACCCGGGTTCGACAAAACACACGAACACCTCCTGTCGACCGACTCTCTCATTGTAGAGTATCATATCCCCGCGAGCTTCGCTGAATCCGGGGAGGTCTTGCCTCATGCTCTTCACCGTATCCGCTCTTGCCGTCATCGTTCTGTTCTTTCTCGGAGGGACACTCTCCGGAGGTGCGACGAAAACCGCGGGAGATTTCACTCTCGGCGGACGTCGCAGTTCTTCCGCAAGTGTCGTCGGCATTCTTCTCGGCGCCCTCGTGGGAGGCGCTTCCACCGTGGGTACCGTTCAGATGGCTTACCAGTACGGCTTCTCCGCATGGTGGTTCACTCTCGGAGGCGGTCTCGGCTGCCTGGTCCTCGGCCTGTGGTTCGCCTCGCCCCTCCGGAACACGGAACTCACCACGATCCCGCAATTTCTCCGCCTGCGCTACGGCGGCCCCACCGCCGCCACCGCGATGATCGCCTCGATTCTCGGAACGTTCATTTCCGTGGTGGCACAGTTCCTCTCGGGAATCGCCCTTCTCCAGAATGCCTTTCCCCTGTCCCCGGGATGCGCCACGCTCGCAACAGCCTTTCTGGTGATGAGTTTCATCTTCGCCGGAGGACTGCGAAGCTTCGGCGCGCTGGGAAAGGCGAAAATCCTCTTTCTTTATCTCATTCTCGGCATCTGCGCCGGAGCGGCCTGGCTGAACGGGGCGACACCCGGGGCGCTTTGGAGCGCCCTGCCGTTCCACCCTTTCTTCAATCTCTTCGGAAGAGGATTCTCGAAGGATCTGGGCGCCGCGACATCTCTTCTCGTGGGAGTCCTGAGCACTCAGATCTACATCCAGTCCATTTTTGCCGCCTCCGACGCCGCGACGGCGAGACGGGGGGCCCTGCTTTCGGCGCTCATCATGCCACCACTCGGCATCTTCGGCGTCTGGGTCGGACTCCATATGCGGACCGCGGGCATCACGCTCCCTCCGGCCCAGGCCCTTTCCCATTTCATCCGGATCACCTTCTCCCCTCTCGTCGCGGGGATCCTCTGGTCGGGAATTCTCATTACCGTCATCGGATGCGCGGCGGGGCTGGCCCTGGGTATCGCCACCAACCTCGTCCAGGATGTGCTCCTTCCTCTCGCAGGGAAAAGATTGTCTCCCCGTTCCGTCCTCCAGGCAAACCGCTGGGCCGTTTTTCTCGTCGTCCTGGCGGCGGCGGGCTTCGGTCTCCTCGGAAAGGATTCGCTCATTCTCGTCTGGAGCTACCTCAGCATGGGCCTTCGTGGAGCGGGGACCTTTCTTCCCCTGGTCTTCGCGGTTCTCTTTCCCGAAAGGATTCCGGCCCGGATCGCCTTCGCCTCCAGCGTGGGGGGCATCGCAACAACACTCCTCTGGCCGCTCGCGGGACTTGGCGGCGAGCCTCTCTTCGCAGGGCTCGCGGTGGCGGGAGCGTGTCTCCTTCCCGCCCTTTTCCTCCGTTCCCGAGGCGCCGCGCCCCGGGATTCCTGAAATCCCCCCCTCTATTTTCCTCAACAGAGTGACACTTCCATATTTCGGCGCTCATCAACTTGTCTGTGCCATGAGCACATGGTATATTTCGTGGGATTCCTGAACACTTGAAACATCTACGAAAATTGGGGGTGGGAATTTTCGGTAGCCTCTTTGGTGATCGCATCGTTTCCTTTCGCAATTGTTTTCGTCATCCGCTTCTTCATCATCACTCTTCTACCCGGCAACGAGAAAGGGGATTCTGGACATGTCGGAAAGGAAATCCAAGGTACCGCATACCTTTGTGTTACTCTTCGGGTTGATCGTCCTCGCCGTGATCGGAACCTACGTCCTCCCGGCGGGACAGTTCGACCGCGCCAAGGACGAACGCACCAACAGAACGCTCGTGGTTCCCGGTACCTACCACCACGTGGAGCAAACTCCGGTCAGCCCCTTCAACACCTTCATCGCCATCCAGAAAGGCATGGTCGACGCCGGCGAGATCGTTTTCTTCGTCTTTCTCGTCTACGCGTCCTTCTTCGTGGTGCTTCAGACCGGCGCGCTCCATGCATTCATCGGATGGCTCCTACGTCTCCTGAAAGGCAAGGAAATCTTAGCCATACCGGTCTTCATGTACACCTTTGCTCTCGGCGGCGCCATCTTCGGCATGTACGAGGAAACCTTCGGATTCATTCCTCTCTTCGTGGGACTCGCCATTGCCATGGGGTACGACGCCATCGTGGGCGTGTCCATGGTCTGCTTCGGCGTCGCCATGGGGTTCGCGGCAGCGTTCATGAATCCCTTCACCGTCGGGATCGCCCAGAAGATCGCCGAGATCGACCCCCTCTTCCAGGGGATGGGGTTCCGGATCGGCTGCTGGCTCGTCATGGTCTCCATGGCAGTGCTCTGGACCATGCGATACGCGAAAAAGATCAAACAGGATCCAACAAAAAGTCTCGTCTACGGATTGGACATGGGCAGTCTCGCCCTTGACCACGACGAACTCGTAAAGAGTCACTTCCGCCCCAAAGACAAGGCGATCCTCGCCGTCGTGGTGGGTACCGTGGCACTTCTCGTCTGGGGTGTCATCGAAAAGGGATGGTATTTCGACGAGATCGCGGGACTTTTCCTCATCATGGGCTTCGCCTCGGGACTCCTCGGTGGCATGAGCCCCAGCAAACTCGCCTCCTGCTACCTCGAAGGATGCCGGGACATCGTCTTCGGCGCCCTCGTCATCGGCCTTTCCCGGGGTGTCCTCATCGTCATGAAGGAAGGGCAGATCATCGACACGGTGGTCAACGGCCTTGCTCAACCGCTCTCCAACTTCCCCAGCTGGGTCGGCGCGGAGGGCATGCTCGTCGTTCAGACCCTGATCAACTTCTTCATCCCCTCCGGCTCGGGGCAAGCCGCAACGACGATGCCCATCATGGCACCCCTCTCGGACCTTCTGGGAATTTCCCGGAACACGGCGGTGCTGGCCTTTCAGTTCGGAGACGGCTTCTCCAACATCCTCTGGCCCACCACGCTGCTTCCCGTCATCTGCAGCATCTCCAAGGTCCCCATCGAAAAATGGTGGAAGTATTTCGTCCCCTTCTTCCTCCTTCTCTTCGTCGTGCAGATGGTCTTCGTCTGGGCGGCTGTGGCGTTCAATCTCCTGTAGCCCCACTTTTTTTCACCCGACTCCGGGAGGAGGAACACCGTTCCTCTCGGAGCCGGGCAAGCCTGCTCTTGCACAAATCGCTCATGTGGTTCACCATGGCAGGGGAAACCCTGCCCTTTTCATGGATGCCCCTCCCGTACGGGAACGGGGAGAAAGGAGTGCCTGCACATGAATGACCTGCGCATACGAGGAGGCCTGGTGGCCGATCCCGAGAAGAAAACGCTCGTCGAGGCGTCGGTGACGATCTCCGACGGACGGATCGTGCACGTGGGCAAGGACGAAGGAAGATCGACGGAGGTTCTGGATGCGACGGGGTGCATTGTTTGCCCCGGCTTCGTGGACACGCACATGCACGATGAAGAACTCGACGACCCCCATTCGGTGGAACGTGCGCTGCTCCGACAAGGCGTGACCACCGCCCTCGCGGGCAACTGCGGCTCGGGACCTCTGCTCGGAACAGTTCGACCGAAGCGACAGACTCCCTGGCTCAATCTGGGCTATCTCACGGGACATCGCATTCTCCGGGAATCTGTCGGTGTGAACGACATCTATCGCCCCGCCACGCCAGACGAAACGATGGAGATGCAGATTCTGCTGGAGCGGGAGCTTTCCGAAGGCTCCTTCGGACTCTCCCTGGGACTCGAATATGTTCCCAATACCGACCCTGCGGAAATCGCCGCCCTCGCCGACGTGGTCGCGAAATTTCCCCACCGGTGGATCTCCGTCCACATCCGTTTCGACGGCCCCCGCTGCCTCGAGGCAATCCGGGAAGCCATCGACATCGCGGCGCGACACCACGTGCGCGTGCAGATCTCGCATTTCGGCAGCATGACCGCCTTCGGCCAGCTTCAAACCGCCCTGGACATGGTGGACCAGGCATACGCGGCTGGAACGGACGTGACCTTTGACTGCTACCCCTATGCGGCATTCTGCACTTCCGTAGGATCCGCCGTCTTCGACCCCGGGTTCGAAGAGCGCTGGAACAAAGACGTGGGGGCTCTTGAGGCCGGATCAGGAAAATTCAAAGGGCAACGCCTCACCAAAGCCATGTTCGAGGAAATGCGGTCCGAAACGCCCACCGCACTCATCATCGCCCATGTGCTGAACGAACCCGAGGTGCGCACCTGTCTCAGGCATCCCCGCTGCGCCATCGCCTCCGACGCGGTCTTGCGGAACGGCGAAGGACATCCCCGGGCCGCGGGAACGTTTCCCCGGGGACTTCGCATGCTCCGTGAGGAGGGACTTTCCTGGCCCGACGCACTCGCCCACGCCACGAGCATCCCCGCCGAAATGACCTGGCTCGATCGCGGCACGCTCCGCCCCGGAAGCACCGCCGATCTGGTGCTCTTCGAGCCGGAACGCTTCACGGACAAGGCGACATTTTCCGACCAGCTTGCGCCTCCCGAGGGCATCCGCGCCGTTCTTCTCGGAGGACGCGTGGCCGTACGGGAGGGAACGATAACGGAGGAGCCGCTCGGGACATTCCTCCTCCGCCGCTGAGAGAACACCGCCACTCTTCCAAACGCTCGGAAGAGACCAACCTCGAAAAGGGGATGAACGCATGCACCGACTCGCTGCATTGGAAACTGAAGTACAACGGGCTCTGGAAGCCTCTGCGGAAAAGGCCTACGGCCTGAGCGACCATCTGGCAGCCAATCCTGAAGTCTCGGAACAGGAATTCGCCGCGAGTCGCCTCCACGCGGACTTTCTGAGGAAATGCGGCTTCACCGTGGAACACCCCTTTGCGGAACTTCCCACAGCCTATTCGGCGGTCATGGGAAACGGAAAACGCCCCAAAGTGGCACTCCTCGCCGAATACGACGCGCTGCCGGAAATCGGCCACGCCTGCGGACACAACGTTCATGGCGCGATGACACTTCTCGCCGCCGCTGGACTCGCCCCGGCGATGGACCAGCTGAACGGGACCCTGTGGATCGTGGGAACTCCCGCGGAGGAAACCAACGGCGCCAAGGTTTCCATGGCGGCCCAGGGCATTTTCGACGACACGGACCTGGCCATGATGATCCATTCCGGCGCCGGAAAAAGCTTTGTACGCTACCGATGTCTTGCCATGGACGCCATTGAGTTCACCTTCAAGGGAAAGGCCGCCCACGCCGCAGCCATGCCCTGGGAAGGACACAACGCGCTGAACGGCGTACAGCTCCTCTTCCACGCGGTGGACATGCTCCGTCAGCACGTCCGACCGGAGGTGCGCATGCACGGCATTGTCCGGGAGGGCGGCGCCGCGCCGAACATCGTCCCAGAAAGCGCCTCCGCCCGTTTTTATTTCCGTGCCCCCTGGCGCACCTATCTGAACGAGCTCATGGAAAAAATCTACAACTGCGCCAGGGGCGCCGCCCTCGCCACGGGAACCTCCGTGACATGGCGCAACTACGAAGCGAGCTTCGACAACCTGAAACCCAACCCCACTGCGGAATCCATGATGGAGGACGTCTTCCGGGGCCTGGATATCCCGGGGCATTCCGCTCCGGAACCGAGAGGATCCTCGGACGTGGGGAACGTGAGCTTCCGTTGTCCCGCCCTTCAGCCGGTGCTCGCCCTCACGGAGGAACCCATGGCACTGCACACGCGGGAATTCGCCGCCCTCTGCGCCTCCCCCGCCGCACACCCGGGCATCCTCCTGGGCGCGAAAGCCCTTGCCTTCGGCACGCTCCGGGCATTTCTCGACGAAGAACTCCGCAAACGCATGCGCGAGGATTTTCTCTCCGGCGAGGCGCAATGATCACAATTCATGTCGCCAGTGCAGGCATAGCAAGCTGTTCGAAAGGCCGCTTTCGTCCGAATATCACCGGGAGGTGGAAAGAATGAGCACTCGAGCGATCAAAGGGTGGTCGGTGGAACAGATGGACATTCCCGAAGGATGCAATCTCATCCTCGGCCAAAGCCATTTCATCAAGACCGTGGAGGATCTCTACGAGGCCCTCGTCACGGCGGGACCCCATCTCGAATTCGGCATCGCCTTCTGCGAGGCCTCCGGTCCCTGTCTCGTCCGCAGAGACGGCAACGCCCCCGATCTTGTCGAGACCGCCGTTGCCAACGCTATGAAACTCCGCACGGGACACACCTTCGTCATCCTGCTCAGGAACGGATATCCCATCAACGTGCTCGATCGAATCAAGACAGTCCAGGAAATCTGCCGCATCGACGCCGCAACGGCAAACCCCCTTCAGGTCATTGTCTGTGAGACGGACCAAGGCAGGGGTATTGCGGGAGTGGTGGACGGATTCGCCTCCAAAGGTGTGGAGACCGAAGAGGACGTGACGGACCGCAGGCACCTGCTCCGAAACATCATCGGCTACAAACGTTGAAATGCGCACAGGATTATGACATTTGCGACAGAGACACGATCCAGTCTTTTCTGCTACAATTCCGAATGGACATTCAATCCTATCTGGAGGTGGTTTCCTTGCGGAAACTGGCGTTGACGGTGCTTCTTCTGGCTTTGGCGGGAACGATCTGTGGAGCAGCCTTTGCGGAGGATACGATCAAGGTCGGACACATCGCCGCGCTCACCGGTGACTGGGCTGCCTACGGCAAGACCGAAGAAATGGCCGCGAAGCTCGCCCTCGACGAGATCAACGGCGCCGGGGGAGTCCTCGGCAAGAAGATCGAACTCATCGTCTACGACTGGAAAGCACGTCCCGAAGATGCCGTGAACGCCGCCCGGCGACTCATCGACGAGGACAAGGTCGTCGCCATCATCGGCCCCAACGGCAGCGGCGGGAACATCGCCACAGCGCCCCTCGTGAACAGCAAGCAAGTCCCCCAGATCGGCACGTTGCCCACGAACCCCCTCGTCACCGTCGGCGAGGACGGCAAGGTGAAGCCCTACAACTTCCGCATCTGCTTCACTGATCCTTATCAGGGCAGGCTCATCGCGAACTTCACGGCGAAGGACCTCGGCAAGCTGAAGGCGGCCATCCTTTACGACGTGGCCAGCGACTATTCCCAGGGCCTCCGGGAATTCTTCGTGGAAAGCTACAAGGAATACGGCGGCGAGGTCGTGGCGGACCTCGGCTTCCGCGGCGCCCAGGATGTGGACTTCCGTGCGCAGCTCACGGAGATCAAGAACAAGAACGCCGATGTGCTCGTCCTTCCCAACATGGGCAAGGAAATGGCCCTCATCATCAAACAGGCCCGGGAACTCGGCATGAATGAGATCGTCTTCATCGGCGGCGACGGCTACGGCGAGTTCATGTGGGAGATCGCCGGAGACGCCATGGAGAATTCCTACTGGATCACACACGTGGCTCCGGAGGATCCCAACATGGCCAATTTCTTCGCGGACTACAAGGCCAAGTACAACGACGAGTGCAAGGAATTCGCCAACGGTGTCATGGCCTACGACGCGATCTATTGGCTCAAGGACGCCATCGAACGGGCCGGCGAAGCCGATCCCGTCAAAATCCGCGACGCTCTCGAAGCGACCAAGGACCTGCAGCTCCACCACGCCACGCTCACCATCAATCCCGCCGACCACAACCCTCAGGATAAAGACGGTGTCGTTCTCATCGCCAAGGACGGCAAAGGTCAATTCTTCAAAAAGGTCAAACCCTAGAGGAGACCGGGGTGTACTCTTTTCCGGTACGCCCCGGATTCCCATCCGCGTGAAGGGCTCCTCGCTCTCCCTGCGGGGAGCCTTTCGCATTTTCGTGTTTTCCCATGCACACGAAACGAGGTGAGTCACTGTTGGGTACTCTTCTGCAGCAGATCATCAACGGCCTGTCGCTGGGATCGGTGTACGCCCTCATCGCCGTAGGCTACTCCCTGGTGTACTCGATCCTTCTCTTCTCCAACTTCGCCCACGGAAGCTTTCTCGTCATCGGGGGCTATTCCTGCTACTTCGCCCTGAAGACCCTTGGGATGAACATCTGGCTCGCGGGTGGACTGTCCCTCATCGCCGCGGGAGTGAGCGCCATCCTCACGGAAAGACTCGCCTACAAACCCATCCGTGAGCGCACCAACGTCACCCTCTACCTTCTCATCGCCTCCATGGGCATGAGCATCGTCATCGAGAACATCTTCGTCGTCACCGTGGGAGGCCGCTTCCGTGCCCTTCCTCCGGTCATCCCCACCGATCCCGTGAACCTCTTCGGGCTCGCCACCACCAGCGCCTTCGACCTCATCTCCCTCGTCGTCGCCGTCATCTGCCTCGGAGGCCTCCAGCTCTTCCTGACCCGGACCAAATGGGGGCTCGCCATCCGCGCCGCCGCGTACAACCTGCGCATCGCCGGTCTCATGGGCGTCAACGTGAGCCGCCTCATCTCCCTCGTCTTCTTCGTCGCCGGCGTTCTGGCCGCCGTGGGAGGCATCTTCCTCTCCGTACGGTACACCCTCTATCCCCAGCTCGGCGGCATCACCATCAAAGCCTTCGTCGCCGCCGTCATCGGCGGACTCGGCTCCCTTCCCGGCGCCGTCGTGGGCAGCCTCATCCTCGGCCTCGCCGAAATGCTCACCGCAGGCTTCATCTCCAGCCAACTCCGGGATCTGGTGGTCTTCTCGCTCCTCGTGATCACCCTCCTCTTCCGACCCACGGGCCTCTTCGGCAAATCCGTGGGCGAGAAAATCTAGAGGGAGGCAGACCATGTCCGCCTACACCGAAGGCATCATCACCCTGCTCATGATCAACGCCATCGCCGCCATGGGCGTGTGCCTCCTCACGGGCTTCACCGGCGTCTTCACCCTCGGGCACGCCGCCTACATGGCCCTCGGCGGCTACGCCACCGCCATCCTCACCGTCAAGTACCACCTCCACTGGCTTCCCGCCGTCGTCGCCGGAGGCATCCTCGCCATCGTCGTCGCCTACGTCATCGGCATTCCCACCCTGAAACTCATGGGCGACTACTACGCCATCGCCTCCATCGGCCTCGGCGAAGCCATCCGGCTCATCCTCGAGAACTGGCAGTCCGTCACCCGGGGCGCCCGGGGCTACCCCGGCATCCCCACCTTCACCACCATGCCCGTCGCCGTGGGATTTTTTCTCGTCCTCGCCTTCCTGCTCTTCTGTCTCCTCCACGGCAGCTACGGCCGCATGTTCAAGGCCTGCCGGGACGACCACATCGCCGCCGCCCTTCTGGGCTACGACACCGCCAGAGTGCGCGTCCTGAGCCTCGTTCTCTCCGCCTTTTACTGCGGCGTCTCCGGAGGACTCCTCGCGGGCTTCCTCTCCTTCATCCAGCCCGTCATGTTCGACATGCTCAAATCCACCGAGCTCACCGCCGTGGTCGTCTTCGGTGGCCTCGGCTCCTTAAGCGGATGCCTCCTCGGCACCACCATCATCACCCTCGTGACCGAACTCTTCCGCCCCATCTCCCAGTACCGCATGCTCATCTACGGAGCCGTCCTCGTGATCATCATGGTCCTGCGTCCCGAGGGCATCATGGGGCAGTACGAATTCGGCCCGAAACTCTTCCGGAAACTCTTCGGAAGAAAAGCTCCCGCGCAGGAGAGGAGGTAGCGCCATGGCCTTCGCCCTCGAACTCGGCGGCGTCAACAAATTCTTCGGCGGCGTCCACGCCGTGAACGACATGAGCTTCATCCTCCAGGAGGGAGAACTCGCGGGACTCATCGGCCCCAACGGCGCGGGAAAGACCACCATCTTCAACCTCGTCACCGGCGTCTACGACGTCTCCAGCGGCCACATCACCCTCTTCGGAGAGGACATCACCAACCACAAGACCTACGAAGTGGTGCGCAAGGGCATCGCCCGGACCTTCCAGAACCTGCGCCTCTTCGCCAGCGCCACCGTCCTGGAGAACGTCATGACCGCCTGCCAGCAGCACCACCGCTACTCCTTCCTCGAAGCCTGCACCCATCTCGGACGCTGGCGCTCCGTGGAACGGGAGATCCGGGACCGGAGCATGACGCTTCTCGAGCGGGTGGGGCTCGCCGACCGGGCGGACCAGATCGCCACCACCCTTCCCTACGGGCACCAGCGACGCCTGGAGATCGCCCGGGCCCTCGCCCTGGAACCCCGGCTGCTCCTTCTGGACGAGCCCGCGGCGGGGATGAACCCCGAGGAAGTGCAGGACCTGAACCGCCTGATCCAGAAGATTCACGCGGACTTCGGCCTCACCATCCTCGTCATCGAGCACCACATGGAGCTCGTCATGGAGATCTGCCCCCACATCGTGTGCATGAACTTCGGCGCGCTCATCGCCGAAGGCGATCCCGAGCACATCCAGGGACATCCCGAGGTGCTCAAGGCCTATCTCGGCGAGGAGGTGGAGGAATAATGGCCCTCCTGGACGTGAAGAATCTCTCCGTGAGCTACGGCGCCATCCGCGCCCTGTCGGACGTGAGCATCGCCGTGGAGGAGCGGGAGATCGTGAGCGTCATCGGCGCCAACGGGGCGGGCAAGTCCACCCTGATGAACGCCGTCATGGGCATGGTGAAGCGCGACAGGGGCGAGGTCTATCTGGAGGGGAAGCTCCTGGCGGAGCGGAGTTTCCAGGTTGTCGCCCAGGGCATCGCCCTCTCTCCGGAGGGACGGAAGGTCTTCGCCCCCCTCACGGTGTACGAGAACCTCCTCATGGGAGCCTTCCCCCGGTCCGACCGGAACAAGATCGCCGAGGACATGGAGTGGGTCTACACGCTCTTTCCCCGGCTTCGGGAGCGCACGGGCCAGTACGCGGGAACGCTCTCGGGAGGGGAGCAGCAGATGCTCGCCATCGCCCGGGCGCTCATGGCCCGCCCCCGGGTGCTTCTTCTGGACGAGCCCTCTCTGGGGCTCGCGCCGATCATCATCAAGGAAATCTTCAAGGAACTCCGGCGCATCAACGAGGAGGGGGTGACGATCCTCCTGGTGGAACAGAACGCCCGCCAGGCACTGTTGCTCTCCCACCGGGCCTATGTGCTCCAGACGGGACGGCTGATCCTCTCGGGAACGTCCAAAGAGCTCCTCGCGAATCCAGAGGTGGAGGCGGCCTACCTCGGTGGAAAACCCGCAACGCACTGAAGGAGCCGGA
>Ga0228536_1001320_pt1 | contig 24881 bp, 29 predicted proteins | sample SJ1Smetagenome_FD_168611 | JGI IMG/M metagenome (GOLD analysis project Ga0228536, IMG submission 168611) | Enriched culture of PCE-dechlorinating microbial communities from Ithaca, New York, USA - SJ1.S | ecosystem: Engineered > Modeled > Simulated communities (microbial... > Unclassified...
CAAAGACAATGGGATCCCAGATCTCCAGCTATGGCAGCTGGCATAACTGATCATATCTGGACTATTGACGAGATGATGATGTTGCTAGTGGTTCCTGAAAGTATCAACGCATAAGGGGGTGACTACCGGATTTTGTGGAGCCACATTAAGTCGCACGTTATTGAGAAAAGTCCCATAGTCTAAATGGATGTTTTTGGACGATGGCGTATAGTAACCATCGAGAGCTTGTGGTTCGCGGTCGATGATTTGATATGCATTAAATTCCGTATCCTGCCACCATGCGGCTTCCATTGGCATTCCTGCGAATTGGAATGATTTTTTTACACCATCTGATTCCAATCCTTTTATCTGCTTGCATAGCTCACTATAGAATATTGCCCAACCGCCTTTATCTATATCCTGATTATCTGCCATAGTTGCTCACCTTTTTTTCGGGTGCAATTGAAGAACATCCCGAATTGCTATCACTAATATTATTATCTATAACTAAAATAATTTTTGTATGTTGCAATCAAAAATAATCTCCAATGATGTCACAGAAAAATTCGTAATATTTTTTATATAATTTATTTTACGCCTCTAAACCCAAAAAAGTCGCCTTTAATCTTCGAGCCTTCGCCAGAGCCTCAATATAACTCAGGTTATTGGTGCTGCCAATGTATACGTTCTTAACTTTCCGGCCATCCCTCCAAGAGGCATACCAGTATGTGTATATCTTAGTCTTCCCCTTTCTCACGACCTTTTCCATCTTCACACAATAGACGCTCAAATCCTCGAGTCTTGCCTGCACCTTCAAGACTCTAATGGCATCCTTTTTCTCGATAATTGATCTCTCGAGTTTGATGGCCAAGTCTCTAGCTTCAACTATGTCCAATAATGTCAAGTTCTCTAAAACCATCATCTCGATACCGGTCATCTTCTTAAGATCTTTAAGCATCTTCCTGCTTTCTGTTGTATGCATGATTTCTTTTTTTGTAACTTAAAATAAAGTTATATTGTAATTACATAATCGATCGTTATGTCACTAACAAGCTTTAAACGAATATCCATTAAATAGGGATCGCAGAACGTCACGAATACTCCGATAATTAGGAAGTTGATGACATGAACACTCACCTATTTTTCGGGGTAAGTTTAAGGTCAATCAAGTGTCAGTCCTTTGGTATTATTTCATTTTCGATCCTCTATATATGGCCACAATGGCGCTTATAATACATAAGCCCCCTGCGATCATCATCACACGGCTTATGCTGCTTGCGAGGATCGCAGGGCCGGCATCGGATATGGTCCCATAGTAACCGGCCTGGGCCATCTGCAGCGAGACCAGAAGGCCGGAGAGGGAGACACCAAGTGCCATTCCCAGGTTTCTGATGGTGGCGGTGAAGCTGGAGGCGATGTTGATCTTGGAGACGGGCAGGGACCTCATCAGCTCGGTATTGTTGGGGCTCTGGAAGAACGCGGCACCCAACCCCATGAAGACGAAGCAGATCAAGAGCTGTCTGATATCGTTCGCCGTGCTCATCGCCAGGAATCCCAGAGCGATCATGGAGAGGGCCATGATCGACATTCCCAGAGCTGCCAGGTACCTGAACTGGTGCCTGTCGTATACGGCACCGGTCAGGGGCGCTCCGAAGACGGTGATGGCCGGGACGATAAGAAAGATCAGTCCCACCTGCGAAGCAGTATAGCCCCTCACCCCCTCAAAATAGAACGGCCCGAGGACGGTTATCATCAGGTTGGCCACGAAAAAGAGGATCATGCTGATGCTGGGCAGGACAAACATCCGGTAGCGGAAGATGGAAAGGTCCAGCAGGGGTGACTTCTGCCTGGACTCGTTGATTATGAATCCGAAGAAGGATAGGACAAAGATCAAGGCCAAGAGGAGTATGGGCGGCGTCGGGGCAAAGCCATAAGAGAGCTGGCCAAGAAATGTCATCATGGAGACGATGAGCGCGATCAGGGTCAGGCCGCCTATCCAGTCCACCTCCAGGCTCTTGGATCTCGTCTCCTCGATTCTCAGGTATCTGGCAGAGAGGAGGAGCTGGACTATGCCTATGGGCACGTTGATCAGAAAGATGTAGCTCCAGCCCAAGAGGTCCACGATGAAGCCTCCCAGAGTTGGCCCCAGGATGCTGCCAATGGCCACCGTCGATCCGATGTAGCCCATGGCCCGGCCCTGCTCGCTCTTGGGAAAGGCGAGGAATATTATCGCCGCACTTATGGAGAACATCATCGCCCCTCCAGTAGCCTGAAAGATCCGGCATAAGACCAGCATCTCCAGGCTGGTGGAGATGCCGCAGGCAAGAGAGCTAGAGGTGAAGAGGGCCAGACCCAGCATGAAGAGCCTGGCCTTTCCCACCCGCTCAGCCACCTTCCCGAATATCAAAAGCAAGCTCGTGATCGTCACCAGATAGGCGGTCATTATCATCTGGGACTCGGCGATGGACACCCGGAAGTGCTCGGTTATGGTGGGCAGGGCGATGCTGACCACTGAGCCATCGAGAACGGCCATCAGGACGCCGGTCAGGACTAAAACCAGGACGATGTAGCGGTTCTTGCTGCCCGATTCCTGTTCTTTATCCTTATATTCTGCCTTCAGTTCTGTTGAGCCGGATCCCATAGCTCAAGGGCCTTGTACCAAGGGCTTAAAAAGAGTTCCGCAAAGTTGATAGCCTGCAATTGCTCATTCAAAGGAATCAGATGTATGAGAAGATAGACAAAACCACCCGCCTGAAATATGCAGCGATATCCATTCTGCTATTCGTTCTTGGCCTGCTGATCATGCTGACATTCTTTCTCGTGTTCACCATAGTCTTCGCCCTGGCGGTATGGGCATGGTCTGGGATATTCATGTACCTGGCAATTGAGGGGCGGCCTTATAGCGATTTTTGCCGGTCGATTGGATTGAGATAGATGTTTAAAGAAAGAGTCGACTGGCGTCGTCCCGGAAGAATGCGTAAATGCGGTCTTTTCTTTCAGTGAAAATCCTCTTGTTGAGAAAACGCGAAGAGCCAAGATTTTTAAGGTCCAGGATTTAAAAGGCTTCTTTGATGACAGAGGTCCGAGATCCGGTGCACGGCTACGTCAAGCTGGAGGGCCTGGCCCTGGAGATTGCCAATACCCCTCAGATGCAGAGGCTCCGCTGGATCAAGCAGCTGGGCCTGGCAAACCTGGTCTATCCCGGGGCCAACCACACCCGTTTCGAGCACAGCCTGGGAGCCTACCATATGGCTTTTCACCTCACCGATCACCTCGGCCTGGATGAGGATGATCGCTTGCTTGTGGGCGCTGCCGCCCTCCTGCACGACGTAGGCCACGGCCCCCTCTCTCATGCCACAGAGTCAGCCCTGGCCCCCTTTCTGAGAACAGAGCACGAGAGCGTCATCGAGATTCTGAAAAAAGGAGAGCTGGGGGAGGTGTTGGATAGACACGGCCTCAAGCCAACCGATATCCAATCCTTCATCCACGGCCAGGGCAAAGGCCAGATCGTGAGCGGCGAGATCGATGTCGACCGCATGGACTACCTGATCCGGGACGCTCACTATACCGGCGTGGCCTATGGGGTGATAGACCGGCTGAGACTATTGCAGAAGATGACCCTTCACCAGGGCCAGCTGGCGGTGGAAGCTGGTGGGGTGCAGGCAGCAACGTCGCTTCTCATCTCCCGGCTGCTCATGCACCCCGCGGTCTACTACCATCACGTCTGCCGCATATCCGAGTGCATGATCTCCTCGGGCATCAGAAGGATGATAGAAGATGGCATATCCAGCGCCGCAAAGGTGAAGGAGATGGACGACATCCAGCTTTTCACCGCCCTGGATACAGCGGATGGCTATCCCGCGGAGATGGCCTCTCGCATAAGAACTCGCAAGCTATTCAAAAGAGCGGTCTATGTGGATCTGGAACGCCTGGAGCCCTCGCTGCAGAGGGTAAGCGAGAAGATCATCGCTCAGGAGATAGCTGCGGAGGCAGGAGTGGATCAGGGCAGCATCTTGGTGGACAATCCACCCCTGCCCGATAGCTCTGAAGGCAATTTTCCCGCCCTGGTCGGGGAAGAGACCAGACCCCTGCGAATGGTCTCCCCCCTGGTCAGCATCCTGGAGAGAGCCCAGAGGGCCACCTGGCGATTCGGCGTCTACGCCCCAGCGGAATTGAGGGATGATGTGGCAAAAGCTGCCAGAAGGTGCTTGAACCTGAAGAAGAGCACTGTGCAGCATACATTCTCAGACATCGATAACGATTACCTTTAAGTCAAAAGAAGAGAGATTGATTCCAATGGCGTTTTCCGGAGAAGGAAGAGGATTAAACAAGAACATACTGGTCAAGACCATCCAGACGATGAATCAGCACCTGCCAAACAGGCGGCTCAATCTGACCGAGCTCTTGGCAATGGAGAAGCCCGGAATCAGGGGAAAGGATAACACCTTTTTCATTATGGACAAGTCAGAGCTGAAGCTGATCTCCGAGTCAGTTCCAAGATTCCTGTGGAGCCGCCTCAGGCTGCCAATGCTCATTGAGATGTCCCCTGATTTCGGCAGTGGTGGAGCCCGCATTCAGGGTGAGGCAGAGGTGGAGATGGTAAGCAAGATACTGGGCAAAGAGAAGCCGCTGAACAAGCAGATCGTAATCTACCTTCCCGATGTGCGAGAGCTTCGCCGGAAGCTTCCTACAACCACACAGTATGCATTCATTACCAATCTCCGGGACAGAAATATCAGCGACTGAAGGATCGATAAAATCAAAAGATAGCGGTGGAGGATTATATGGCAGAAGATAAGCTGGCAGAAGGCGCAAGACGGTTTAAAGAGAAGATGAACGCAGGGGCCTACAAAGAGGCAGCAAAGATCAAGTCGGATCTGGGCCTTCCGAACTCGATGCTTCAGGATGCGGTGAAGTCGGCATACGATGCCAATATGAAGAAGGGGGATTATTCTCTGGCTGCCGAACTGGCCAAACAATATGATCTTCCCAGCGACCATCGTCTGGAAGCCGCTCAGAGATCGTTTTATAGAAAGATAGACAGCGAGTTCTACCGGGCAGCTGCGGAGTACGCCAAGGAGTTCGGGCTGCCAGAGGATATGGTCCGGCAGGCGGCCATCCAGGCTTTCAATAAGAGCATGAGCATGGGCATGGTCAAGAACGCTGCTGAGATCGCCGATGACTTCGACCTCCCCAGACCAATGAAACAGGAAGCAGCAAAGAAGTCCTTTGAGCAGCATATGCAAGCCGGCCTCTACCGCAAAGCCCTGAAGATCGCCCAGAAGTACGACCTTCCGGAAGAGATGGTGGCAGAGGCAGAGAAGAAGATATCCTGAAAGATATTCTGAAGCCGGATAAAGCCGCTTGAAGCCATCCTGATTTTTCAATGCCCAAGATATGCCGAAAGTAGTGCTGACTATAGGCGGATCGGATTCAGGAGGAGGTGCCGGAATCCAGGCGGACATCAAGACATTTTCCGTCCTGGGCCTGCATGGAACATCCGCCATCACTGCCATCACCGCCCAGAACACTCTGGGAGTGCAAAACGTCTATGCACTCTCTCCCGAAGAGGTAAGAGCGCAGCTCGAATCGATCACAGAGGACTTTTCCATTGCCTGGGCCAAGACCGGTATGCTCCACTCGGCCCAGATTGTGGATACAGTAGCCGATCACCTCCAGGCAAATGATATTCCTTTGGTCCTGGATCCGGTGATCGAGGCTGAGGCTGGCGGCAGGCTCCTTCGGCCCGATGCGGTATCTGCCCTGAAAGAGCGCTTGATCCCCCTGGCAGGGGTGGTCACCCCCAACATCTTCGAGGCAGAGGCTCTTTCTGGAATCCGCGTTCGCGACATGGATAGTGCTGCTCATGCCGCCCGCGGTATCATGAGCCTGGGGGCACAAGCGGTGATCGTCAAGGGAGGGCACCTGGATTGCACCGATCTGCTCATGGTGCGCAACAAGTCCACTCTTCTGCCCTCAGAAAGGATACCAGGAGAGAACCACGGCATTGGATGTACCTTCTCTGCCGCTTTAACCTCTTTTCTTGCCCTGGGCTGCTCAATTGAAAACGCCGCCCTGAATGCAAAGGAGTTCGCAAAGAGTGCCCTTCGCGGGAGCCTCAGGGTGGGAAAGGGGGTGGGCCCGGTAAACCAGTCTGCAGCCCTGAGAGTTGAAGCGAGCCGTTACCGGGTTCTGTGCGATCTGGAAGTGGCGGTGGATCTGCTGGAAAACTCTCACGAGCTCTTCGATCTCATGCTGAAGGGAGGAGCAGGGCCTGCCATGGCCATTCCCGGTGCCAGATGCCCTGAGGATGTGGCAGCGCTGGAGGGAGGATTAACAAAGATCGAGGAGAGAGTATGCCGGTTTGGAGGATTTCGATTCGGTGGCAGGAGCGATAGCGCTTCTGTGATCCTTGCCGCAATGAAAATAGACCCTCTGGCAAAAGCGGCCATCGATTTAGAGCCAAAGGCCCTCCTATCCTGCAGAGAGCTTGGCCTCCCGATAATAGATCGCGCTCGATTGGATGAACTGGCAGCAATTGGCCAATGCCATTTGAAGGGCGAGGAGGAGCTGAGCGAAGGGGAAGGCTCAGCTCTACTGCCCGCTGCGATATGGGATGAGGGCGTCCTGGGTAAAGAGCCCAGGCTTTATCTGCTGGGGGCTTCAGCATCCTTGCTGGTCGAACTGTTGGCCAGCTTGCCGGCGTCCAGGGCTTGGGGCATTCTAGAGGATGATAGCAAGATATAAATTGTGGAGCAAGGATGCACAAAGGATTGATCTAGCTGGAGTGTTGATTATGGGAAGCGTAAAGCCTAGTTATATTAAGAATTTCGCGATGGACCTGTTGAGAACCTACGAGAGCTCATTTAGCCCTGACTTTGAGCAGAACAAGCTGCGGGTATCGGAGTATACCGATATCAAGAACAAAACCATCCGCAACCGCATAGCAGGCTACATATCCAATGTTATGAGGCAGAGAAGTACGAGAAGAGAGGTCGAGGTTGATGTATAGCGGCGTGCTTCCTGCGATAATCACGCCATTTCATGAGGACAAGAGCCTGGACGAGGAGGGTCTGAAGAGAAACGTAGAGTACCTGAGCAAAACAGGAATATCAGGCATGGTTCCCTGCGGCACTACCGGTGAGGCGGCAACTCTGACCTTCGAAGAGCATAAGCGAGTGATAGAGATCGCAGTGGAGAACTCCACGGTTCCGGTGATAGCAGGAACTGGCTCCAATAACACCCGCGAGGCGGTGGAGCTGACCTGTCATGCCGCAGAGGCGGGCGCACATGCTGCCCTGCTGATCACCCCATACTATAATAAGCCCAATGATCGCGGCATGTTCGAGCACTTCAAGACCGTAGCCGAGAAGTGCGACATCCCCATAGTGCTCTACAATGTTCCCAAGAGGACCGGAATCGACCTCAAGCCGGAGCTTGTGGCAAAGCTCTCTCGAATAAAGAATATCGTGGCCATAAAGGAGGCCAGCGGAAGCCTTTCCCAGCTATCTCAAATTATTGAGCAGACATGGGGAAGCGACTTTTCCGTTCTCTGTGGCGATGATGATCTTACGCTTCCAGCCATGGCCCTGGGTGCAAAGGGCGTGATCTCAGTGGTGGCCAATGTTGCCCCCAGAAAGACTGTGGCAATGGTGGATGCCATGATGAAGGGCGACCTGGAGAAGGCAAGATCCCTGCACTATGAGCTTGCTCCCCTGGTTCGAGCGATGTTCCTTGAGACCAACCCCATACCTGTGAAGACTGCTCATAAGTACCTGGGATTGGCAGGTGGCCCATTGCGCCTTCCCCTGGGGGAGATGGCTGCAGATAAAGAGAAGATGCTAAAGGAGCTGCTGGTGACCCTGGGCGAGAGAGCATGACTCGAATTGCGATTACTGGAGCGCTGGGGCGCATGGGCACCCTAGTCATCCAGGAGGCGGCCAGGATTGAGGGGATGGAGCTGGTGGCAGGCCTGGATGCGGTCGGCGCGGGAAAGCCGCTTCAGGGGGGCGTTCTGGTAAAAGATGCCTCACAGCTAGAGCAGGTCTTGAAAGAGACTAGGCCGGATGTGCTCATCGACTTCACAATAGCCAAAGCGGCAGTGAAAAACGTCTGCATAGCGGCCTCTCTAGGTGTCGATCTGGTGGTGGGAACCACAGGCATCTCTTCGGAACAGCATTCCGTGATGAGAGAGGCAATAGAAGGCAATGTGGCCGCGGTCATAACCCCCAACTTCAGCGTGGGAGTAAACCTGTTCTGGAAGCTGGTGGCTGATGCTGCAGCAGCTCTTAAAGGCTACGATTTCGATATAGAGATCATAGAAGCCCATCACAATCAAAAGAAGGACGCACCCAGCGGCACTGCTCTGGCCACATTGGAGGCTATAAGAAGAGCTCGGGGGGAGTCGGATCTCTCGGAGGTCGTCTATGGCCGGAAGGGGATTATGCCGCGAGGCAAAGAGATTGGAGTTCATGCCGTGCGGGCAGGTGACATCGTAGGAGACCATACCGTCCTTTTGGCGGGTCCTGGCGAGAGGCTGGAGATCAGGCACCAGGCCCATAGCAGAGCCGCTTTTGCCAGCGGTGCAGTGCGGGCAGCCACCTGGGTGGTTGGCAGGAAGCCTGGTATTTACGGCATGGCGGACGTTCTAGAATCCAGATGAATCAGTTGACGGAGAAAGGGATGTTCCTTCTCTTCAATGGAGAGAGGCATAATCCCCTTTCCCAATCAAGGAATGTGATTGGCTTCTGCAGCACCTGTGGCTCGGATCTGGAAAGCCTGGCCTATTATAGCACTGATTCAGAGTGGCTGGTTTCGGCCGAGTGTGCAAAAGGGCATCTGGCACTGATTCGCTATGGCAGGGACTGGAGCTGGCTAGATGATCTGCCGCTTGAATTCCTAAAGGAAGAGGTGAAGGTTGCTGATCTGCCCCGGGAGAAGCTGGATGCCATCTTCACCCCGGCCGAGATCAGGGATATGATCGCCTGCCAAGAGGGATCGCCCTATGTCAGGCAGAACATCTACCGCGCCAGGACAAAGTACGAAAGGTTCGAGAAGCTCTTCGGCATTAAGATCGACATTTAATAATCACTATTTCTTTTGCGCAATGATGGCAAACTCAGAGGCCTTTTTATCAAACGGCGCGCCCGCAACGTCAGCATAGAGCTCTTGCTCTGCGAAACCTGCCACCTCAAACTCGCGCCACAACGACTCGGGAGTGAAGTATTGCAGCCAGTTGTAGACAGTTCGTTTTCTCGCCGATTCGACGATGGTGTACTTATCCAAAACCACCATTGTGTCGTCGTACTTGAAAGTGTTCAGAAATCCATAGTACTTCTCCGCGGACCAGAATCCATCGAGAAGATTCACTCCATACGAGCTTGCCTCCTTGCGTTGCTTGAACGCACTTTGGGAATAAACATCGAGAAGGACAGACCCACCTGGCAGAAGCATGGAGTGGAACTTAGCGAGCATAATCCTGCGCTGCGACGGGCTTAAAGCGCAGAAGTCGCACATGATCATCAGAATGAGATCGAAGCGGTGTTCTGTTTCGAAATCCAGGTAGTTCTGGTTTATGTATTCAATGGTCAATCCCACCTCTCGCGCGGCTTCTCGGGCATGCTTGATTGAGCACTTAGAGAAATCAATACCAATTACACTAGCACCGACCTTCGCCAGCCGATTTGCATAGAGCCCGGGACCACAGCCAAAATCGGCGATTCGGGTGTCGGCGCCAATACTAAAGCGGGATGCAATCCATTCCACCGATCGATCGATGAACTCGCCTCGACGGGATGATACATCGATATCGGCATTGAGATGATATGCGAGCATTTGCTCTGAGGTATGTTCGTCGGTCCACAGGTCTGCCGCTGTGTAGAACCCAAATGGTTCAGGTCGACTATTGATTTCCTCCAGCTGAATGAACATATCTCTCCAGGTTGTAAATGAATCCACACTTCCGGATAGTAATGTTGGTATATAAAAATATCCGTACTACTAGCAATGGTTTACAGGACCCACTAACGTCCCTTATTAGACCTAATTGCTATAAAATAAATAGAATAGCCCCCTTGGCCCGCCTGACTATCAAAACAGGCTGGTCAAGAACACCAGGGGCACTAAAAACAATACTACGAAACCGATAAGCATCAATCCAATTGCCAGACCATTTCCACCTGCCATGAAGATCCTCCTACTTTGGTTGGCAACTGCTTGGATGAGGTAATATTAATTACTATCGGACAGACGCCCACCCTCGGATCCCATCTGCACAAGGTTTATTTAATTTAACCAGCAGGAGAATTCCAGCAAAATATGAGGAATGCTATGCGACTTTCCATGGATTTAGAGCTGCAGGATGTTCCCGGCCAGCTGCTCCTTGCGATGCAACCCTTGAGTGATAACAAGGCTAACATCATCAGCGTGGTTCACCACAGGGACCGCAAGACTCCCCGGGGCATGATCCCGGTTCGATTCGTCGTGGAGATGGACCGCTCAAGAATCGAGGCTGTCCAGGCTAGGCTCCAAGAAAGCGGAATCTCCGTTGTCCGGGCGGGAGAGGACCGATTCATCGAAGCAGTATCAGTTGTGCTAGTGGGCCATGTGCTGGATAGCGACCTGGGAGACACCATAAACCGGATCGACTCCACCGGCTACGCTGAGGTGATGGACCTTTCCCTGACCATGCCCGGCGTGAATGAGCCCTCCTCTGCCTACCTCAAGATTCGCGCCACCGGCAAGGCTGAGATCCAGAAGGCTTTGACCATTCTGCGCAATGTGGGCGAGGAGAAGAAGCTGCTTGTTATCGAGCCCATAGAGACGGAGGCAGTATGAGAGATATTAAGGTCTCCTTGGTTGGCTACGGCATTGTGGGCCACGGAGTGGTTGACGTTCTCACCAGAAAGAGAGAGATCCTCCGGGATATGGGCCTGAACCTGATGCTGGTCAGCGTCACCGATCACACGGGAACGGTATTGTCCGAGGACGGTGTGGATGCGAACAAGATCTTGGGCGAGAGGACCCTGGCCAATGTGGCCACATCGAGCATGAAGGGGAAAGAGGCCATCAATGCCATAGACTCCGACCTGATGATCGAGGTCACTCCCACCAACATCGTTCACGGCCAGCCGGGTCTTGGCCATATGGAAGCTGCTCTCGCCTCGGGCAAGCATGTGGTTACATCCAACAAAGGGCCACTAGTGGTATCCTACGGCAGCCTGAAGAAGCTGGCAGAGGATAACGGCGTGATGCTGAAGTTCGAGGCCACAGTCGGCGGCACCATGCCCCTGATCAGCCTGGTTGAGCGCACCCTGGTAGGCAATACGATCCTCGGCGTCCGGGGCATATTCAACGGCACCTGCAACTATATTCTAACCCGCATGACTGAGGAGGGCATACCCTATGCTCACGCCTTGAGCGAGGCTCAGGATATGGGCATTGCCGAGGCCGACCCCAGCTATGATGTAGAGGGGGTGGATACCGCTGGAAAGGTGCTAATCCTGGCCAACTCCCTGTTCAACATGAATGTCAAGTACTCCGATGTGAATGTGACCGGCATCACAGGAGTCACTCCAGAGGCTCTTGCTCTGGCCAAGAAGAGAGGATATGCCATAAAGCTGATCGGAGATGTGCCCGCACTCACAGTCAGGCCCACTCTGGTGCCCCTGGACAGCCCACTGGCCGTGGCCGGGACTCTGAACTCCGCTGCTATTTATACCGATCTATCCGGGACGATTACTGTATCGGGTCTTGGTGCAGGCTCCATAGAGACGGCCTCGGCCATTCTCACCGATATCATCAGCATCTACCGGACTAAACGCATAGATGCCATATTCTAGATCAATGACTCGGGTCAGATAATGAGCAGCTTCTTGAGCTTTGCCGAACTCTGTCAGCGAGTGGAGGGGGTCTCCGGCTCTCTGGAAAAGGTCGTCCTAGTGGCAGCATTCCTGAAAAATTTGGATGATGATGAGCTGGCAGTTGCCTCCGGATTCATCATGGGGGATCTCTTCTCCCCCAGCCTGGACCTGGTGATGGGCGTGGGGCCGAGCATCCTTTACGAGGCGATGGCACGCGCCTGTGGATGCTCGACGGAGAGGATATCAGATATGCTGCGCGCCACCGGGGACCCGGGACTGGTGGCATCTGCAGCCGTCGATAAGAAAAAGCCCATCGGATTTGCTGCCTTCATCAAAGATGAGCCGCTCTCCATCAAAGAGGTATATCAGAGGCTTGTAGCCGTGGCCCGGGCCTCGGGAAAGGGAAGCCAGGATGCCAAGGTCAAGAACCTGCAGTATCTCTTCAGCCAGGCCACTCCTCTTGAAGCGCAATATATCGCCCGCCTGGCGATAGAGGATATGAGAATCGGAATAGGTGAAGGAGGAGTTAGAGATGCCATTGCCCAGGCTTTTTCCCAGGATGCGTCAAAAGTGGAGAGGGCCTACAACCTGACCAACGATATCGGCCTGGTGGCAGTCAATGCCCGCAAAGGGACGCTCGCGGATCTGAATGTGCTGATCAACCATCCCATCAAGATGATGCTGGCCCAGGTGGGAGAGGGAATTTCCGCCTCCATGCAGGAGCTAGGGTCTGCGGCTATAGAGTGGAAGTACGATGGTGCCAGGGTGCAGATCCACAAGGATGGGAAGAGGGTTCGCATCTTCTCCCGCCGGCTGGAGGATGTGACCAGGTCCCTGCCCGAGATCGTCCGTCTGGCCCAGGAGGTCAGGGCGGATAAGGCCATCCTGGACGGAGAGGTGGTGGCCATTGGCAAAGACTCCAGACCCCTGGCCTTCCAGGAGATTTTGAAGCGCTTTCGCAGGAAGTACAATGTGGAAAAGCAGGCCAAAGAAACGCCTCTGCACTTATTTTTATTCGATCTGATATATCTTGATGGCCAAAGCACAGTGGATCTGCCCCTGACCAGACGGCGGGAGCTGCTGGAGGGTATCGCCGATCCATCGATACTGGCAGATCAGGTCATATCCGACAGCGTCCAGAAGGCAGAAGAGATCTACCACCAGGCTTTGGAAAAAGGCCACGAGGGGCTGATCCTCAAGAATTCGATGTCGGTATACGCTCCGGGAAAGAGGGGCAAGAACTGGCTTAAGATAAAGCCGGTTATGGAAACCCTGGACCTGGCAGTGATAGGGGCAAAATGGGGCGAGGGCAGGAGAGCTAGCTTCCTGGGATCATACCGGCTGGCCTGCCTGGATGAGGCTACGAGCAAGCTCCTGGATATAGGCTGGGTGGCCACTGGCCTAACGGACGAGGCTCTGGCGGAGCTGACTGAGCTGTTCCGAGAGCTGATTCTGGTGCAGAATGGGATGGAGGTCGAGCTGAAGCCGGCGGTGATCTTCGAGGTGGCCTATGAGGAGATACAAAAGAGCCAGAGCTACTCATCGGGATATGCACTTCGTTTTCCCAGATTGGTGAGGGTGAGGGATGACAAGTCCCTGGAGGAAGCGGATAGCCTGGAGAGAGTGGAATCCCTCTACCGGGTGCAGCGAGGAAGGAATAACTCCCGCTGAAAGGGTATTATGAAGGAGGTTTTAAAGTGATAACTAAAAGGCTGAGCGAGCTCGAGGATGAGGATCTGCGTTCACTTCTCTCCAGGGATGTGGGCATTCAGGATGTTCTTCCTGCAGTAAATGAGATCATCATGGAGGTCGGGTCGAAAGGAGATGAGGCTCTATTCAAGTACACTGAGAAGTTTGAAGGGGCACACCTCGATGACCTGCGCGTGACCCAGGAGGAGATCGATCTATCATACGACCTGGTAGAAGACAGGCTTATTGAGGCGCTCTCCTCGGCAGCGGATCATATCTTTTATTTCCATAATGAACAGAAAGAGCATGACCTCTGGATGAGCGAGGCATCTCCTGGGGTGCTGGTGGGCCAGAAGGTCGTTCCTCTGGATTCTGTTGGAGCTTATGTTCCCGGGGGCAGGGCGGCCTACCCCAGTTCGGCCCTGATGACAGTCATTCCCGCCAAGGTTGCTGATGTGCCCAGGATTGTGGTCTGCACCCCGCCCCAAAAAGACGGATCGATCAATCCATTGACGCTGGCTGCTGCGGATATGGCAGGAGCTGACGAGATCTATAAGCTCGGAGGGGCTCAGGCGATAGCGGCCATGGCTTTGGGCACAGATAGCATTGAAAGGGTGGACAAGATCGTGGGGCCGGGCAATGTCTATGTCACTGCCGCCAAGATGCTTACCCGAGGCTCGGTGGAGATCGATTTTCCTGCTGGTCCAAGCGAGGTCTTGATCCTGGCCGATCGGACAGCGGATCCTGGGGTGATAGCTGCCGATATGATCGCTCAGGGAGAGCACGATCCCAAATCGATCTCCGTTTTCGTATCCCTGGATGATCTCCTGGCCAGCGCCGTGGCGGAGGAATTGAACATTCAGGCTCCTGGGGCTGCACGCAGCGATATTGTCTCTGAGAGCCTGGAGCACAGTGCCATTCTGCTGGCGGACGATATGGATGAGGCGCTTGATTTTGTCAATGCTTTTGCCCCTGAGCATCTGGAGATAATCACCAGGGAGCCCATGAACGTCCTGAGGTCCATTCGCAATGCAGGGAGCGTGTTCCTCGGAAAGTTCACCCCGGTGGCGGCAGGGGACTATGCCAGCGGGACGAATCATGTGCTTCCCACCTCGGGATATGCTCGCATCTTCTCCGGCCTGAATGTGGACCACTTCACCAAGAAGATGACCCTGCAGATGATCACCGATGAGGGGCTTCTGGGGCTGGAGGAGACGATTACCACTCTGGCCGAGGCGGAAGGGCTGCTCGCCCACGCCGAATCGGTGAGAAGAAGGCTGGAGCCGCGGGAATGAACCCGCGGCCTGATATCGATCTGATCTAGAGTGTCAGAGCATCTGCTGGAGATGGCCGGGGCCCGGGTCAGGGTTCGGGACGGGAAGGTCGAGGTTCTAACTGAGCCTGCCATCCGCTCATGTCCCTTGCGTCAGGATCTGTATGGCATCAAGGTCGAGAGCAAGGAGACGGTGAAGAGGGTATTAGAAGAGCATATGGCAGAGCTTGGCATGTACGGGCCGAAGAGAGTCCTGGAGCTGGAAGATAAGCCGGTGAGCTTCGGGGCTTCGGAGATCCTCTCAGATGCCCTGACAGAAGGGCTAATAGATGCCGCTGTGCTGGTCAGTGAGGGTGCAGGGACAGTGGTGGCCACTAGGCCCGAGGTCCTGCAGGCGATCGGAGCCCATATGACCGGCCTGGTGAAGACTGAGCCCATCGAAGAGATTCAAAGCGGCCTGGAGGAGAGGGGATGCATTCTGATCGACCGGCAGGGAACAGTAGATCAGGTCCTGGGTTTTGAGAGGGCAGTAGAAGCAGGATATAGCAGGATTGCTGTAAGCCTAGCCGGTCACAGGGCAGATGACGCTCGAGCGCTGCGGGAGAGGGAGAGAGCTTTGGGAGCCCGGGCCACAATTTTAGCCGTTCACACCACGGGCATAAGCGAGAACGAGGCCCAGGTTCTGGCGGAATGTTGCGACCTTGTCTGGTCCTGCGCCTCCCGATCCGTGAGGGAGGTGGCAGGAGGAAAGGCGCTGATGCAGATTGGCATTGCCATTCCCGTCTTCGCTCTGACCCCGATGGGAAAGAGGCTGATATTAAACCGGGCGATGCACTTTTCCGGGCAGCTGGTGCTGCACCGGGCGGGCCTGCCGGTGACGCCGGAGGGAAAGCAGCCGGAGCCACTGGTTTAAGCTTTACATAAATTAGGCAGGAGGACGTATCAGTCGTTCCTCTTCATTAGGAGCGCCCTCCTCTAACCACTGAATTGGCCTCTCGGTTTCCATGGCAGGATTTACCCACAAGATCTGCCTGAGCTCGCCAGCAATGGCGGAAGTTGCGCAGAAATATCTCCTCGCAGCGTCATCAAGCGAGACGATACGGTTATCTGTTGCCCTTGCTGCCTCGACAAGATGCAGATCTTTTTCCATAGCATTAAGAGCTTTTTCTGGTGTATTTGCCCGAACGATCTTTTCCGCCAATAGGGGATCGTGATCTATTCTTGGCCGATCAACCCTCTTTTTGGCGTTCATGCTTCTTCTCCATTTTCGAGCAAAAGGATGAGAGTGGACATCCCATTCAGCGCCTATCTCTTTCGTCATCACCAGCCGATGAGATGTCCTCTCTATCATGATTTTTAAGAATTGCTGGCAGAGCACACCTCTCTGGCCCCGCTCGCCGGTGGATGTGGCCACTGATGCATCGATGACCAGACACAACCCATCTGGGGATGACATTAGTTCGGCTCCAGACGAGCCTCGGCTGCATGAATGTAGCGGATATCAGCGTCCATTTCTGCGGATGAGAAATCCTCCGGCCAGTCACCGAAAGCCCCTGCTTTGTCCAAGTCCGCACTGGATACTTCCGTAACGCCGTCCTCCGGCCTCCTCTTGAACCAGTGGAGCTTGACCTTATCTGGCGATAGCTTTCCTTCGGCAACAATAGACTGTATGCCCAGAAGCAGCATGGAGCTGTGGGTCTCGACCACAACTCGAACACCGCAGTTGGCAGCCTCCGCCAGAATTTGCGCCATCGCCATCTGGGCCTTTGGATGCAGATGGATCTCAGGCTGCTCTATGTAGACCAGTTGGCCAGGCTCTGCCGCCAATAAAGCTACAAGGACGGGGAGAGTCTGCGATAGGCCAAATCCCACATCTGCAATGCTCACCATGTCGTTAGAATCATCATTTTTTTTATGGATGAGGCGCCCAACCATCACCTCAAAGCTGACATCATCGATAGCCCTTGCGCCGACCTTCCAGGTCAATCCCAACACCTCCAGGGCAGCTCCGAGAGCGTGAAGGCGCGGGTCCCGGTTTGCCTGCCAATTGTGGATTATGCTGGCGGCATAAATCTCAAAGGTTCCAGGAAATCTAGGGCCTGTAGAGGTCTTCTTATAGTTTCTCTCCGGATTTCCTCGCAACGCTGGAAGGTGAATCAAGCTTAAAATGGCATTTGAGAAAGTCCTATTTAATTGTGTGATATATTCATCATCACCTGTAATTAATTTTAATTCTAAAAAGAACCTATTTCGCTCAATGATCAGCTTCGGAACCTTATTATTCAGTTCATTTTTAAAATAATTCCTTGTCCACCCAGGACGACGAGCCAATAGAAAAGCTGAACTCATCTCGTCATGTGTCATTTTTGGACGCAGGATAGTATTGCCATATTCATTTTGGAATGAGATCTCACCTATATCTATTTCATAAGATTTTTTGATAATGAATGACTCATTAAATGACATAGAGTTTTCTAATTCCAATCCCAAGCTAAACTGATGTATCAGGTCGACACCAAACTCATTTAACAAACCAGGTGAGATCCAGTACCCTCCTGATGAATTGAACTTAGGCATAAATTGATTAACAGAGGTAAAACGTACATTTGGGCCATCAAGCAAGAGCGGGCCCGGATCATATGTAGCCTCCAGGGTCTGCTTCATTATCAACAATGGCTGCATTATGCTCGACTTGCCTGAGCTATTGGCACCTGCCAGTATTGTCAGGGGACGAACTTCTATGGAGCACTCTTCCGCCAGGGACTTGAAACCCTTCACAGAGATGCGCGTTATTCCTTCTGCCATATGATCCTCATAAAGATATTAGCAAATACAAGATGTAAGCCTTTTCCTCATCAAAGCTCGCCCCGGAAGGCCCGCTCCAGTATCGCGGGTGTGAGGGCGTCAAGCTCGGCGGCGGTCTGGGCCTGGTAGCGCTTGAGGACATGCATCATGAGCTGCTGGATAGTCCTTTTTCCATTGCTTCTCTTTTTATGGCATCAATTTTTTTCAATGCTTCGCAGGATTCATCAATCGTGATGTGAGGCTTCAGCTCAATGATCGTATCCTCTCGTGACTTTCCTTCTACGTTCTCGTCGAAGGTAACATACAGGGCAGTAGCAAGGCGTTCAAGATCTGCAACGCCTAAATTCCCGATCTTCTCAGCGACAAAGTTAATTCTGTCGGCATAATTGCTTAGCGTCTTAGGGTATCGAAGAAGGAATTCTTGGCCTTCTTTTGTGGGAAAAAGGTTTGGCCCATAGGGCACACGTGTTTTATACTCCAGCAAGCTATCCGCTCGCATCGCAGTGACCTCGTCGCTCAGATCAAATGAATACGGCCCATGCTTGTAAAGAATAAACTCGAAACCCATTGGGACTCCCAGCAGCTCTTGCAGAAAATACGCAGCCTTCTGGATGTGAGTCTCACCGCACCAACTCCCTTTATCTTTCATCTCTTTTATCAACGAGAGCAGAACGGCGTCTCGCTGCATTCTCTTCATCATTCTTCCACTCCCTCCTTCGAACTGATGATCCTTGTCAGATTCTTTTCACGCCAGGTCTCAGCTCTTTTTCTGCACACCGGGCTTATATAAACATAATCAATCGCTACCACTGGCACTTTTTCTATAGTCTCCGACCTGGAAAGAGAAGAAAAAATCCGGCCATCTCTGGCGATAACGGGAAAGTTTAGACCACTCCCCTTCTGGATGTATGTATCATGCCGGACCTCAGATTCCCCAAATTCCTTGCATGCTGCAATAAAAACAGCCTTGCCGGACTCGCGGTTTTTTTCTAGATCTTCCCTTGTCCTCTGGTAGAGCAATCTGAAATGCACCCTCTTGGCAATGCAACGGGCCGAATCAAAACCAGGATGATTTTCATCCCGGGCTGCCTTGGAGAGCTCTTGCGTTACCTCGCTGTCGGTCATCCTCAGTAGTTCTTCTATGGATGTAGAGAACACGCCACCAGGAAGCCAGCTCTTGAGAAAGTCTTTTAGATGAATATCGTAAATTCGGCGAACATGGTGACAATAGACCTGAGAGAACATGAAGTACCTCGCCAGCAGTAGCGCTTCTGCAGAGTGAATTCCTCCTTCTTCAATACCCAGGGCCGGTTCCTGTGATCCCGGTTCCTCCTCTGAGGTTCGGTCAACTTTGGGTAGAATGCGAAGGGTATCGATCAGACGATATTGGTCAAATCGCCCATAGGCAACTCCTATGTGATGGAGTCCCTAAGCAAGTAGTCCATCCTGTCGACTCCGAAGGCATCGCCTACTATTATCTCGGAGAGTATAGCCTCCCAGTCATCAAATCTGCTATCTTTGTAGTGTTTGGGACCCACGGCAAGCTTTGCCACATCCTCAGAGTTCACTTTCATCGCAGTCCAAATCGGCTCCATTTCGCCACTGCGAATCAGCTCCAGGGTTAGACGCTCGTGATCCCAGCCGGCTGGCAAGAGATCGCGCTCTGCTGCGTGAGAGAATGGAAGGTGGCCAAGATCGTGACATAAAGCCGCCATGCGCAATGCTCTTCTCCAGTATTCCAGATCAAATTTCCTGGGAATTATTGATCTTACTGATTCATGGATGTTATCCGGGTCCGTTATCACATCATAGACTCTGCTGGCAAGCTCCATGACCCCTAGAGAATGCTCAAATCGACGATGAGTGGCACTTGGATAGAGCAGATAGGTCAAAGCAAGCTGATGGATATGCCTGAGCCGCTGGAAGGGACCACAATCCAGGACCCGCATCTCTTCTGTCTCCAGCCGGATAAAATTATGGATGGGGTCTCGAATCTCTTGATTAGACATAGCTCGCCTTTAGAATGCCTTTTGCCACTTCATGAAATTATATGTTTTCTGCATTAATAAAGTTCACCGAAGGGCGGAACGAAAGTATTTTCTTGATGGAAATGCCAAATGGAGTCCACGATGCTGCTTGCAGCCAGAAGCCTTTGAGAGATGCTTTCGACTCATTTCGGATTTCTTATATCGCTTCTTGCCTCTCCTGCAGAGAGTGTACCGTCTGGGATATGGGCAGTAGTTCAGGAGGCCAGCTGGCCATGAATGCATTGGCCAGGGCATTGAGAAGGGGGTACACTTTGGCTCACAGCTATAATGCCATCATCACCTCAATCGGAATCATCTCTCATCTTCCGGCCCGGAATCGGCCAGTCTCTGATGCTCGGGACAGTAGTAGCAGGTCCGGCCGCCAAGCGTCTCATGCTGAAGAAGCGCTCCGTCTCTAGGGCAGCGACCGCCATGATGGCGATGGCGGAGGAGATAGGATTCGGGCAGGCGGTCGAAATCCGCCCGGACAGAGATCGAGGTCTTCAGAACCTCTTTGATAATTGAGATGAGGCGAGATAGCTGCATCTCATGGTTCCCCTCCTGCTGCGCATGATCTTTTGAAAATCATCCCAGTCTATCAGCAGAGCATCGGGCCCTGTCTTTCCCTCCGTCAGGAAAACGGAGGGGCTTTCTGTGAGTCCCGCCTCTCCAAAGATCCTCAGAAAGTGTGAGCCACAGGTCCTCCTCAAGCTCTAAAAAGAGCCTCTTTCCATGCCTTTGAACGGATCGGAAGGTCTTTCTTGCGAAGCATAGTGCTTTGCGCAGAGCAGTATACTCTGAGAAACAACTTAGCATATATACCTCAGGCCCGAATTTAAGGGCAGTGGCAGAATTGTGGTGTTGGCAGCAGCAAAAGGTGTGAGCATGGGCAGCAGCATAGCCAATGAGGCATATGTCTTCACAGAGACGGACAAGACCAAATCCAAATGGGTGGCCAGAGTCTACCAGGATTTTCTGCGGAGGACCGGCAGGCCCAAGACCACGTTGAGGGGGCTTTTCTATCATGCCCTGCAGATGAAGGATTCGGAATACCCGATCTGCGGGGGATTTGTAGGAGAGATCAGGATCATGAGGCCCTACCATGAGCAGGATGGGCTAAAACTCCTGAAATGGGCTCGAAAATCCAAAGCGATGGGATTCGTATCCCTCGAGGCTATAATCGAGGAGACCTCAGGCGAGGGCAGCTTTCTGCCGGCGGTTATGCAGACGAATGATCACACGAATGGCCAGATGAGATCCACCCCGGCCACTGAGGTCTGGCTGAATAAGCCCTCGCTCTCTTCGCTTCTCATTCCCATATGCAAAAAGCATGGCATCGCTCTAATCTGGTTCGACGGCCGGCCCTCTAAGGAGGCCGTAGCCAGTCTATTCGCTCGCGCCTGTGCCCAGACCACCATCCTTACCCTCTCCGACCTCAGCCCGAAGGACGCATTCTTCGCCCAGGATCTGGCGGATTTGATCGACGGCTCAAGGCCCGTGGGGCACAGCGCAAGCATTGAGGTGAAATCAATCGGTCTGGTGCCCGACCAGATTGGATTGCTGAAGATTCCGCTTGTACATGGCAATAGAGGCCAAAGGGAGGAAGAGGAACGCTACGAAAGATATCTGAAAAAATGCTCTCTCGATCCGAGAAAGGTGGCAGAGCTGGATGCCCTTGAGGTCTATTATCCCGGCGGAGTTGCCGCATATCTTGTCGATGCGCTGTCCAGATATCTGCATGGCGATATTTGATCTCTTTTTATCTTAGCAGCTCTACATTGCTCCTCATGCCGCGCTCCCTTTGCCTTCCATTCAGCTCAGTTCGGACGCGGAAGTATTATAATAGTCTGGATCGCACTTGAACTGATATGACAGAAGTTCCGGATATCCCTCTGGACCAGATCCAGCAGCGAGTGGTGGCCATGTGGATGGGAAGCTTTTACGGCAGCAGCGGCTATGTGGCCCGGAAGCTTGGCAAGAAGGGCTTGAGGGAGTTTCAGGATATCGGAGCCCGCCAGGTTGCGGCCACCTTCAAGCAGCTGGGCCTGGACGAGCCGGAGAGCGTTGCCATGGCCATAGCCACCAATGACAAGAACCTTTTTGGAAGCCAGGTGGAGGTGGCAGAAGGGGACGGCTTTGTGGAGATCAGACGACTCCGCTGCGGCCAGATGGGGGGTGCCAAGTCCTTTGCACGGGTGGGGGCGAGCCTGATCGCCAAGGAACATTGCAAGACCTGCATCGAATCCCACTGGCAGAAGGTGTTCTCTGAGCTGAAGATGGAGCTCCAGGTCGAGCACACCGACGAGGGATGCATAATGAGAATATCAAAGCAGAAAGCTTGAAAAAAAGCAACTGAAAGAGTCCCGTTCAAGATTGGACGAGTAATATCAGGCGGCAGATCTGGATCTGCCCTCTTCGAGCTCTCTGCTTTTTGCATCGGCCTTGGAGAGAGCCGTCTCCTTGGCCAATTCTCTTGCTTTCGTCCGCTCAGACTGGGCCTGGGACCGAAGATCTGCGGCTGAGGCCTTCGAGTCAGCAGCTGCAACATTGCGATCGGCTCTCATGACTGCTATTTTTTCGGACTGCTCTGATCGGCTGCTTTTCAAGTCCCTGCTATTCTCGATTGCCTCTGTCCTCTCTTTTTGCGCCTGATCGCGGGAGCTGGAGGCAGAGGCTTTAGACAGGGATGCAGAATCCTTTTCCTCTTGTGCAGGGGGAGAGGATTGTGCAGACGCGGAGCACTGGTCATTGCTTCCAACTTCTTTCTGAGGATCTGATGCTTGTATGGATAGGATCGCAGCCGCATTATTGCTTTTCTCTGAATTGGATGGTGCTGCAACAGCCTTTGCACTCATCGCTTCATCATTGCGTTCTGCCCGTTCCTCGGCCAGTTCGTCCTTATTCACAGATTGGCTCTCCTGCCGCTCTGTGCTTCTTTGCGATGCTGTCAAGCTCGCTTTTTCTGCAGATTGGCTCGATGACAGAGCTTTTTCATTTGCCACTTTTTCATTATGCTCTGCCCGTTCCTTTGCCAGTTCATCCTTCTTCACAGATTGGCTCTCCTGCCGCTCTGTGCTTCTTTGCGACGCTGTCAAGCTCGCCTTTTCTGCAGATTGGCTCGATGACAGAGCCTTTTCATTTGCCACTTTTTCATTATGCTCTGCCCGTTCCTTTGCCAGTTCATCCTTCTTCACAGATTGGCTCTCCTGCCGCTCTGTGCTTCTTTGCGACGCTGTCAAGCTCGCCTTTTCTGCAGATTGGCTCGATGACAGAGCCTTTTCATTTGCCACCTTTTCATTATGCTCTGCCCGTTCCTTTGCCAGTTCATCTCTCTTCTCAGATTGGCTCTCCTGCATCTCATTTGCCTTTGCAGGTGTCGAGCTTGCCTCCCCAGCAGCCATAACCCGGGCATCGATATCGTTTGGTGTGTCTGCTTTGACCGTTGTCCCGGTCTCTGTCGTCTCTGGCTTGGCCGGTGTCTCCGCTTTGGCCGTTGCTTTAGCCTCCGCCGATGTTTCAATCTCTGCCGACGTCTCTTCATTTGCCTGCTTTCCGGCATTTGCATCCTCGTCCGCCTTTATAGCTCCCTCATCAGAGCTTTTTTCTGGCAATTGACTTATAGACGTCTGATTTGTGGCAGTAACATTTGCGCTCTCATTATCCGGGACGGCTGCTTTCTCTTCCTTCTCCGACGAGGACTTTGAACGGGATGAGCTTGAAGAGCCTGATGAGCTATGGCTTTTCTTGCTGCTGGTTGATGAGCTGCTCTCCTTTGCAGAAGCGATGGAGCCTGTTGCCTGCCCAGTTGCGGAGCTGGTTTGGGACGGATCAAGCTCCTTGCTAGCATTTCCATTTTCATCCTTGCCTGTTGAATTCAAGGTCGATTGGCTGCTCATCGCCCTATCTGGGGATGCATTGGCATCAAGAGCACTCAAAGCATTCTCCTGTCCTCCGTCATCCGTAGCACCACTGCTTGCTTTTTTGTCGCCCCAAAGAGCTGGGAATATGATGCCCTTGCCGCCCTGAATGCTCATATTATCGTAATCGATGCCGAAAGAAAAGATATCCGAAATCAGAAAAGCGGCTGTGCCAGTCAGTGACATCAGTGTGAGTATCAAAATAAGATTGTATATTCTGGGATGCTTTCCCTTCAATCTATCTTTAGCCAGACTGTAATAGGTGGTTCTCGATCCCATAAAGTCCTTCATACTTAATCAGATATTTTCTAAAGTTTATAACTCTTGCGATTGAATATTCCATTAATTTACGAAGTCTCTCGATTGAGATCTAATTCTACTTGATTACTGATGAGTATAAATAATTTATGTTCGCCATTGCACTGGATAGAGCGGCTCATTCCAATAAGTATTTTCTTAGGTAAATTATATATACTGTTATTAACTGAGTAATCTCATTGAAGGTGAGTAATATGAAAAAGATCATCTGCAAAAACTGCGGAGTGGTAAACGAGATCTCCGATGGAGCTTTAGACGATGGCGATGATTGGCTGGAATGCACCCTCCCTGAGGGCTTTGAATGGATCCTGCCTGCGGGGAAGATAACTCCGGTAGTAGGCGAGCCCCTCTACATCTCCGGCTTTGGCGAGCACCTCTCCCGCCAAGCCTACCGGGACAAATACGACATCGATCCGGAGATAGCCTATCAGCTCATGCGCGGGAGCAGTCGCGTTCGAACTGCCGCTATGGCATATGCCGGCAAGCAGAGGGTCGCAGCAACGGTCAGTTCAAAGAGAAGATCAGAGAGCTGGCTTGATGAAGACGACTGGACCTCTTGAAAGGATATGTATACTGGGCCCATAACAGGTAGAATATATGGCCATCTGCAGCTGCCAGGAGCCTCTGGCAATTGCTCACGACAGCTATAATAATTAAAAATCGCCCATAATGGCCATAATGGCCCATAGTATTCGTTTTTGCGGGGCAAAACACCTTTTCTCTGGCAAAGAATCGCCTGGTCAGTCAGGTTTCCGTTTTATCTCCAAGCTTCCCTCAGTCATCAATTTTAGGGTGAACGATTAAGTGATTATTATGTATTTCAGGCACAATTGAGCATAATTGATAATTAAGGCACCATATCATCCCTATCCATCATCCGATATGGATCCTGACCTCCCCAGAGTTTAGGCACACATGTGAAGTGCATCCAGGATTTCGCGCTGTTTCTTGGTGATCTCAGTTGTGATCTTCTCCCCATCCGGCAAGATCATAATCTTGATCTTTTCAAGCT
>Ga0228536_1001324_pt1 | contig 24837 bp, 22 predicted proteins | sample SJ1Smetagenome_FD_168611 | JGI IMG/M metagenome (GOLD analysis project Ga0228536, IMG submission 168611) | Enriched culture of PCE-dechlorinating microbial communities from Ithaca, New York, USA - SJ1.S | ecosystem: Engineered > Modeled > Simulated communities (microbial... > Unclassified...
AAGGAAGCGCCATCCCGCTATAGTGGACAGGTAGCGCCGGACGGACCCGCACGCCCGCTCACGGCGAGCAACTCAGTCGCATCAGGAGGACTCTATGTGCCTTGCAATCCCCGCCCGGATCGTCTCCGAGCCCAATGAGATCGAGATGGCCGAGGTGGACATCCTCGGCGTGAAGCGGCATGTCAGTCTGATGATGACGCCCGACGCCAAGCTCGGCGATCACGTGCTCGTGCACGCGGGCTTCGCGATCCAGGTGGTCGACGAGGAGTTCGCGGCCGAGTCTCTCGAGATGCTCGGCCGCATGGGCATCAAGCACGCCGACGAGCTCGATGCTGAACTCGATGGCAGCGACGAAGCCGCCGAGGTGCCGGCGTCGTGAACGACATCCTCGCAGGCTTCCGCGACCCCGAGGTCGCGCGCCACCTGGTCGACGAGATCCACCGCATCGCGGTCGAGCCGTGCACGCTCATGGAGGTCTGCGGCACACACACGATGGCCATCGCCAAGCATGGTCTGCGTGGTGTGATGCCCGAGACGATCAAGCTCCTGTCCGGCCCCGGCTGCCCGGTGTGCGTCACCGCCAACCCCGACATCGATCTCGCAATCGAGATCGCGCGCCAGCCCGGCGTGGTGCTCACCACCTTCGGCGACATGATGAAAGTGCCCGGGTCGTACTCGTCACTGTCGGCCGAGAAGGCCGAGGGCCGTGACGTGCGGGTGGTGTACTCTCCGCTCGACTCGCTCGCCATCGCCGAGCGCGAGCCCGACAAGCAGGTCGTCTTCCTCGGCGTGGGCTTCGAGACCACCGCCCCCACCGTGGCGCTCACCATCCGCGAGGCGGCACGCCGGAAGCTCTCCAACTGGTCGGCGCTCTCGCTCCACAAGACCGTCCCGGGCGCTCTCGAGGTGCTCGTGAACGACCCCGAGGTGCGCGTGACCGGTTTCATCCTGCCGGGCCACGTCTCCACGATCATCGGCACCGCACCGTACGAGTTCCTGGCGCGCGAGTACGGCGTGCCCGGCGTGATCACCGGCTTCGAGCCGGTCGATGTGCTCCAGGGCGTGTGGATGCTCGCACAGCAGCTCGCCGAGGGACGCGCAGAGATCGAGATCGCGTACGGGCGTGGCGTGCATGCCGAGGGCAACCCCTCGGCGGTGGCCGCGATCGAGGCGAGCTTCGTGCCGTGTGACGCCGAGTGGCGTGGCATCGGCGTGATTCCCGGCACAGGCCTCGCCCTGCGGCCGGAGTTCGCCGGGTACGACGCGCGTGCACGCATTCCAGTGACGGTGCCCGAACCCCGCGAGATCAAGGGCTGCCAGTGCGGCGATGTGCTCCGCGGCGTGGTGCTGCCCTTCGACTGCAAGCTCTTCGGCCGTGCCTGCACCCCCGAGCACCCCGTTGGACCGTGCATGGTGTCCAGCGAAGGCTCCTGCGCCGCATACTACCGCTACACCGATTACGGCAAGGACTAGAAGACCCGCACACGGTACCGTGAGACCGGGACCTGTGCCCGGAAACGGTCGCTTCGATACGGAGGTCCACATGCGCTCAGACCGCATCCTGCTCGCTCATGGCAGCGGCGGAACCATGATGAAGGAGCTTATCGAGGAGGTCTTCGTGGCCGGTTTCGGCGACGAGGTGCTCCTGCGCATGGATGACGCGGCGGCGCTCGACTTCCCCGGCTCACGCCTGGCGTTCTCGACCGACACCTACGTGGTGCACCCGCTCTTCTTCCCCGGCGGCGACATCGGCAAGCTGGCGGTGTGCGGCACGGTGAACGACGTGGCCACCTCTGGCGCCCGTCCGCTCTACCTCTCTGTCGGGTTCGTGCTCGAGGAGGGCATGCCCGTGGAGGACCTCAGGCGCATCCTTGTCTCGATGCACGACGCCGCCGCCGAGGCGGGCGTGCGGATCGTCACCGGCGACACCAAGGTGGTGGAGCGCGGACATGGCGACGGCTGCTACATCAATACGGCCGGTGTGGGCGTCCTGCCCGATGGCGTGGACCTCTCCGGCTCGCACTGCAAGCCCGGCGACGTGGTCCTGCTCTCGGGCACGCTCGGCGACCACGGCATCGCGATCGTCTCCACCCGTGAGGGCCTGGAGTTCTCTACGGACATCCGCACCGACGCGGCGCCGCTTGCGGCACTCGTCTCCGCGGTGCTCGAGGCGGCGCCTGACGTACGGTGCTTCCGCGACCCCACCCGTGGCGGCCTGGCGAGCACGCTGAACGAGCTCGCGGGGGCCTCCGGCGTCTCGATCACGGTGGAGGAGACCGCTGTCCCGGTGAACGATCAGGTGCGGGGCGCTTCCGAGATGCTCGGCTACGATGTCTTCCAGGTGGCGAACGAAGGCAAGATGGTGGCCATCCTGCCGCCGGAGCAGGCCGAGGCCGCGCTTGCCGCGATGAAGGGCGCCCCCTACGGTGCGGAGGCGGCGATCATCGGCGTAGTGGCCGAGGCGCCGGCCGGTAAGGTGTACGTACGGACCGCCTTTGGCGCGACACGCATAATGGACATGCTCGTTGGTGAGCAGCTGCCCCGGATCTGCTGATACCGCGATGCGCACCACCATGCCGGAGACCCACGCGCGACTCTCGGGACTCATCCGTATCGCGCTGACCGGCATCGTGTGGGGCACCATCCCGCTCGCGCTGCGTGCGGCCGACGGCGACGCGACGGTGAAAGTCTTCTATCGCGTCTTCTTCGCCGCGGTGGTCGTTGGGGGATGGCTCCTGGTCTCCGGCGGATGGCGTGAGCTCACCATGCTCGGCCGCGAGAAGCTCCGGCAGGTGGCCCTGCAGGGCCTGTTGCTCACGGCGAACTGGCTGCTCTTCCTCTCCGCGTTCGAGTTCACCGAGGTGGCCACCGTGGAGCTCCTCGGCTATACGGGCCCGGTGTTCGTTGCCGCCCTCACGCCGTTCGTGACAGGCGACCGGTTCGACCGGCGTATCGTTATGCCTATCGCGCTCTCACTTTGCGGCATCGCCATCATCATGCTCCGCCACGGCTTCACCCTGGGCACCGGCCGGCAGGCGCTCGGAGCGGCGCTTGCGGCTTGTTCGGCGCTCACGTACGCGGAGCTCCTCCTGCGCTCCAAGCGGCTGCTCCACGGGATCTCGAGCGCGGCCCTCATGTTCGGCCAGTACGCCGTGGCGTCGGTGGCGTTGCTCCCGCTGGTGATCCACTCGTACGCAACCGGCGGGGCCCCCACCTCTCCCACCGCGTACGGCGCGCTTGCCACGCTTGGCGTGGTCCACACCGCGCTCGCGGGCTTCCTGTTCTTCTCGGGCCTGCGGTCGGTACGCGCCGATCACGCCGGCGTGCTCATGTATGCCGAACCGGTGAGCGCAGTGGTGTTCGCGGCGCTGTTCCTCCATGAACCTCTTACGGCAAGCACGCTCCTGGGCGGTATGATGGTCGTGGCCGGAGGCGTGCTCGTGGCCCGCATGGAGCCGATGCCGGGGCTCGAGACGCCAGAGCCTATCATCGCGGAAGACCGAACCTGACTGAGGAGGGGCCATGTCCGCACGTGACCGGCTGACGGAGCTCGATGCGGTGCGGCGGCTGCGCGCACGTGATGTGAGCCTCTTCAGCGACGACCCCGATCTTCGAATCCCCATCATGCAGCGCCTTGGCTGGACCGACCTCGCCGAGAAGGCCGCCGGACGGCTTCCGCTGCTCACCGGGCTCGCCAACGCGCTCGTGGAGGAAGGCGCCACCGATCTCCTGCTTCTCGGCATGGGCGGTTCCTCGCTCGCACCGCTGGTGATGGAGCGGATCATCGGTCGCGGCCACGGCTTCCCCTACCTCCACGTGCTCGACACCACCTCTCCCGTACAGGTGGCCGAGCTTCTCGCGACGCTCTCCCCCGAGAGCACGTATACGATCGTCGCCAGCAAGTCGGGCACGACCATCGAGCCTCTGTCGCTCTACGCGATCGTAAGCGCCTGGTACGCCGAGAGCGGCCTGAACCGTGCCGAGGCGGGGCGCCGCGTCATCGTCATCACCGATCCCGGCTCGCCGCTCGAGAAGGTGCGGCAGCGGGACATGCTGCGCATCGCGCTCACGGCACCTGCAACCGTGGGCGGCCGCTACTCGGCCTTGTCGGTCTTCGGACTGGCCCCGGCCGCTCTGATCGGCATCCACCTGCCCGCGCTGATACAACACGCGCAGGCGATGGAGACCGCGTGCGACGCTCCCGTGGAGCAGAACCCGGCAGCACTGCTGGCAGCGTGGATGGTCGATGCCCGGGACACCCGCCGGGACAAGCTCACGCTCGTGACCTCGGAGCGGTACGCGCCCTTCGGGCTGTGGGTCGAGCAGTTGGTGGCGGAGTCACTCGGCAAGCACGGCATCGGCATCGTCCCGGTCATCGAGAGCGCGCCCGCGGGCCCGGACGCGTACGGGGACGATCGGGCGTTCGTGGTACTGCGCTTCACCGATGATGAACCCCTCGCCGGGTGGTCGCGATCGGCGGCCGCCACGCACCCGGTGTATGAGCTCACGGTGTCCGACGTGTTCGACGTTGGTGCGGAGTTCGTCCGCTGGGAGCACGCGGTGGCGCTCGCGGGCGCCCTCCTCGGCGTGAACCCCTTTGACGAGCCCTCGGTCACCGAGGCCAAGCGCGCCACATCGGCCATCCTCGATGGTAGCGCGTCGGAGGTGCCCACCGCCACCGCTGACGCTGGCGGCACCTGGATCACGTACGCCGGAGCACTCGAGCGATGCGCCCCCTCCTCGCGCATCGAGGCGATCGCCGGTGCGTATTCCGAGCTGCGGCCCGGCGACTACCTCGCGCTGCTCGTGTACGCACCTGACGACGCCGAGCGCATCGACCCGCTTGTGGACGCCGCCGCCGCGGTGTCGCATGCCACCGGCGCCGCCGTGTGCCTCGAGCTCGGACCGCGGTACCTGCACTCCACGGGTCAGCTCCACAAGGGCGGACCGAACACCGGCGTCTTCATCATCGTGACCGGCCGCGACCGCATCGACGTGCCGGTACCCGGCAAGCCGTACGGACTCGCCGCCCTGCATCGCGCACAGGCCGAAGGCGACCTCGTGACGCTCGCACAGCACGGGAGGCGCGTGCTCCGGCTCGACCTCCCCTCCACCACGCCCGCCGCGCTCGCGGCACTCGCCGCCGAGTTGGTGGCCGCGGCGCGCCGCTGAGGGAAGCCGCATGCGGGGCTGCACAACGCGAGCATGCCGGCCCCGCTGTGTGGCGGAACCGGCATGCCCCGTCTGGACCGTCTGGGGGGGTACGGCCCGAAGACGCGCTACTCGTGCTTGGCGAACATCGAACCCACCTTGTCCAGGCCGTACTGCTTCTCGTAACGCTCGCTGGCCGTGCCGTGGATCCGCATCCAGATGCGGTCCACATTCTTGGGCAGCTGCCCGTCGAGTTTGCTCACGATGATGATCGTGAGAACGCCGAGCGGGAAGGTGAACAGCACCGGATAAGTGAGCGAACCCACGAACCCGAGGAGTCCGTCCTTACCGATCGTGCCCAGCTGCTGCAGGATGTTGAGGAAGATGATGCTGATGGAGCCGATGAGGCCGACCAGCATCCCGGCGGTAGCGCCACGCTCGGTGGTGTCCTTCCACCAGATGCCCGTCAGCAGCATCGGCACGAAGGCTGACGCGCCCACCGAGAACGCCCACGTCACCATCATCGCGATCAGGGCCGGGTAGGCCTGGTCGAGCCCGAAGTACGGGATGGCGAGCCCGATCAGCATCGCAACCGCCGCGAAACCAAGGACCGAGATCTTGCCGACGACCACACGCTGTGCCTCGGACGCGTTGGGGTTGACGTACTTCTCGTAGACGTCGTGCCCGATCGCCGACGCCGCCGCGATCAGCAGTCCGCCGACAGTGGAGAACATCGCCGCGAACGCCCCGGCGGACACGACGCCCATCAGCCACTGACCGCCGAGGATCTCGCCGAGGGTCGGCATCAGCTGGTCGGGCTTCACAAGCAGGCCGTGCACGGTCGGCGCGTTGAGCGTGCCGCCGTCGGCCAGGAAGTCCCTGATGATGCCGATTCCGGCAACACCGACGATGGGGGCGGCGATGTAGAAGACGCCGATGAACACGAGCACCCAGAAGGTGGAACGCCGCGCCGCCGAACCCGAGGGGTTCGTGTAGTAGCGGTTCAGGATGTGCGGCAAGCCTGCGGTGCCGAGCACAAGCGCGAGCACCATCGAGAACTGGTCGAAGGCGTTGTAGCGGTGCCCCGGCTCGGTGAAGAGCATGTCGCGCAGCTCGTGCAGCTTGTTGGACGACGGCAACGCGACCGGGACCTTGCCCTCGGCGCCGCTCTCGATGAACTCGTCCACGACCGCCATTTCCTCCGGCGTCATGATCGTGGCGGCATCATCGTAGAAGGTCTTGCCCGTCTCAGGGTTCACCGCGGTGAGCTCCGCAGCCGTGAGCTGCTTGGTGTTCACGATCGGCTGCTCGGACGCGTCGGCCAGGGCGTTCGGGTAGTTGAATCCGTTGCCGAAAGCGAAGAACACCACCATCAGCATCGCGAACATCAGCCACCAGAACTGGAAGATCTGGTTGAGCGTGGTGCCCTTCATGCCGCCCACGGCTACGTAGAAGGCGATGATCGCCCCCACGACAACGACACCGGACGTGTAGGCGTCCATGCCGAGAATGCCCTTGCCCACAAGCACCTGCCATGTCGTGCCCGCACCGAACATCTGCGGCGCCATGTAGAACAGCGAGGTCAGCAGCACAGCGAGCACCGTGATCAGGCGGATACGGTGCGAGCCGAACCGCCCGAACGCGAAGTCGGCGACGGTGTACTCGCCGAAGCGCCTGAGCGGTGAGGCGATGAACAGCACCACCAGCATGAACCCGCCGGCGAAACCGGCCGCGTACCACACGCCATCCAGGCCGGATGCATACACGGCACCCGCAACGCCCAGGAACGACGCGGCAGAGAGGTAGTCGCCCGAGATGGCCGAGGCGTTGGAGAACGGGCCGACCTTCCTGCCGGCGAGGTAGAAGTCGGCGGTGGTGCGTGTGAATCGCCTGCTGAAGATCGACAGTACGATCGTGAAGACGACCAGCCCGATGACCAGGATGATGGCGATCGTGTTCATCGCTGCTCACCCTCCCCCGGCTCATCATGCGCGCGTGCCGCATCGGCTACGACCATGTCCGCCGCCATGTGCATGAGGCGGTCATCGAGCCGGTCGGCCTGCTTGGAGTACGTCCACGCCATCGTCCACAGGAAGACGTAGTAGACCAGAGCGACGAACAGGTAGTTGGCGGTGAAGCCGCCCCAGATCGGGACCGCGTACCAGCTCTCCCACCACACCGACGCCGCCGGGATGGCGAGCGTCACCGCAAAGAACACCGCACCGTACGAGAAGCTCAGCTTGCGCTGGGCCTTGAACACGACGTCGACGCTCTCGATCGTGTCCATGTGATCGCCATGGCGGACGTGGGTGTCATCGCCAGTGACGGTCGATATCACGTGCAGTCGTGCGTCTCCCACCGGGGCACCTCCTTCTTCTGTGTGGTGTGTGGTCAGTCGGTCTTGATCACGAGGACGGGAACGGGTGAGCCTTTCACGACGGTCTCGGCCACGCTGCCGAGGGCGAGCCGCTTGAGACCCGTGCGACCGGTGTCGCCGAGGACCACCATGTCGGCCTTCCACTCCTCGGCAACCGCCACGATTCGCTTGGCGACACCACCCTGAACGACCTCGACGTCGCACGGGACACCATTGCGCTCACACATCGTCTTGGCGATCGCGAGGCCTTTGATCGACGCGTGCACGCCCTCGTACACGTCCTCGGTCATGACCTCCTCGGGGTACGTGATCGCGTCCAGCCCGGTGTCGACGTAGATCGCGCGCACCTCGGCACCGAAGGTCTTGGCGAGCATGACCGCGTACTCTGTCGCCGCGATCGACGGCGCCGAGCCGTCCGTTGCGAGCAGGATGCGGCTCATCTCGTGGCAGACCTCGTCGATGTCACCAAGCCTGATGTCCTCGGCGGGACCCTTGATGCAAACGTCCATACATGCCACCTCCCCAGCAGTGAACGCGGGTGCAGGGCGCGCCCGCACTCTCAGGCTAGGCCGGCGAGAAGTGGCTGGGAACGAAACTCACGCGTGCGGCGTGAGAGCGTCGGCGACAGGTGGCGCAGAGCCGGTCAACGGCGTGCGGCGTCCGTGCGTGTCCCACGAACGACCACTCGCCGCTGCGCAACCACCGTTCGTCGCCGTGTGCGTGGCCTGAGGCGTCAGCTACAGCTCGACGATACGAGCGGTCGCCGGGTCAGTGGCGCAGTCGAGCAGGGCAACGGTGGGGCCACGGCCGTCGCGCGACCTGCCTCCGGCGCTGCCAGGGTTCACGTACAACACACCATCCACCTGCTCGACAGCCGCGCGGTGCGTATGTCCGGTGATCACCACTGACACGCCCTCGGGTACGCCGGAGCGCGCTACATGCGAGGGCTGATGGGTCACAAGCACACGGTGGACACCCATCTGGAGCACGACCTGGTCCTGCAGGCGCCATCCGAGATCGCCCGTGTCCATGTTGCCACGCACCGCCACCACCGGCGCGATCGCCTCGAGGTGATCGATGACCCAGGGCGCGCCGATGTCGCCAGCGTGCACGATCCGCTCGACACCCTCGAACGCGGCATCGACCTCAGGGGGCAGCGCCCCGTGGGTATCAGAAAGAACGCCGACAAGCATGGCTAGAGCCCTAGTGTGCGCTTGAGCGCCGGTGCCCGCCGCCGGGAGACCGGGATGCGGGTATGTGCCGCGTCCTTGAGCGCGAGCTCCATGGTGCCCCCGTACATCGGGGCGACCTCGCTCACCTGGGCGAGGTTCACCAGGTAGCGACGGTGCACACGGAAGAAGCCCTGCGGCTCGAGGCGGTGCTCGAGATCGGCGAGCGAGAATGTGGAGAGATACCGTTCGCCGTCGGTGAGGATGTAGCTGTAGTCGTCCTTGGCCATGATGTGGGTGATGTCGGCGACCTGCAGGAGCAGCTTCCGGCCCGCTTTCTCGACAGGGATACGCTCGATCCTGGCGGGCGCCTCCACCACAGGAGCGATGCGCTCGATGGCCATCTTGAGACGGTTCGTCTCAACGGGTTTCACGAGATAGTCGGTCGCCGCTACCTCAAACGCCTTGACCGCATGCTCACTGTGGGCCGTGACGAAGACCAGCGCAGGGGGATGCTCGAGCTCGGCCAGCACCTCGGAGAGCTGGATGCCGGTGATCCCGGGCATGTCGACATCGAGGAAGACCACGTCGTACGGGATGGCCCGGATCAGTTGCAGCGCCTCGTTCGCGCTGCCGGCCTCGCCCACGACCTCGACGCCGCCGGCCTCGCCCAGCAAGAAGCGCAGCTCGGAGCGCGCGGGAACCTCATCATCGACAAGGAGCGCCTTCAGCAGCATCGTCACCCGCCCACTCCGATCGCGATCGGTCCCGTGATGGTCACGGTCACCGTGGTGCCTGCCCCCTGCTTGCTCTCCACGCTCAGACCGCTCCCGGGCCCAAAGAAGCCGCGCAGCCTGTCATCCACGTTCCCGAGCGCAATCCCGAGGCCTGTGCCAAAGCCCGCCTCGAGCACCCTCGGCAGCTCTTCTTTGCTTATTCCCACTCCGTCATCGGTGACCTTCACGCGGATCGCATCGCCCTCGCGCCGACTCGCAAGCGTGATCGTGAGCGTCCCCTCGGGAGGTATGCCGTGCTGCACGCAGTTCTCCACGATAGGCTGCAGGATGAACGCCGGTACCTGAGCGTCCAGGACATCAGGATCCAACTCGTCCACCACCCGGAGGCGGTCGCCGAACCGTGCTTGCTCGAACCGCAGGTAGGTGAGCGCATACTCGACCTCCTGACCAAGCGGCACAAGCCCCTCGTTGTCCTCGAGCATACGGCGGTAGAATGCCGCGAACTCACGCAGCAGCTCACGCGCGGTGGTCGGGTCGGTGCGGATGAGCATCGCGATGGTGTTGATCGTGTTGAACAGGAAGTGCGGGTTGATCTGCGCCTGCAGCGCCTTGAGCTCCATCCGGCAGGCGAGCTCCGTTTGGCGCTCGAGCTCCGAGAGCTCCAGCTGCGTGGAGAGCAGCCGCGCCAGACCTCCCACCATCGCGATCTGCGTCTCGTTCAGCAGCCGCGGCGTGGTGTAGTAGAACTTCAGCGTCCCCACCGGCGTGTCGCGTATCTCAAGAGGGACCACGATCGCGGCCTTGAGCAGGCAGTCAGGCCTTGGGCATCCGATCTCGTCTTTCGTGCCGAGGATGCGGTGCTCGTTCATCTCGATGGCCTCGCGGGTGGCGCGCGTGAGTATGGGGCCGCCAACAGCGTGGTGGTCCTGGCCGATGCCGGCGAAGCCGAGGACGCGCTCGGTGTCGGTGATGGCCACCGCCGCCGCCTCGCTTTCGTCGAGCGCCAGGCGGCAGACCTCCTGGGCGGTCTCGGCATCCAGACCGCGCCGGAGGTACGCGAGCGAGCGGTCCGCGATGACCACGATCTGGTGCGACTGCATGGCCCTGATGTGGTCGGGACGGCTGATCAGGCGCATGGCGGCGGCCCACACCGCGATCGCCGCGAGCAGGATGACGGCGACAGTGGCAAGGACAGGCGGTATGACGTCGGCAAGCCCCGCGGCGGCCACCGCGGCGGTGACCACGGTGACCGCGAGCAGCACCGCGTCAATCACCCATGAGCGCACCGATGCTATCGCCCTCGCCTCCTAGCCTGTCAGAACCGAGCGTAAGGAACGCGTACCTGCGGCCGGTGAGCCGGAATCCCTCGGCGCGGTAGAGCGCGAGAGCGCCCGTGTTGCCGGACTGCGTCGACAGCGTCATATGGTCGGCCCCCATCTCACGGGACCGTGCCACCGCTGCCCTCAGCAATGCCGTACCCATTCCTCGCCGCCTGTGCCGCGCATCGACACACAGCCTCCCGAGCACCGCTGAACCACGGTCGGCGGTGCACAGAGTATAGCCGAGGCACACGCCATCACGCTCGGCCACAGCCAGCGCTCCTCCGGCTGCGAAGCGACCGAGCAGTCGGCGGTCGTAGCGCCAGAACGGCTCGAAGCAACGCATGTCGACCTCCAGGACGGTCGCCACGTGCTCGGGGCCGACGATGCGGATCGACACCCCTTCCTGCGGTGCGGCGGAAGGCCTGTCGCCGTGCAGCACGGAGTGGGACAGCTCGAGCGTCTCGAGCAGCTCGCGCACCACAAGCCCTGCCGCCTCATACACGGGGATGTCGGCCTCGAGCACCGGCGGGCTCACGACTCCCGCGAAGCCATGCTCCGCGGCGATCCGGGAGATGTGCTGTATCGCATCCGGCAGATCGCGATGCGGACACCATAGGGCCTCGATGGCGAGGAGGTCCAGATGATCGCGCCACCTGTCCAAGACAGCCACATCGCCTCGCTGGTTCGATTGGATCGCCCAGGGACGTGAACGATGCACCGCCCGCAGCGTCGCCTCATCGGGAAACACCCGCGCCGCGAGGAGGGGCCGCACGAGCCGGTCGAGTTGTGCGGGGGTAGCGTTGGCCAGCGCCATGCGTTCAGTCGGCCCTGATCACCGGGAACCGCCCGGTGAGTGCCCCGCGGTCCACGCGTCGCTCGCCGCTGAACAGCGAATCCAGGGCGATGTCCTTCCACAGACGGTCGGTCAGCATCGGCCACCTGCGCTGGAACGCGAAGTAACGCTCACAGGTGTCACGGGCGTACTCCTGGGCTTCCGGAACGACCTTGGTGGCCGTCTTGAAGTAGGCGCCACGCTCCGTGCCTCCCAGGGCGCGCAGCAGAGCGGTGACGCGCGCTCGCCAACCGATCGACGCGTCCACGAGCGGGCCGGGATACGGCATAAGCGACTCAGGAGTGACCTGCCGAAGGTCGACCTGCGACTTGGCGAACTCGAGCTTGCGGTGCATGTAGATGAACCGGTACACGTCGTGCCTGAACAACTGCGCCTGGCTGCCGGGCGCTGGCGGCCTATGGATCAGCGACCACTCGCTGTCCAGATACATGTCGCCACCGTGCATGCGCACGTCGATCACATAGTCGATGTCCTCGCCACGGATGGCCCAAGGATCGAACGGGACGTTGCAGTACATGTCCCGGTGCAGCGCCATGCATCCGCCGAAGCCGAGCGTGGTCGGCTTGAGACGAGGCGGCTTGGCCACCAGCCCGATCGCGCGGTCGTAGTATTCGTTCTGCCGCCAGAACATGTCCGTCCACGGTGTCGGGCCCGCTGTGGCGCATGCGCCGCTGGTATCCCGATAGAAACCGGTCTTGGCGAGCATGGGACGACCCTTCTGATCGACCTCCCCCAGACTCTCCATCGCGCGAAGAAGGTAGTCGGGGTCGTCCACGATCTCATCGTCATCGATGAAGACGATCGCTTCGCTCCCCAGCACAGCCGCCACCACCAGACCTGTGTTCCGGGCGCCGCCGTAACTGGTGAGGTTCACGCCGTCGACGACATCGGCGAACTCCAGCTGCTCGAACCGCCGATGCAGCGAGCCCATCGCGGCGGGGCCGAAGACGAACGAGTCGATACCGGGCATATCGTCGAGCAGCTCGCGGACACTGTCCTCGGCCGAGTTCGCGGTGTTCTCACCAGCGGCGGCGACGATGATCACGACTCGCCCGAGGCCTCTGACGCCCTCGAGAGACCGCAGACACGCCTGAAGCAGCGCGGTATCGCCTACGGTGGTGGGGTGGTCGAAGTGCGTGGACGAGCGCTCCGACCCGCGGCTCTTCCGCCGGGTCCAGAACGTGGGGATGATGACAGTCGGTTGCACGATGATCCTTTCGCAGGCGTTCCCCGTACGGCGAGAACGGCTCCAATCATAGCGGTTCGTCGTCGTCCGTGATGCCCAGAGGTGTGCCGCAGTGCCGGCACACCCCGGCCCGGAGTCCGCTCCGGTCGATCGTGTAGCCCCGTCGACCGATCACAGTCTCGCCGCAGGCGGGGCAGATCGTGTCCTCGGTGCCGGGCAGATCCACATTGCCGGCGAACACGTGGCGCAGACCGGCCGCCAGGCCGATCTCCCTAGCCCGCTCGAGCGTGGCGATCGGTGTCGGTGGCAGGTGCGCGAGGTCGAGGTACGGGAAGAACCGGGTGACATGCCAGGGCGTATCGACGCCGAGCGAGCCGGCCACCCACCCCGCGATGCCCTGAAGCGTGTCATCGGAGTCGTTCACCGTGGGGATGATGTTGGTCACGACCTCCACATGCATCCCCCACCGCTCCTTGGCCCGCACGGCCATCTCGAGCACTGGCGCCACCGACCGCACGTGGCACAGCGAGCGGTACGTGACATCGTCAAAGCCCTTGACGTCGACCCGCCAGACATCGATGTGCGGGCCGAGCAGGTCCAGTCCGGCCTCGGTGATGTACCCGTTCGTGACCATCACGGTGTACAGCCCCGCACGCTGTGCGGCGCGTGCCGCATCCACAACGTACTCGGCCCAGATGACCGGCTCATTGTAGGTGAACGCCACGCCCGCGCACCCGTGCCGGACAGCGAGGTCCGGCACAGCCTCCGGTGGGAGCTCTTCCAGGCCGCCCTCCCCCGGAGCCGCCCTGCTGATCTGCCAGTTCTGGCAGTGCCCGCAGCGCATCGAGCAGCCCACGCTGCCGAGGGAGAACACGAGCGTCCCCGGCCGGTAGTGGAAGACGGGCTTCTTCTCGATGGGGTCGACGGCTACCGACGAGACCAGGCCGTACGTGAGCGCCACGAGCCGGCCACCGCGGTTCTCGCGCACACCGCATGTGCCCCGGCCGTCCACGGCGATCCGGCAATCGTTGGGGCACAGCAGACAGTGCACGCGCTCCCCATCGGACTCCCAGAGCAGCGCCTCTCGGGTCATCGCTCCTCCTATCCGCGGGCCAGACGCACCTGGTCCCCGCCCGCATGCGATGCTTCGAGCAGCGCACCATCAGCTGCTTCCATCAGCGCCAGGGCGTCGGTGGAGGCGGTGGCCGAAGCCACGCCGATCGATGCCGTCACGGTCACATCCTGTGTATACCCGCTGTCTTCGGCGCACACCACCGAACCGCTCACCGCGGCTCGCAGCTTCTCGCCCACTGCGAACGCCTCGGTCTTGCTGATCCCGGGCAGCGCGACCACGAACCTGTCGCCCGCGCCTCTGCTGACCACGTCTGTGGTGCGAAGGCTGCCGGTCAGCGCGTTGGCGACCGACGCGAGCACCCGATCGCCGGTCTGGCGTCCGAACGCGTCGTTCACATGACCGAACCCATCGAGGTCGATCACGGCCACGCAGAGCGGTGTGCCGTACCGCACGACCCTGGCAAGCTCGATGGCGAGCCGGTCACCGAACACCCGCCTGTTCCACACGCCCGTGACCGCGTCCAGCGTCTGCGCCTCCTCGAGACTGGCGCGCTGCTCGCGCAAGAGGCGACGCTGGAGCGGCAGGCACAGGTCCCAGGACGACTCGGCGGCGAGCACCGCTGTCGCCTGTTCCGCGCACGTGGACCAACCGCAGGCGCCACAGTCGAGCGCCGTCTCCCGTGTGAAACCGCCCTCGGCGAGTGCGGCATCGATGGCTGCCGGATCAGGCGAGCGGGTCTCCACCGGAGTGGCCGTGAACGACCTGACAAGGTCGACGGCCGGGAGCATCGAGAGCATCGCCCGCGTGCTCACGCGGGTGGTCCCGGGGGCGCGACGGGCCGCGGACTCCACGTTGCGCTTGGCGAACAGCGAGAGTCCGGGATTCACCGCCGGACCATCGATGCACCCCTCGCAGTTCAGCATGTCGATCACCTCGGGTGCGGTCTCGCCAGCGGCCACCGCCGTCAGCAGGCGATCGAGGTCTTCGAGCCCCCGCACCACCTGGACGGAACAGTCGGTGCGGTCTTTCGACGCGAGCGTCTGCCGAGGGAACCCGTCGGTCAGCGATATCTCCTTCAGGGCGCTCGGTCTCCCCGGGGGCGGCGCGATAGCGGAGCCGCCTGGCGCAAGCGGGCGCATCCCCTCGAACATGCGTTTCAATTCGGTGAAGTCGATGGCAGCGTCCACCGCTCCGGCAAACTCCGGGTCGTGGATCTCGTCTTTGCGCGCATAACACGGACTCACGTACACCACAGCGGTATCGGCCGGATACAGGCTGCGGATCAGCCGGGCCTGCGCAACGTACGGGGGCACCAGTGGCGCCAGGGCCGGAACGAACGCCGGATGGTACGTGCGCACGAAGTCGACGACGACCGGACAGGTCGAGCGCAGGCTGATCGTGCTGTCAGAGCGGGAGTGGAGCTGCTCGTACGCCGCGGCAACGGTCTCCTCGCCGAGGAGCGTGGTCTCCACGGAGGCGAAGCCGAGCGACTCCAGCGCACGTTCCACCTGCGGCACGGTCATCGGATACAGCGCCGCAATGAACTCGCTCGCGAGCAAGGCGACCACCGGCCGACGCGACGCCAGCAGCGCCCGCACCGTCGGGGTGTCGTCACGGACAGCGAAGCCCCCGCGAGCGCACTCGCCCACGCACTGTCCGCAGGCTACGCACTTCTTCTGGACGATCTCAGAGCGTCCCCCGGTGATTCTGATCGCCCGGACCGGACAGCATCGAACGCAGCACCAACACTCGGCGCACTCGTCCTTGCGCTGCTCGATGAGCGCCTGGCGGGGTCCCTCACTCATATCGCGAGCCTCCCTCCTCGCCGTCAGGACCCAAGCGCGCGGCGAGTCCAAGCCTTCGCAGCGCCCCGAGCAGCGGGAGACCGAGGCCGTAGACGACCAGCGCCTGTCCGATACCCACAGCCACCACACCGAACAGATACATCGTGATCCAGGCGCCTGAGGCGTCGATGCCAAGCGCCTCGATGCGGTAGAACCCGATGCCGATCACTCCCGCGAGCATGACCGGCAGGTACGCCGGCACGATGAGCGCGTTGGCGACCACCGGACCGGCGAGCGCAAGCGCCGTCCGTTCGCGGAACCGCCACATCCAGACAGCGCCCGCGAGCGTGGCGAGCGAGCCGAACACGACGTCGAGGAGTCCGAGCACGCCCACCTGCACGAGCATCCACGCGTTGGCGATGAGCGTCCCGGCCCACAGGCCCGGGATCGCGGCGGGCGTGAGGCACGCCACGACCGTGAGGGCCTCGGAAAGCCGGAGCTGCACCGGCCCATAGCCGAGGGGCGTCTGCACCATCGCCAACGTGAGCGCGGCATAGACAGCCGCTATCACACCAGCCTGTGCGACATGCCGGGTCCGGGGCATAGTGGCTCACTTACCTCTCTGGCGTGGCAGCGACACCTCGAACGTGGTGCCCTGGCCGATGACGCTGCGCACCGTCACCGTGCCGCCGCTGACGTCGATGATATGCTTCGCGATCGCGAGACCGAGGCCGAATCCACCCGTCTCCTGCGAGCGAGACAGATCGCTACGGTAGAAGCGCTCGAACACGTTCGGAAGATCGGCCTCAGGGATGCCGACACCGCTGTCCGCCACGGTCACGATGATGCGGTCGCGAGACCGGCGCGTGGTGAGCGATACCCGGCCCCCCTCGGGTGTGTACTTGCATGCGTTATCGACCAGGATGCCGAGGGCCTCCTCGATCCGGTCGGGGTCTCCGTGCAGCCAGAGTGAGCCGTCACCGGGTCCGGTGTACTCCAGGCCCTTGTCGAGATACCGGGTAGCCGCGTTGGCAAGCACCTCGCGGCATACGGCATTGATGTCGTATCGGATCTGCCTGAACTCGACCTGCTCCTCGCTTCTGATCAAGGAGAGGAGATCGCTGCAGAGCCGGGCCATGCGCCGCGACTCCCGGTCGATCGCACTTACCGCCTCCTCCTGCAGCGCCGGGTCTTCAGCACCCCACGCACGCAGGATGTTCACGTACCCACGGATTCCCGCCACGGGCGTGGCAAGCTCATGAGACGCGTCAGCTATGAACCGCGTCTGCGCCTCGTTGCGTCGCTGGAGGTTGTCGATGAGCCGGTTCAGGGATCGGGCGAGGTCGGCCACCTCGTTATCGCCCTCCTCGGGAAGCCGGATGTCAAGCATGCCCACGTCAACGGAGTCTGCTGTTCGCCGTAAGTCCTCGATCAGCGAGATCGCCCAGCGGGTGGCTCCCGCCGCGATCAGTAGCGACCCGAGCAGTCCGATAGAACCCAGGATGTACATCGGCAGTCTGGTGCCATCCAGTATCTCCTCCTGTGCCGCAGGCACATATGAGACGTCGAGCACTGCCGCGTACAGCCCGGGGATCTCGATCGGCAGGTGCGTCGTGTATACGCCAAGGTCGGCCTTCACGAACATGCCCACGATCAGCGGCTGCGCTCCGGGGAACGCGCGTACCGGCGTGCCGGTCCGCGCGGCCTCGACACGCGACCTGTCGCCGGGATCATGCGGTGGATCACCAATCGACCAGGCGAGACCAAGGTCGTCGCCCGGATGCTCGGCGACATGCAGGGAGAACGAACCCTCGTACACGAGTCCTTGCTCGAAGGCCGCCGGTGGCTCGGCGGTTATCTGCCGCGCGACATCCGCGCGTGCGGCCTCGCCCTCGAGCCCGGCGCGATTCGCGCGCTCGTATGCCGCGTCGATCGCGTTTTGCATGGCCCGATCAGAGGCGCTGGCCAGGCGTCCGGCCGTCTCGACTGCAGCCGCCCTCATGCCCCTGGCGACCAGCACATACGTGCCCACCGCAACGGATCCGATGAGCGCAAGGGCGAACACCGCGGATACGATGGCGACCCGCGCGCGTATCGTGGAGAAGCGCACGCGACCTCAGCCCCTCGCGAAGAAGTACCCGACTCCCCTGATGGTCTGGATGATGCGGTTCTCGGAGTCGCCGATCTTGTTGCGAAGGTGGCAGACGAAGACCTCGATCACATTCGAGTCGGTCGAGCGCTGCGCGCCCCATACCGCTTCGAGGATCTCATCGCGTGAGATCACACGCCCGGCGTTGTTCACCAGGTACGCCAGCAGATCGAACTCCTTGGCCGTGAGATCGAGCGGTTCGCCGTCTTTGGTCGCAAGCCGGCGCTCCGGGTCGATCGCTACACCAGAGGCCTCCGCAACACCCACCGCCTGCGCCGGAGCGGTGCGCTTCAGGAGTGCGCGCACGCGTGACAGGAGCTCGGGGATCTCGAACGGCTTGCGAAGGTAGTCGTCCGCACCGGCCTCGAAGCCCGAGACGACATCATGGGTCTCCGCGCGCGCCGTCAGCATGAGGATCGGCATCTCGAGGCCCCGCTTGCGGATATGCCGGGCCACATCGAGCCCGTCGATACCCGGCAGCATAAGATCCAGGATTATGAGGTCGACGTCATGACCCAGGACGAGTTCGATCGCGGTGGTGCCATCGCCCGCCCGGAGCACATCAAACCCTGCGTGCTTGAGTTCAAGCTCCACGAAGCGAGCGATCGTAGCATCGTCTTCAACGATCAAGATGGTCTGATCGGACATACCAGCGCCCCCATGCCTTGGTTGTCGTACGCGTCCCTCCCGGGCGCACGTTCATCTGTACTGGATATTAACCCGCGCACAGCGCTTCGGCTATCTGAACCGTGTTCAAAGCGGCGCCCTTGCGAAGTTGGTCCGCCACGATCCACAGTTGGAGCCCATGCTCCACGCTCTCATCCCGGCGGATGCGGCCCACGTAGCAGTCGTCGGTTCCCTCCAGGAGCGCTGGCATCGGGTACAGCCGCTCGCGCGGGTCATCCAGGACAGTGACTCCCGCAGCCGCAGCGAGGACTTCGCGCGCTACAGCCACAGAGACAGGCGAATCGAACTCGATCGCCAGCGCCTCCGAATGACAGCGCAGAACCGGGACGCGAACGCACGTGACGGCGACCCCAAGAGATACGTCGCCAAGGATCTTCCGCGTCTCGACGACCATCTTCCACTCCTCTTTGGTGGAACCATCGTCCATGAACACATCGATCTGGGGGATGCAGTTGAACGCGATCCTGTGCGCGAACGCCGAGGGAGTGGTTGCCCGACCGGCCAGGAAGTCGCCCGTCTGGCCGTACAGCTCGTCCATCGCAGCCTGCCCGGCGCCCGAGGCCGCCTGGTAGGTGGACACCACGACACGCTTGAGGGGAGCCAGCGCGCGCAGCGCGTTGAGCACGACGACCATCTGGATGGTGGAGCAGTTTGGGTTGGCGACGACGCCGCTGTGCCAGACAAGGTCACCCGCGTTCACCTCGGGAACGACCAGCGGCACGTCATCATCCATCCGGAAGGCCGATGAGTTGTCGATCATCACGCACCCGGCCGCGGTCACCGCCTCGCGCATCTCACGGGACACGGACGCGCCCGCTGAGAAGAGCGCGAGGTCGACGCCCTCGAAGCTTGCGGGGGTCATCTCCTCCACGACAAGCTCGTCGCCGGCAAACGGGATGCGGTTGCCCGCCGAACGATGTGATGCGAGCGCGATGACCCGTTCAGCGGGAAACGCGCGCTGCTCGAGGACCGCGAGCATCTCGCGACCCACCGCGCCGGTAGCGCCTGCCACGGCTACGACGGGCCGTTCGGGAAGGACGTGTGACCAGGCCATCCTCACTCACCTTCCCCGCAGCCGGGAATCGACTCGATCGTGATCTCATCCTCGGAGAGACCGAAGCTCGCGTGCAGGGCGCGCACCGCGGTAGCGGCGTCGTCACCGCTCACCACGCACGTCACCCGGATAGTCGATGTCGAAATGAGGTCGATGTTCACGCCAGCGTCCGACAGCGCCCGGAACATCTGCGCGGCAACGCCGGGGTGCGTCTTCATCCCCGCACCGATGAGTGAGATCTTGGCGATGGATTCGTCCACGACCCACTCGCGTGCGCCAAGCTCCTGCACCACGGCATCGGCAGCGCGACGGGCCCGAACCAAATCGGTCTCCGGCACGGTGAACGAGATGTCCGTTGTGCCCGCCTCGGAGATGTTCTGGATGATCATATCCACGTTCACGTTGCTCTCCGCCATGCGCGTGAATACGGCAGCGGCGACTCCAGGGTGGTCAGGAACGTCGCGTATGGTCACCTTCGCCTCGGATGAGTCGCATGTGACACCCGAGATGATCGCCTGTTCCATGGAATCGTACGCCTCCCTCACGATGGTCCCCGGAATGTCTGTGAAGCTCGATCGGCAATGGATGACCACGCCGTGGTTGCGCGCGAACTCGACAGCGCGCAGGTTGAGCACGCCGGCGCCGTTCGCCGCGAGTTCGAGCATCGCCTCGTACGAGATCTCGTCGATCTTACGCGCGTCCGGAACGACCCGCGGATCTGCCGTGTACACACCATCCACATCGGTATAGATCTCGCAGACGTCCGCCCCCACTCCGGCCGCGATCGCCACGGCGGTGGTGTCGGAACCGCCCCTGCCCAGCGTTGTGATCTGGCCGTCCGGTGTCATGCCCTGGAACCCTGCCACGATCACGATCTGCCCGTCCTCCAGGGCGGCACGCACGCGATCGGCACGCACCTCGAGGATCTTGGCCTTTGTGTGGCCGTGATCGGTCATGATGCCCACCTGTGGGCCGGTGAACGAGATCGCACGATAGCCTGTGGCATGGATCGCCATCGCCAGCAAGGCGATAGAGACCTGCTCGCCAGTAGCGAGAAGCATGTCCATCTCGCGCTCCGGCGGCTCGGGATCGATCTGCGCGGCGAGCTCGATCAGATCGTCGGTGAAGTCGCCCATGGCAGACACCACGACAACGACCCGGTCGCCCCTGTCGGCGGCCTTCACGATCCGGTCGGCCACCACGCGCATGCGCTCGGGAGTACCGACCGACGTACCACCATACTTCTGGACGATGATGCCCATACGGACCTTCCATACTGGATGCGGCCGCGTCGGCCGCGCTCATGAGTGGTTGCCAGTGTACCAACAACGGCGCCGGTTCGAGCGCCTGTGTCGATCAGATCGTCGGCGAGAAACCAAGCCGCTCGGCGTGAGCGCGCATCCGCTCAGGGAGCGCCTGGACCGACTCGCTCAGGAAGTGCTCCGCGAGACCGGCGCCGGAGGCCTCCTTGATGTGCGCGCGCATGAGGGCAAGCACGGTCTTGAGGTGCTCCACGTACTCCTCGTCGCTGAGCGCGACGCCCGACCTGTGCACGAGCCGCCCACCCTCAAGAGCGAAGGGGATGTCGCGTCCGCGAAGGTCGATATTGACCGCATGCTCAAGGTTGTTCGCCAGCCGAGGGCCGCCGAGTCTGCGGAAGCTGGTGAACAGGCCATCGCTGATCGCGATGAACACGGCCTGGGCTTCGTCAGGACCGATCGCGACCTCTCGCTCATAAAGATCCGCTAGCGCCCATTCGCCGGTGTTGAGAGCCTCTTCGAACGCTTCGACGATCCGCGGGTCGAACTGCGTTCCCGCGCAGCGCCGCAGTTCGAGCATCGCCTCTTGGTCGGAGCGTCCGCGCCGGTACGGTCTGTCGGCGACCATCGCCTCGAACGCGTCGGCCACGGTAAGCACCCTCGCCAGCATCGGGATCTCATCCCGCCTGAGTCCGGCGGGATAGCCGGTACCATCGTAGTGCTCGTGGTGGTGGCGGACCACCGGCGCTATCGGCCACGGGAATGCAACCGGCTTGAGGATGTTCGCTCCGATCAGCGGATGGTGCCGCATCTGGCTCATCTCGGCCTCTGTCAGTTTGCCCGGCTTGAGCAGGATGTCCTCGCTGATGCCGATCTTGCCGATATCGTGCAGATACGCTGACATCTCCAGCGCGGTCATCTGCTCCTGCGACAGTCCGAGCTGCGAGCCGATCTTGAGCGCGTACGAAGCGACACCTTCCGAGTGACCGCGCGTATACGGGTCCTTTGCGTCAACGGCTGCCGCCAACGCACGAACGGTCGCCAGATACGCTTCTTGAACACTGGAGAACAGCCCGATATTGCCGATGGCGATGGTCACATGGTTGGCGATCGTGGCAAGCAAGCGCACGTCGTCACCGGTGAACCGCCTGCCCTGATCACGCGTGCCCACCGTGATCGACCCGATCGGCCCCTCGTTGGTCTGCAGCGGCACGCACAGCGCCGCAACCGCACCGGAAAAGCTCTCGGGCTCGCGATCCCGCAGGTCAGCGGTCGCCGGGTTGAAGATGAGCGGACGCCCCTCGCGGATGACCCACTCTGACATCGAGTTGGCGGTGAGCCGGTCGCCTGGCCGCACCGTATCGATGCCGTGGGCCGCTGTGACGCTGAGCGCCCCCGACTCACGATCGGTCAGGATGATGTAGCCGATCTCGGCCTCGAATATGCGCAGCGCCGACTCCAGCACCGACTCGAGCAACGCCTCAAGATCGAGCGTAAGACCGAGCGAGCGGCTCATCTCATAGAGCGTCGCCAGCTCCAGGACCTTCTTGGTCAGCGCGTCGCTCCGCTCGCTCAGCGAGTCGGTCATCCGGTTGAAGTTCTCGGCGAGCTCCGCGACCTCCGCAGGTCCATCGGTCTCGACCTTTGCGCTGAAGTCACCCTCGGCCAAACGTCGCGTGCTGGTGGTCAGCGCGCCGAGCGGCGTGGTCACCGACCGGACGATCCACCAGTTGAGGGAGACCAGAACGAGGACCGCGACGGCCGACCACAGCGCGATCGCCCGCATCGTGGTCATGCCCGCGGTGCGCGCAGCGGACGTCTCCACCCCGCACACGACGAATATGTGCCGCGAAGGATCGGTCGCGAGCGGGATGGCGGCCGCGCCGAGGCGGTAGTAGCCTCCGGCCGAATCGAGCACCACGGTCTTCGAGGGATCGGTGAGCAGCGAGCCGAGGGCCTCGCGAAGCACAGCACTGGACGCCGGGTCCACATTGCCCGGGTTCACGCCCTCGGGGACGACGAGCGCCATCGGACTCTCGCTACCGTCGGTGATCAGGACACCGCTGTCCTCGCCGGTGGCGAGCGACCCAACAAGTTCGTCATCGATGATCAGGGCGCTGCCAAGGACGCGCTCCCGGCCAGACCCATCAACGACATCGGTCTGTGACCATAGGGCATACCCGGTGCCGTAGGGGATGATCACCGGCTTGCCCAGGGCGATGGCCGTCTCCCATGCGGCACGATCCGGCAAGTAGACATCGTCGGGATCGACCCCGGAGGAGACAGCGGCCACAACGCCGCCCCGGCTGTCGCTCAACACGATCATATCCACGCCGAGCGCTTCGTTCGCGAAGCGCAGATGCCCCTCGATCTCAGCCGGCGTACCGGACGTGATGCTGGACTGGAATCCCGGCTGCGTCGCCAGGACCGTGAGCGCCCGCACTGAGCTTGAAGCGTGATGGCCAAGATCGGCGATCACATACTCGGTGGTCGCCCGGACGCTCTCTTCGCTCCGCTCGGCCGTGAAGTCGCCGATGACCCTCACGGAGACCACCGTGGCCACGATGCCGATCAGCACAGAGACGATGACAAGCGGCCAGATGATCTGGCTGCCGAGACGTCTGCCGAACGGACTCTTGATCATGCAGGGCTGCTCCGGGACGTGTTCGACGGGAGGGGTGCGCCCTCCATCACGGCGCACTCCGTGGCCATTCTAGCATCGAGGGCCCCGACATCAGATGCCGGGGCCCTCGGTTGTCAATGCTCGTGGGAAGGACTACTCCGCGGCGCAGCGCTTGAGGACACCCTCGTACGCGCGGTCCACATCGGCCTGGATCTCGGCGAGCAGCGCCTCGTTGCCAGGGGCGAACAGGTGCTTGAAGCGACCTTGCGGCTTGAGGAACTCCTCGATCGGCTTCTTGTTGGTGACCCGCACCGTCTGACGCCACACGCCGTCTTCGACCTCGTAGACCGGCCAGAAGCCCGTCTGCACCGCAAGCTTGGCGATCTCGACGGTCATCGACGAGGGGATACGCCAGCCGCGGGGACACGGTGCGAAGACGTTCAGGAACGCCGGACCGGGCGTGTTGAACGCCTTCTCTGCCTTGGCGGTAAGGTCCTTCCAGTGCGAGATCGACGCCTGCGCCGCGTACGGCACGCCATGCGCGGCGATGATCGCGGTCAGGTCCTTGCGGACCTGCCGCTTGCCCGCCTGCGCCACACCGACCTCGGAGGTGGTCGCCCAGGCGCCCTTCGGCGTAGCGGACGACCGCTGGATGCCGGTGTTCATATACGCACCGTTGTCGTAGCACACGTAGACCATGTCGTGCCCGCGCTCCATGGCACCGGAAAGCGCCTGGAGGCCGATGTCGTACGTACCGCCGTCACCGCCGAAGGCGACGAAGCGGACCTTCTTGTCGGCGTCGATCTTGCCCGCGCGCTTGAGACCGGCGAACGCGGCCTCCACGCCGGAGATCGTCGCAGCCGCGTTCTCGAACGCGTTGTGGATGAACGGGGTCTTCCACGACGAGTATGGGTAGATCGTGGTGGACACCTCGAGGCATCCGGTCGCGCAACCGACGACGACCGGGTCCTCGCCCGCGCCCAGCAGCACCTGGCGTACGGCGACCGAGGCGCCGCACCCGGCGCAGAGCCGGTGACCGCCGGCGAGACGGTCCTCGCGATGTGTGAGTTCCTTCAGGTTCGCCATGGTCTTACGCCTCCTCTCGCGCGCCGAGGTAGACGAGGCTACCCGGAGCCACACCGCCTGCGGCGATGTCTGACAGATCCTGGTACACGCGCTCGATGAGCTCGAGCCGAACGTCCGCGCCGCCAAGCCCGTAGATGTAGCCGACGACCGGCACGCGAGCCTCAGCGTCGTAGAGCGCACTGCGCGTCTCGAGGAAGAGCGGTCCACCCTCGGCACCGAAGGACTCGGCGCGGTCGAGCACGGCCACGGCCTTGACGCCCTTGAGCGCGGCGGCGAGCTCAGCGCACGGGAAGGGACGCCACACGCGGACCTTGACCACGCCCGC
>Ga0228536_1001325_pt1 | contig 24808 bp, 17 predicted proteins | sample SJ1Smetagenome_FD_168611 | JGI IMG/M metagenome (GOLD analysis project Ga0228536, IMG submission 168611) | Enriched culture of PCE-dechlorinating microbial communities from Ithaca, New York, USA - SJ1.S | ecosystem: Engineered > Modeled > Simulated communities (microbial... > Unclassified...
GGCTTCCAGTTGATGATCTGGTCGACCTTGTCCAGGTGCGACTTCGGCTTCTTCCGCATCGAAACCACCAGGTCGAGGAATCCGCACAGCCGGGTTTCGAAACGGTTGGCCAAGCGCCACCTCCATCTAGACCGTTCCGAGGGTCTTATCCTATATTATCAGACCGTTAAAGTGCACTCTCGATCAGCATGCCGTGCAATGGTCTCCCCAGAAAGATTTTCCGCCTTCACCGTAGCAGAGCTTGGGGAGATCTTGCCCAAGGGAACAAAAACTTGGAAACACCTTTGTGATAAAATATGTGATTTTCGGTATCGCGGAGAGGACATTGGTTATCATGTTCAGTTGCCGGACATGAGCCATGCTGTTCTCGGTAATACCGAAGCTGACGCCCGCGCCAAAATGCTTATCTATCTGATGGAGAATGGTCTAGTCAAAGCCACGGAACTAGTCTGACCTCCCCCAAAAAAAAGACAAGCCCTCTGCCGCCAACCAGCGTGCAGGGGACTTTTTTGTATCAGACCTGTAGCCAAACTGTAGCCGAAGTCCCCTGCGCATACCACCACACCTTACGACCTTATATCCTAAGTCATTGATATTATTGTGGTGCCTGGGGCGGGAGTCGAACCCGCACGCCGTTACCGGCTGGGGATTTTAAGTCCCCTGTGTCTGCCATTCCACCACCCAGGCGGGGGGTGTTCGGGGTTGGGCGTCGCGGTGGGTTGGCGATCGAGCCCATCGTCGCGCGCCGTGGTGGCCAAGGGGCCAGCCAGGCCCGGCCTGGCTCAGCGGATGCCCAGGCCCCGGCCGGTCAGGAAGGCCATGAACCGGTCGCGGAAGGCCTCGATGTCCTCGCGGGTCAGGGTGCGGTCGTTCAGGCCGATGCGGTAGCGGAAGGTGTAGCTTTTCTGGCCAGCCGCCAGGCCCTTGCCGCCATAGGCCGCCACGAACTCCCGGCCCTGCACCAGGTCGTCGACAAAGCCGTCCAACAAGGTTTCCAGGGCGGCGAAGCCCTGGGCCGCCGGCCAGAGGATGGAGAAATCCAGCCAAGAGCCGGGGAAGCTGGGCGGCATGGTCATCTTCAGGTCGGGATAGGCCAGGGCCGGCAACAGGCTCAGGTCCAGCTCCAACCAGCAGATCAGGGCGTTGCTCTTGAAGGCGCCCAGGGCCGGGCCGGAGAGGTAGCCCAGGCCGCCCACCTTCTGCCCGCCCAGGAAAACATCCAGGTGGCAGCCGGCCTGCTCCCAGGCCGAGCGGGTCTCGCCGGCTGGAGTGAAGCTGAATTGGCCCAGGTTCAGCAGGACCGCCACGTCCTCCGCCAGGCCCTTGAGCTCCCGGAACAGGGGCTCCAGGTCGGCCTGGCCTCCGGCCCGGAACCAGACCGCGCCCAGGTGGCCAACCTCGCGCCGGCCGCGCTCGCCGTCGGGGTGGTAGACGTGGCCGACTTCATAGAGTCGCAGCTCGTCGCGCTGGCCGTAGTTCTGGGGCAGCAGCTCCAGGAGGTTGGGGACCAGGGTGGTGCGCATGCGGGCCTTGTAGGGGGCCACCGGATTGGCCAGGAGCAGGGTCTGGCCCGGGTCCTGGCCCAGCTTGGCCAGCCAGCGGTCGTCGTACCAGGAGTAGTTGTGCACCTCCACGAAGCCGTGGCCCTGGGACAACAGTCGGCGCAGCTTGTGCTCGCTGCGCATCTCCTCGTTGAAGGCGTACTCGGTCACCGCCACCGCCGGCAGCACCGGCGCGATGTTGTCATAGCCGTAGAAGCGGCTGACCTCCTCCACCAGGTCCTGGGGCAGGCTGATGTCGCGGCTGGAGCGATGGGGCGGCACCGTGACCACCAGGTCCTTGCCCTCGCGGCGGCTCGCGAACCCGATGGCGGCCAGGCTGGCCCGCACCTGCTCCTCGCCCACCGGCTGGCCCATGTAGCGGCTGACGTAGTCCACCGGCAGGCGGATCAGGCGCTCTTCGTCGCCCAGGCTGCCGACGTGGGTCATGCGCGAGCGGACCAGGGGCGACTGTCCGGCCTGGCGGGCCAGGTCCAGGAAGCGGGCGATGCCCTGGGGCATGAAGGCCCGGGGCAGGTCCTTTTCGAAGCGCTGGCTGGCGTCGGTGCGCAGGCCCAGGCGCACCGCCGTGCGGCGGATGGTCATGGGCTGGAAGTTGGCGCTCTCCAACACCAGGCGCGAAGTGCCATCGGTCACCTCCGAGTGCAGGCCGCCCATCACCCCGGCCAGGCCCACCGGCTCCTTGGCGTTCCAGATCATCAGGTCCTCGGGGCGCATCCTGCGCGCCGCCCCGTCCAGGGTGGTGAACTCGCCCTCCCGCCCGAAGACCGCCACCCGCACCGCGCCCATCTGGTCGGCGTCGAAGGCGTGCATGGGCTGGCCGATCTCCAGCATGATGTAGTTGGTGAGATCGACCAGGATGTTGATGGCCCGCATGCCCACGCTGTGCAGCCGGGCCTGGATGGCCAGGGGCGCCGGCTCCGGCCGCAGGCTGTCCAGCTCCAGGCAGCAGTAGCCCGGGCAGAGCTCCAGGTCGTCCACCGCCAGAGGATAGGCCGGCAGGTGGTCGTATTGGCGCAAATCCTCCAGGCCCAGGGGCTTGAGCGGCCGGCCGTAGATGGCGGCCAGCTCGCGGGCGAAGCCATAGTGGCCCCAGAGGTCCGGACGGTGGGTCAGGCTCTTGTTGTCGATCTCGATGATCCAGTCCCGGGGCGCGATGAGCTGGTCCAGGCGGCTGCCCACCGGCACCGAGGGCGGTACCTCCAGCACGCCCTCGTGCAGCTCGCCCAGGCCCAGCTCCTTGGCCGAGCAGAGCACGCCGAAGCTCTCCACCCCGGCCAGGGTGGCGCGCTTGACCTTGAAGCCGTCGGCCAGCTCGCAGCCGAGGGGGGCGTAGGCGGAGAGCATGCCCGCCCGCAGGTTGGGCGCGCCGCAGACGGTCTGGACCTTGGGGCCGCCCAGGTCCACCGTGACCAGGCTGAGCTTGTCGCTGCCGGCCACCGGGGAGAACTCGTGCACCCGGGCCACCACCACGCCATCCAGGCAGCGCTGGACCGGGGTGACTTCCTCCACCTCGGCCGTCTTCATGGTCAGCTCCAGGGCCAGGGCCTGGGGGTCGATGTCGGCCAGGTCCACATACTGGCCCAGCCATTCCAGGGATAGCTTCATGAGCGAGGCCTTTCGCCAGGGATCGCGCCGGGGGTCAGACCGCGGCGGGGAACTGCTCCAGGAAGCGGACGTCGCCGCTGTTCATCAGCCGGATCTCGGGGATGCCGTACTTCATCATGGCCAGACGGGTCAGGCCCAGGCCGAAGGCGAAGCCCGAATACTCCTCCGGGTCCACCCCGCCGTGGCGCAACACCACCGGGTGGACCATGCCGCAGGGCAACAGCTCGATCCAGCCCGAGTGCTTGCAGGTCTTGCAGCCCGCGCCGTGGCAGATCAGGCACTGGCAGTCCAGCTCGAAGCCCGGCTCCACGAAGGGGAAGTAGCCCGGGCGCAGGCGCACCTTCACGTCCTGGTGGAAGACCTGGTCCAGGAGCGACTTCATCACCGCGATCAGGTGGCTGATGGTCACGCCCTTGTCCACCATCAGGCCCTCGACCTGGTAGAAGGTGTTCTCGTGGCTGGCGTCCACGTTCTCGTAGCGGAAACAGCGGCCGGGGAAGATGGCCCGGAGGGGAGCGCCGTGTTTTTCCAGCATCCGCACCTGGTTGGCCGAGGTGTGGGTGCGCAGCAGCATGCCGTTGGTCAGCCAGAAGGTGTCCTGCATCTCCCGGGCCGGGTGGTCGGGGGGGATGTTCAGGGCGTCGAAGTTGTAGTGCTCGCGCTCCACGTGGAAGCCGCTGCCCACCACGAAGGACATGCCCTGGAAGATCTGCTCCAGCTCCATCTGCACCAAGCTGATGGGGTGCAGGGAGCCCAGGCGGCGGCCGGCGCCGGGCAGGGTCAGGTCCACCGCGCCGCTCAGACGGCCGCCGCCGGCCCGCTCCAGGCGAGCCTTGGCCTCGGTCAGGGCCTGCTCGGCCGCCTGCTTGAGCTCGTTGAAGCGCCGGCCAAAGTCCTTGCGCGCCTCCGGCCCCAGGGTGTTGAAGTCGGTGGTGCGGCTCAGGGTGGTGATGGAGCCCTTTTTGCCCAAATAGGCCACCCGGATGCGTTCCAGGTCGTCCAGGGACTGGGCCTGGCCCAGCTCCCGGTCCAGTTGCGATTTCAGGTCGTCCATGCCGGTTCCTCCGGGGGGTCGGATGCGCCGCCCTGGGCCTGGCGGCCGGGTGATCCTAGCCTTTATACAATGCCCTCGCGCGGTTGCCAAGCGCGGGGCGCGCCCCGGGCCCGGGGCCGGGGCGTTTTTGCCGGCCGGTCCGGGGCGACCTGGGCAGGCCTTGCCCAGCCCGGGGCCACCGGGCGGGCTCATTCTGGTCAACATGTTGTTTCAGCGGCAATAACCTGGCTGGATGGCGACAGGCATCCCTCTTGCAAACCTGGATGGCAACCTCAAGCGGAGAGCGCCATGTCGCCCCTGGACCTGCTGCGGCCCGAAGCCAGCCAGCCCGACCCCCGCCACCTGGCCAGTCTGGCCGACCCCCATCCCAGCCTGCTGGCCCGCTATCTGGAAAGCCGCCTCAAGGCCGAGGAGCGCCCGGTCGCGCCGCGCCTGCCCGGCGACACCCGACCGATCCTGCCCCACATGAGCCTGACCGCCATGATGGTCTACGCCCACCGTCAGGTGGTGAGCAGCTATCCCCTGATCTACACCACCCTGGCCCTGGCCCACCCCAACTAGGCCCCGACCTGCGTCAAAAACACGACAGGCCCGGCGCGCTCCGCCGGGCCTGCTTGGCTTATGTCGGATTTTCGGCCTGTTAGATGATCACCGCCGGGCGCATGCCGCCCGCTCCGGCCATGGCCAGGGGCAGGCTGGCCCCGGTTACCGGCCCCTGGGGCCGCAGGGCTGCCACCACGCTGTCGCGCCACTGGGGCCGCAGCTCCAGGGCGGCCAGGGGCAGGTTGCCGCTCTGCACCGCCTGGCTCAAAAGTCGCACCGGGCCATCGCTGTCATCGCCAAAGACCCGCCGGGCCAGGGAGCAGATCTGCTCCATGACCTCCTCGGCGTAGGCGGCGTGCTCGGGGTTGTGGACGTTGAAGCTCTCCGGGGTGTAGGGCGGCGGCGGCAGCTCGCCCGTACCCTGGGCCGCGCCGCCGTTCTGGCGCAGGCGGTCCTGCCAGGCCTTGACCGCCTCGTCGCCGGAAAGGTCGGCCGGGGCGACCCGGTTGTGAAGGCGGTCGAACTGGGCCTCGATCCAGTCCAGGTAGCGCGCGCCCCGGGCGTCGGCCTGACGGCGGGCGCGGTTGAAAGCGTCCCAGTCCGGATGCTGCCAGCGGGGGCCGAAGCTGGTGAAGGTGGTGCTGAGGCTGCCCAGGCGCCAGCGCCGCACCCGGTCCCAGATGTCGCTGAAATCCTTGCTGCGCTGCCACCAGGCGGCCTGGCGGTGCTCGCTGTGGCAGCTCTGGGCCAGGCGCTGTTCCAGGGCCGACTCGGCGGTGTTCAGGGCCGGCGGCTCGGCGGCCTGGGTCCGGAAGCGCAGGGGCAGGGCCTCGGGGCGGATGGATTGACCATAGCCCGCCGTGGTCCCGTTGGCGGGGGGTGGGGCGCTCGCCTCCGTCCGCCGGCCGCCCAGGGCGTCCTGGATGGTCTGGCTCATGGCGGTCTTGAGGGCCAGGCCCAGGTCCGGAACAGCCGTCGCGGGCTGGGGAGGGGAGGCCGGGCTGGCCAGGGGCGCGGCCTTGCCCAGGGCGGCGGCCAGGTTGGCCACCAACAAACGGCGGAAGTCGGGGTAGGACAGGCCCACCAAATGGGGCTGGAGGGCCTGGTAGAAGCTGCTGGCAAAGCGCTCCAGACGGCCGGGAGCCGGGGCGGTCGGCGCGGGGGGCGCGGCGGTGGAGGTCTGGGCCGGCGGGGCGGCGGCCAGGGAGGCGGGCTCCGGGGTGCGCAGGGGGCCGCGCAGCCCCACCGCGCGCAGGCCGGCCGAGGTGGCCTTGACGTAAAGGGGCATGCCCTTGCTCTGGAAGCGCAGGTTCACCAGGCCATCCAGCTCCAGGGCCCGCAGATGCCGGTTGACCGGCTGGCGCTGTCCGCCAGAGACCGCCTTGACCTCGCTGCTGGCCACCCAGTCCCCGTTCTTGGTCAGCTCCGCCACCGCCAGCAGCACCCGGCGGCGGGCGGGGCCCAGTTGGGGTTGGCTGGCCGCCACCCAGGCATCCAGACGGACCGGCTCCCCCCGCCGTCCGTCCTGGTCGTTGTTTTGTCGATCCTGCGCCACCATCTGCTCTACCCTCCCGGTCGCCCGGACCGGGGATAACTATTCTGGCCTACAATGTTAGGGGCGGCCAGGGCTGTGTTCAACTGTGAAATTCCAGAAAACGCTAAATTTTTCCTTTTGGCGCTCGGGAACGGATATTGGCCGCTGTTACTAGCAATGTGAGTGCCATCGGGCGACATTGCCCGGTTCGTGTAAAGATATCCACCTAATCCACAATGACTGCTGGCGTCATGAAATGCCACACCATATCTAGTCACCCTCTAGATCGGCAAAATTGGCCTCGGGCATGAAGTTTTCATATTGTGATAGTATCTGTGACGGAATCAGGGATATAACGTCAAAAGATTGGCGTGGCGCTGCCGCTCCCACACGGTCCGACACCCCTTCCCGTCGCCCATCGCGCGCTTTGGCCTATTCCCATCCCCTGGTTGTGCTATGCTGTGACCCAATCTCATGCTTAATCACGGGTGGTGTTTCTCAATGCCGGCCGCCAACTCCCAGATCATCGAGGAACCCTCGGCCATCGCCGCCAGCCTGCAGGTGGGGCTGGAGGTCATCGTGCAGAAGGACGTCGGCCAGGAGAAGCAATGGGCCACCATCCTGGGTTGGTCGGCCGAGCAGTTCCTGCTTCTGGACGGGCCGGCCGTGTGGGCCGCCGCGGCCCAGCTCTTCCCCCAAAACCGGCTGCTGGTCCGCTTCATCAGCCTGGGCAGCTTCTACGGCTTCGACGCCAAGGTGCTGGTGCTTTTCAAGAATCCCCTGCTGGTGGTCACCGAGTGGCCCCGCCAGCTGGAGCGCATGGCCCTGAGCCAAGAGAATCGCTACGCGGTCAACCTGCCGGTGGAGCTGGCCCCGGTGGAGGCCGAGGGCGGCCTGGGCCAGAACCATGCCGGGGCCCTGACCGACATCAGTCAGGGCGGCTGCCAGGTGCGGCTCAAGCGCGCCCCGGCCACCACCCGGGACTTCTACAAGGGTAGCCTGGCCCGTCTCGGCCTGCGCCTGACGGCGGGCGCCCCGCCCATCCCCCTGACGGCCGAGGTGCGCAACACCCAGCGCACCGGCACCGACCTGGTGTTAGGCATGCGCTTCACTCCGGACCAGGACAAGGCCATGGCCCAGTTGCAGTTGCAGCTGGCACCCCAGTTGCGCGCCAACGGCGCGCCGCCGGCTCCCGAGCCAACCCCCGAGCCCGCGCCACCCGCCCCGGAGCCGGCCCCGACCACTCCTGCCCCGGCCGCGACCCCGCCGCCGGCCAGGGAGACCTCACCCTCCCGGCCCCAGCCGCCCCCGACCCCGGCCGCGACCGCCCCGCCGGCCAGAAAGGCTCCGTCTGCCCGGCCCCAGCCGCTGCCAACCCCGGCCGCCCCGCCGCCCCGGCCCGCGCGGCCGGAGCCGCCCCCCGCCCCCAGCCGGTCCCGGACGGTGCCCTCGGAGCTGCGGGTGGACACCAGCAGCACCCCGGTCACCCTGGAGGACATCTCGGCCGAGCGGGCGGCGGCCATCCTGGGGGTGGAAGCGGTGGAGGGGTCCATGCTGGCGGTATTGAAGTGCCGGGAGCTGGTGCGGGCCTGGGTGGAGAAATACGGCGAGAGCGCCATGCGCGAGCGCCGGGGGGTCTTGCTGCGCGAGGCCAACCGCATCGAGGGGCTGCGGCTGGTGCCCTGACCGCCCCCTCCGCCCGCGCGCCAGTCCCGGGCGGGACCCACCATCCACGCGCGCCCCGGGGCCTGGCCAGGTCCAGGGCGGACCCATCAGCCCAGGGACGGCCGCCCCAGGGCGGTGAAGTCCAGCTCGCTGCCCAGGTAGAGGGGATCGTCGGCCTCGGGGGTGTTCAGGAAAAAGGGGTCGCGCCGGGTCATCTCCCAGGTGATCTCCCCGGCCCCGGCCTGGCGCGCCGTGTCCGCCAGCCACTGGGCCATGAACTCCCGGGCCGCCTTCACCGCCGCCGCCACCGTGGGCAGGTCCCGGGTCTGGCCGGGCAGGAACAGCCGCACCCCGGGCAGGGGCCGCAGGGGCTTGATCTCCACCCGCTGGCGCAGGACCACCCCTCCGGCCACCGCGCCCACCGCGTTGGCCACCGCGGCGTGGGGCAGGTCCAGATAGGCCGCCCCCAGCAGCCGGGCCGCGGCCGGCAGGTAGGCCCCGGCCGGCGCGCCGATGCCGGCCAGGGGCGCGGTCAGGCCCAGGGCGCAGGCCAGGGTCCCGGTGGGGGCCTGGCCCAGGGATTTTTCCAATAGCCGCCGCGCCAGGGGCTGGGCCTCCCACTCCGGCTCCAGACCCTCGTCGGCCAGGGCCTTGGCCACCACCTCCCGGGCCGCGCCCAGGGTGGCCTCCTCCAACACCTGGCGGCAGAGGGCCGCCGCCTCCCGTCCGGCCAGCAGGCCCAGGATCTCGGCCCCCAGGCGGGAGGCCTCGGCCTCCCACTGCCGCCAGCGGTTCAGGCAGTGCAGGGCGTCGCTGGGGGTGAAGGCGTAGAGCCCGGCTAGACGCTCGCGGATCAGGGACTCGTAGGGCGGCAGCAGGTGGTTGGCCGCTCGCAGCTCGGCCTCCCAGGCCGCCAGGGACAGCGGCCCCTGCTCCAGCCGGGCCAGCAACTCGGCCTCCCAGGGGCGCAGGTCGCGGGTGGCCGGCCGGCCTCGGCCCAGGAAGCGCCCGGCCAGCTCCGGCGGGGGGGGGTCGGCCGCCTGGCGCTCCAGCTCGGCCAGGGTCTCGGGATAGCGGCTGGCCAACAGGCACAGAGGCCGCGCCCGTCGCGGACCCAGGACCAGGCCGCCGGCCGGGGTCAGGCTCACCAGGCTGTCGCCGCCCAGGCCCCGGGTGCGCACGTCCACCGCCTCCACCATGGTCCGCCAGGGACCCACCCGCGCCCCATCGGGATTGAGCCGGGGCCGTCCGCCCTCCAGGAAGGCCACGTCGGTGGTGGTGCCGCCCATGTCCACCACCCAGAGGTCGCCCTGGGGCTCCACCAGGCCCGCGCCGCGCCCCAGGTGCCAGGCTCCCACCACGCTGGCGGCCGGGCCGGAGAGGATGGTCTCGATGGGCCGCCGCCGCGCCCAGTCCGCGTCCACCAGGGAGCCGTCGCCCTTGACCACCATCAGGCGGCCGGCCACCCCGCGCCGGTCCAGGGCGGCGCGCACCCGGGCGATGAGGTCGTGGACAAAGGGGATCAGGCCGGCGTTCAAGGCGGCGGTGGTGGCCCGGCGCACCGAGTCCAGGCGACTGGTCAACTCGTGGCCGCAGGTCACCGGCCGGCCGGACTCGGCCGCGATGATCTCCCGGGCCTGGAGCTCGTGGGCGGGGTTTTTCACCGCGAAATAGCCCGAGACCGCGAAGGCCTCGCAGGTCTGGCGGCGCTGGCGGGCCAGCTCGACCAGGGCCGCCTGGTCCAGGGGGGCGATCTCCTCGCCACCCAGACCGTGGCCGCCGGCCACGTGGACCAGGTCGCGGGTGACCAGCTCCTTCTCCAGGTCGTAGTTCCTGAGCATCGCCACGTCGTAGCCGATCAGCACCAGGCAGACCCGACCGCTGACGCCCTCGATGATGGCGTTGGTGGCCAGGGTGGTGGAGAGCCCCACCAGCTCCACCTGCCCCGGAGCGGGGGCGTCCTCCTGCACGAACAGCCGGTCCAGGGCCTCGGCCACCCCCCCACTCAGTTCGGCGTGGGTGGTCAGGGCCTTGCTCCAGGCCAGGACCCGTCCGGTCGCGGAATCAAGCAGCGCGGCGTCGGTGTAGGTGCCCCCGGTGTCGATGCCCAGCCACAGCCCCATGGATGCTCCTCTTGCGCGAAACCGATGCACATGGGCCAGGCCCCGGACCCTTCCGGGGCCGGGGCCTGGCGCGATGGTTCTTATTGCGGCGGAGCTACTTGAAGCCGCCGCCCATCAACTGCTCCGGCAGCCAGAGCGCGATGTCCGGGAAGGCGATCAGCAGGGCGATGGCCACCAACTGCAACAGGACGTAGGGAATGACCCCCCGGAACATGTCGCCGGTGGTTATCTCCGGCGGCACGATGCCCTTCATGTAGAAGATGGCGGGCGCCATGGGCGGCGTCAAGTAGCTGGTCTGGATCATCACGAAGAACATCACCGAGAACCAGATGGGGTTGAAGCCCAGCTTGGTGATGATCGGCACGCAGATGGGCACGAAGATCAGGAGCACGCTGATCCAGTCCAACAGGAAGCCGGCCAGGAAGATCAGGAACAAGAACAGGTAGAAGGTGGCCCAGGGGCCCATGTCCATGGCCCTGAGGAGCTTTTCCGAGGCCTCGGCTCCGCCCATGCCCAGAAAGACGCCGGTGTACATCATGCCGCCGGTCAGCACCAGCATGATCATGCTGCTGATGCGGATGGTGGTGTAGCAGGCCTCGATGACGCCCTTCCAGCTCAGCCGGCCGTAGAGGGCGCAGAGCAGCACGCCGCCGAAGGCGCCCAGGGCCGCGGCCTCGGTGGGGGCGGCCCAACCCAGCAGGATGGTGCCGGTGACCGCGAAGATCAGCATCACCGGCGGCAGCATGGCCACCACCACGTTCTTGATGGCCACCGCCAAGGGCACCCGCTCCTCCTTGGGCAGACCGGGGCCGTCCTGGGGGCGCAGGTAGCAGCGGATCAGGATGTAGACCACGTAGATGCTGGCCAGCATGATGCCGGGCAGGACCGCCGCGGCCAGCAGGCGGCCCACCGACAGGCCGGCCGCCGGGCCGTAGACCACGATCACCACGCTGGGCGGGATGATGGTGCCCAGGCTGCCGCCGGCGCAGATGGTGCCGCAGATCAGGCTCCGGTCATAGGAGCGCGACAGGAGCACCGGGATGGCCAAGAGGCCGATGACCACCTCCGAGGCGCCGATGATGCCGGTGGAGGCGGCGAAGATGGTGCACATCAGCACCGTGCCCACCGCCAGGCCGCCGCGCAGGCCGCCGGTGAGCTGGATCATGGAGTCGAAAAGCTTTTTCGCGATGCCCGATGATTCCAGTATCGACCCCATGAAGACGAACAATGGCACCGCGGCCAGGACGTAGTTGGTCACCGCGTCCCAGACCCGACGGATGAGCATGTCGCCCACCGCGTCGCCAAAGCTGATGTAGCCGAAGATCAGGGACATGCCCATCAGGGCGAAGGCCACCGGGATGCCCAGCAACAGCGAACCCAACACGCCGGCGAACATGAGCATGACGAAGTAGTCGGAGTTGAGCAGCGCGTCGATCATAGCTCCTCTCCCTTGACCAACAGGATGATGCTGCGGAGGCAATCCACGACGCACTGCAAAAACAGCAGGGCGAAGCCCAGGGCCATGGCCCACTTCACCGGCCAGAGCACCGGGGCCCAGGGCGAGTATTGGCTGACCTCCTGGCTGATCCAGGCGTCGTCGGCCATGGAATGGGCGCTGATGGCCAGCACCAGGGTGACGGGGACGATGATGAAGACGTTGCCGATCACGTCCACGACGTTGCGCCCCCGGGGCGAGAACATGTTGTAGAAGACGTCGATGCGGATGTGACCGCGCAGGTAGTAGGTGAAGGCCGCGCCCAGCAGGTAATGGGCGCCGTAGATCATGTAGGTGATGTCATAGGACCAGACCGTGGGAGCGTTGAACAGGTAGCGGGCGAACACCTCGTAGACCAGGCAGAGCACCATGGGCGCCGCCAGCATGGCCGCTGATTTGCCCACGATGATGCTCAGCTTGTCCACGACGCGCAGCCAAGCGGCCAGAGATTTCATGGCTTGGACTCCCGGCGTGAGGAGCGGCCGGGGCCTCCCCCGCGGGAGGCCCCGGACCGGGGTGCGCTAGCGCTGCTTGAAGGGGAAGTAGCGGGTGGCGTACATGCCGTCCCAACCCTTCTCGAAATCGTTCTTGGAGTCGAAGACCTTCTGGAACCACTCGTTGCCCTTGGCCTTCTCCGCCGCCCACTCCTTGCCGAGCTGGAAGATCCTGGCCTGGGTGTCGTTGTCCAGGGTGATGATCTCGTTGCCCTTCTTCTTGAAGGTCTCCATGGCGGTCATGTCCAGCTTGCCGATCTTGACCCAGCTCATGAAGGTGGTGTAGGCCGCAGCGTAGTTGATGACCTCCTGGTACTCCTTGGGCAGCGAGTCCCACTTGGCCTTGTTGATCTCCAGCTCGAAGGGGGCGCTGGGCTGGTGGCTGCCGGGCACGATCACGTACTTGGCCACCTCGTGGAAGCCGCTGATCACGTTCTCGCCGGGGGTGGCCCACTCGGTGGCGTCGATGACCTTGCGCTCCAGGGCCGGGAAGACCTCGTTGCCGGGCAGGGAGACCACCGCCGCGCCCAGCTTGGGCAGGATGTCGGCCCAGGCGCCCACGGTGCGAATCTTGGCGCCCTGGAAGTCGGCCAGGGTCCGGATGGGCTTGTGGGAGTGCAGGAAGACCTCGGTGGGGCGCATGCCGCAGGCCATGCCGATGATCCCGAACTTGGCCAGGCGCCACTCGCGCCACAGCTTGTCGCCGCCGCCGGCGTAGAGCCAGTGCAGGGCCGCCGCCGACTCCATGTCGCCGGCGTAGCCACCAAGGATGGCCGCGGTGGGATCCTTGCCGATGTCATAGCCGGGCCAGAGGTGGCCCATCTCCACGATGCCCTTCTGGATGGCGTCGGTGACCTCCAGGGCCGGGGCCACCGCGCCGCCGGGCAGCACCTGCACCTTGAACTTGCCGCCGGTCAGGTCGCCCACGGTCTTGGCGAACACCTCGGCCATGTCGGTGTAGAGCGGAATGCCGCTGGGCCAGGAAGTGGTCATGCGCCACTTGATGCTGGGAAGCTCGGCCGCGCTGGCCGCCGCCGCGCCCAGAAGCATGGCCGCCGCCAGCATGCCGACCACCAGAACCCCAAATTTCCTGCGAGGCATAAAGTCCCTCCCTATGCTGTTGGGTGGCTCGTCGCCTTTTCCGCCGGGCCGGGCCGGAAACCGCTCCCGCCAGACCCCATTTCTGACATGGACCCGGGACGGGATCCCGGCTCGCAGCGCCGGCCCGCCCGGGATGGCATCGCCTCGATGGCCCCGAACCTACCTGCCCACCAGGCCCTTGCAGAGCTTGGCCGCGCCGGGCGCGTCGTAGGCGTAGCCATCGGCCCCGATCTGCTCGGCGAAGGCCTGGGTCACCGGGGCCCCGCCGATCATCACCTTGACTTTGTCGCGCAGGCCGGCCTCGGTCAGGGCGTCGATGGTGCCCTTCATCTGCACCATGGTGGTGGTCAACAGCGCGCTCAGGGCCAGCACGTCGGGCTGGTGCTGGGCCACGGCCTGGATGAACTTCTCCGGGGCCACCGAGACCCCCAGGTCGGTGACGGTGAAGCCCTGGCCCTTGAGCATCATGATCACCAGGTTCTTGCCGATGTCGTGCAGGTCGCCCTTGACGGTGCCCATCACCACGTGGCCCAGGGGCTCGCCGCTGCCGCCGCCGGCGATGGCATCCTCGAAGTGGGCCAGGGTCTTGGACATGGCCTGGGCGGCCAGCATCATCTCCGGAATGTAGATCTCGGCCCGCTGGAACTTCTGGCCCACCACGGTCATGCCCTGGATCAGGCCCTGGTTGATCACCTGCTGGATGGGATGCCCGGCGTCCAGACTCTGCTGGACCAGGGCGACGACCTTCCCGGCGTCGTTGGCCAAAAGGGCTTCCACGAAGGGCTGCACCTCCAGGGCCTCGACCGCCGGGGGCTCCTCGGCCGTGGCGGCCGCGCCCTTGCCCTGGTAGGTCCAGACCTTGCCGGCCACCGCGCCGGCCTCCAGGCTGATGGGGTAGCGGCCAAACTCGAAGCAGGCGTCGAACATGGCCCGCATGTTGGCCAGGGGCACGTAGTCGGTGATGGAGTTGGAGCTGGCCACCATGTAGCCGCCGCCGGGGGCGATGGCGCGGATGCGCTCGAAGACCTCGGCCCGCACGTCCTCGGGCGTGCCCAGGGTCAGGGTGGAGTCCAGGTTGAGGTTGCCGATCAGGCAAAGCTTGTCGCCCCAGCGCCTCTTGACCTCCACGATGTCCATGGCGTTGGGCTGGATGGGGTTGAAGCCGTGGAACCCGCAGGCGATCAGGTCGTCCATCACCTCGGTGCAGTCGCCGTCGCTGTGGTAGACGAAGCCCAGGCCCCGGTCGCGGCAGATGTCGCCCATCTTCTTGTACCAGGGGAAAAGATACTTGCGCAGGTGGCGGGGATGGACCAGCAGTCCGGTGTTGTGGGCCACGTCGTCGGGGTTGATCACCGCGCCCACGCAAGGGTGCTCGATCACCCGCTGGAAGACCTCGAACTGGATGCGGCCGATCTTGTCGAAGATGGCCGCGATCAGCTCCTCGTTGTTCTCCAGGGCGTGGAAGAAGGTCTCCGCGCCCATGTACATCCAGGCCGGGGTGTAGATCTTGCCCAACAGCAGGATGGCCTTCATGCCCTTGGGCAACAGCTGGTCGAACTGGCCCCATTTGGACAGGTCCATGTCGTCCACCTGGGGCCACTGGTATCGCTCGAACTGCTCCCAGTTGGTGATGATGCCCTCGTGCTCGTGGGCCCACTCCCGGTCCACCACGTCGCCGTACTCGGTGTAGACCTGGGCCCGGCCCGAAGTCAGGCCTTCGGGCGCGCGCACCGGCTCCAGGATGCCGGAGCTGGCGGTGATGTAGTCGAAGCCCGCCGTGCGCCAGAACTCGATCATGTCCTCGATGGTTTCGATCCTGCGGCCCAGGAAGGCCTCCTTGGGGCGCTGGTCCACGTGCCAGTCGCCCAGGGGCACCCGGTCCGGCTCCTCGCAGTGCAGGGCCTTGAGATAGCGTTCGAAATCCGGCTTGGGGGTGAAGGACATGGTAGGCTTTGCTCCCTTTGCTTCTGTGGCCGTGCGACCGCCGCCTCGCCGGGACGGGAGGGACGGGTCCCTTGACCGGAGCTTCCGGCTTGTGGCGCGGGGTCCGAACCGGATGGCTGTGCGCCAGCGGGCCGGAGCCGTGAACCTGATCCAAGGTCGACGAGGGTTTCGTGGCGGCAAGGTGAGCAAGGAGCATGCCGGGCCTGGGCCTGGCCCAGAAAGATATGCCTGTTGGTGGGTTACAAATATGGCGCCCCGGCGGGGCGCGATTGGTGCACTCCCTGGTGCACCGATAGGGGCAGTTGACCGATTTCGGGCGTCGCGGCGGGCGGGGCTAGAGCCCCATCTTTTGCAGTCGCCCCTGCAGGGCGCGGCGGGACAGGCCCAGGTATTGGGCGGTGCGGGTCTGGTTGCCCTGGTGCATGGCCAGGGCGGCGCGGATGATGCGCTGGTTGAGGCGCTCCAGGTCCAGGCCCTCGGGAGGCAGCTCGGCGGTGGGGTCCAGGCCGGGCGCGCCAGCGGAGTCCGGGCGGACGGCGGGGGTGGCGGCAGCGGCGGCCGGCGCGGGATGGGCGGGGGCGTCCTCCAGGCGGGTCAGGTCCTCGGCCTGGACCCGGTCCCAGGGGCCCAGGAGGGCCAGGCGCTCCATCAGGTTCTTGAGTTGGCGCACGTTGCCCGGCCAGGGATGACGGGCCAGGGCGGCCTCGGCGCTGGGGGCGAAGCGGCCGAACTCCCGGCCGTGACGGGCCGCCGCCCGCTGCACGAAGTGTCGGGCCAGGGGCGCGACCTCCTCCGGCCGCTCGCGCAGGGGCGGGATGCGGATCACCCCGATGCTGATGCGGTAGTAGAGATCGGCCCGGAAGCGACCCTGATCCACCTCGCCGGCCAGGTTCTTGTTGGTGGCGCAGATGACCCTCAGATCCACCGGCACCTCCTTGATCCCGCCCAGGGGATAGAATCGGCGCTCCTCCAGCACCCTGAGGAGCTTGATCTGCAACTCCAGGGGCATCTCGCCGATCTCGTCCAGGAAAAGTGTCCCGCCATGGGCGGCCTCCAGCTTGCCCTTCTGGCCGCCGCTGGTGGCCCCGGTGTAGGCCCCGGGGCGGTGGCCGAAGAACTCGCCCTCGAACAATTGGGGCGAGATGGCCCCGCAGTTGACCGCCACGAAGGGCTTCAGGGGGTCCTCGGCCTGGTAATAGTGCACGAAACGGGCGATCAGCTCCTTGCCGGTGCCGCTCTCGCCCTCTATCAACAGGCTCAGGGAGCGGTCGCGGCTGTATTTCTGGGCCAGGTCCAGCACCGCCCGGGTGTGGTCGGAGAAAACGCACATCTGGCCCAGGCCCACCTCCTGCAGATAGGCCTGGCGCAGGCGCTCGGCCTCGCTGCGCAGGGCCTGGGTGCTCTCGGCCACCCGGTGGTTGAACTCCTGCTTGAGCTGGCGGTAGTTGTTGCGCAGGGTCTTGTATTCCTGGATGCGGTCCAGGTCCAGGGCCAGCTCGCGCACGTCGATGGGCTTTTGCAGATAGTCGAAGGCCCCCAGCTTCAGGGCCTTGACCGCGTTTTCCATGTCGCCGTGGCCGGTGACCAGGATCACCTCCACCGCCGCGCCCTCGGTCTGGCGCAGGCGCTGCAACAGCTCCAGGCCGTCCATGCCCGGCATGCGGATGTCGCTGACCACCACGTCGAAGGTTTGCCCCTGGAAATGGCCCAGGGCCTGTTCGGCGTCGGCCACGGCCATGACGCGGTGCCCCAGCTTGGTCAAAAAGCGCGACAGGCTCTGGCGCACGTCCTGCTCGTCGTCCACCAACAGGATGTCGAGACCCATCAGCCCCTCACCGGCAGGCTCACCGTGAAGGTGGCCCCGCCCTGCGGATTGTTGCAGAAGGAGATGTCTCCCTTGAACTCGGTGATGATGGACTTGCTGATGCTCAACCCCAGGCCGGTGCCCTGCCCCACCTGCTTGGTGGTGACGAAGGGATCGAAGATCTTGCCCAACACCTCGGCCGGGACCCCGGTGGCGTTGTCGCCCACCTCCAGGAAGACCCGCTCCGGCCCCTGGCGGCCGGTGCGCACCCAGAGGCTCTTGCGGGCGCGGGTGGATTCCTGGTGGGCCTGGCGGGCGTTGACCACCAGGTTCATGATCACCTGCTCCAAGCGGTGCAGGTTGGCGTCCACCGGCGGCAGGTGGGGGTCCAGCTCGCGCACCACCTGCACCCCCCGGGCCTCCAACTGACGGCCGATCATGGAAAAAACATTGTCCACCGCCTGGTTGAGATCAACCTCCTGGGTGAAGGCCCCCTGGTCGTCGCGGGCGAAGTCGCGGATGTTCTGGATCACCTGGCTCATGCGCCGCACCTGACGGCTGATCATCTCCAAGCCCTCGTCCAACTCGGCCCGGTCCAGTTGCCAGTCCTGCTCCATGCCGAACAAGAGGCCCTCGGCCACCACCCGGATGGCGCTCAAGGGCTGGTTGAGCTCGTGGGCGATGCCGGCGGCCATGATGCCCAGGGAGGTCAGGCGGTCCTCGTGATAAAGCTTCAGCTCGTTGAGCCGCGCCTTCTCGGCCAGGTCCTTTTTCAGGGTGATGTCGTCGAAGATGAAGTGGATGGTGGCCTGGTCCTCGAAGTCCAGCACCCCGGCGAAGCCCCGGTAGTGATGGATGCTCTGGCCCTGGAGCCCGCGGAACTCGAACTGGGCCGGCTGGTAGGGGTCGCGGAACAGGTCCTCGAAGCATTGCAGCACCCGCTGGCGGTCCTCGGGATGGATCAGGTCGCCCAGGCGGTGGAAATGGCTGTCGCCCTCGCCCTCGCCCATCAGCTCGCAGACGAAACGGTTGCGATGCAGGATGCGCTGGGCGTTGAAGACCACGATGCCCACCCCGGCGAAATCGGTGACCGAGCGGTAGAGGGTCTCCGAGCGCCGCAGCTCCTTTTCCACCACCTTCTCGCCGGTCACGTCCCGGATGAACTCCAGCACCCCGCGCAGGCGGCGGTTGAGGTCGTAGAGCTTCACCGCCTTGTAGCGGAAATAGATCGGACCACCCGGCAGGTTGGGGCAATAGGACATGCCGGTGACCTTGTCTCCGTCGCGGCTGAACTCGGGATAGACCGCCTCCCAGGCCGCGTCGGGATACATCAGGAGGTCGCAGACCATGGGCCGGCGGTTGTCGTAGAAGGGCACCGCGTGGGTGTAGTCGCCCTGGCCCACCACCCGCTCCGCCCCCCAGCCGGTGCGCTCGGCCATGGCCGGGTTCCAGGCGGTGATCACGCCCTTGTTGTCCTGGATCAGGGTGGGGATGGGCACCGCCTCCAAGACGTCATCCAGGCGCTTGGCCAGGTCCCGCCGGCTGATCCAAAGGTTGAGCACCGCCACGAAGGAGGCCAGGAAGGCCTGGTCCAGCTCCGCCGGCCGGCGGGGCCGCCCCCAGGACAGGGCCAGGATGCCGAACAGATGGCCGTCCAGGCCCAGGGGGGCCAGGCGCAGGGCGGGCCGGGGGTCGGTCGGGGGCAGGTCCACCATCTCCCCGGCCGCCAGCCGCCGCCAGGTCTCCGGCCCCAGGTCCTCCACCGCCAGGGGCGGGGCGGCCAGGGGGGCCGCCCAGGCCCGGCACCAGCGCGCGGTCTGGACCAGGGTCATGCGGTTGGGGGCCTCGTAGTGCTTGTGATAAAGGCGCGCCTCCTGGCAACCCAGGCCCGCGCCCAGCAGGCCCAGGACCTGGGCCAGGTTGCAGCGCCCGCCGCGCTGCTGGTTGAGCAGGCCCGCCGCCCGGCCCAGGGCCTCCAGGCGCTCCCGCGCCCGCCACGCCGGCGAACCCCGCTTCACATTTGGCGATTTTGCCGTCATGCCCTCCCGACGCCCGCGAATTGTCAATCAATTCTATCCCGCGCGCCGCTTCCGCGCCAAGCCGCCCCGGTTCGGCTCCGCCCCGGGCTGGTTGCCCGAAATGGTGCACCATCTGGGGCAGCCCGGGTGGGCGGCCCGGCGACGTTTATGATAATTCTTTGTAATGCCTGGTGATATCCATGGCATCACCCCTCGGTACATTCCTTGCTCCAGCAGTGAGGGCAAAAACCAGGCCGGCGGCCGCGGGCCCGCGAGGGACGCGGTCCACCAGATCGCGCCCAGCCCATGGGGGAAACCATGATCATCATCGCCGAACGCATCAATTCTTCACGCAAAAGCATCGCCCAGGCCATCGAGGCCCAGGATCGCCAGTTCATCCAGAAGGAGGCCCGCGACCAGGCCGAGGCCGGGGCCAGCTACATCGACGTCAACGCCGGCAGCTTCGTGGGGCTGGAGATCGGCTACCTGAAGTGGCTGGTGGAGGTGGTCCAGGAGGCGGTGGACCTGCCCCTGTGCCTGGACTCCCCCGATCCCCAGGCCATCAGGGAGGCCCTGCCGCTGTGCCGCCACAAACCCCTGATCAACTCCATCACCCTGGAGCAGGACCGCCTGGAGGGCCTGTTGCCCCTGGTGGTGGAGCACGGTCTGCCGGTGATCGCCCTCTGCCAGAGCGACGCCCTGACCGCCGACACCCGCGCGGCCAAGGTGGAGCTGGCCGCCCAACTGGTGGCCAAGGCCGACGCCGCCGGGGTGCCCCGGGAGAACCTGTTCATCGACCCCCTGGTCTATCCGGTGAGCACCGACAGCAACTCGGCCCTGGCCTCCATCCAGGCCATCGGCGACATCATGACCCGCTTCCCGGGGGTGCACACCACCTGCGGCCTGACCAACGTCTCCTACGGCATGCCCCAGCGCAAGCTGATCAACCGCGCCTTCCTGGCCGCGGCCCTGGTGCATGGCCTGGACTCGGCCATCATCGACCCCACCGACGCCCAGCTCTATTCGCTCTTGAAGGCCACCCTGCTGGTGCTGGGCCGGGACGATTTCGGCATGGAATACATCGGCGCCTTCCGCGCCGGCCGGCTGACGGCCTAGGGGAGGCGCGCGGGGGGTGTTCAACCGCGGCGCGGCCCAGGGTCCCATCCGGATCATCGCCTGCGAGGTGCTGCGGGCCGAGCTGGCCCTGGCGGGTCAGGACCTGGAGCTGGAAGCGGTGTTCCTGGAACAGGGACTGCACCACCATCCCCAGCGCATGGCCCGCCTGGTGCAGCGGGCGGTGGACCGCTCCCCGGCCGGAGAGGGCCCCCTGCGCCTGGCCTTCGGCCTGTGCAGCAATGGCCTGGCGGCGGTGCGGGCGCGGGACCGGGGCCTGGTGGCCCCCCGCTGCCACGACTGCGTCTCGCTGCTCCTGGGCTCGCGCGCGGAATACCAGCGGCGCTTCGCCGCCCGGCCGGGGACCATCTACCTGTCCTTTGGCTGGCTCAAGGCGGGCCAGGACCCGCTGTCCAAGCTGGAAAACCAGTATCTGCCCCGCCTGGGGCCGGACAACGCGGAATGGGCTCTACGTCAGGAGTTGAAGAACTACACCCACTTGACCCTGATCGACACCGGGGCGGGGGATCTGGAGGTGCTGCGTCGTCGGGCCCGGGAGAACTGCCGCTTCTTCGGGCTGGAGTATCAGGAAACGTCCGGCGACCTGGGCTACCTGCGCCGCCTGCTCCTGGGCGGCGACGACGGCCCGGAGTTCCTGCGCCTGGCCCCGGGCCAGGAGATTCGACAGAACATGTATTTCTAGCCGCGGCCCCGCCGCCCGACGCGGTCCCGGCCGGCAAAGGAGGAAGGGAAGCATGACCCATCGCGAGAGAATCAGCGCCGTTTTCCGGGGCGAGATGGTCGACACCATTCCCTGGGTTCCCCGCATCGACCTCTGGCACAACGCCCACGTCCTGGGCGGCAGCCTGCCGGCCAAGTACCGCGACCTGACCGTGGAGGATATCCACCGCGCCGAGGGCTGGCCCCTGCACAAGATCATCCCCGAGTACCTGAAGCCCGAAAAGCCCGAGGACATCCACCACCGCGGCATTGGCCTCTACAATCTCAAGGAGTTCGCCTACACCTTCGAGTTTCCCGCGGACGTGGAGATCGAGGTGAACATCGAGGAGGATCAGGACGAGGTGATGACCCATGTGGTCTACCACACCCCGGTGGGCGACATCAGCGTGCGCCACGGACTCACCGCCGAGATGAAGAAGTCCGGCGCTTCCATCTCCTGGGTCAAGGAGCACGCCATCAAGGGGCCGGCCGACTACAAGGCCCTGGCCCACCTGTTTGGCAATCTCAAGCTCAAGCCGGCCTACCAGCGCTACCACGCCTGGCGCGATTCCGTGGGCGACGACGGCCTGGCCGTGGCCCAGGGCCTGGGCATCGGCTGCTCCTCGCCGATGCACTTCATCCAAAAAACCTTCTTGGACGCCACCGAGTTCTATCTGCATTACAAGGACCACGCCAAGGAAATGGCCGAGCTGGTGGAGGCCCTGCAATCGCCCTACGATCAGTTGATCGCCATCCTGGCCGACTCCGGGGCGGACGCGGTGCTGTGGTCGGCCAACGTCGACGACATGATCACCTACTCCAGCTATTTCGAGAAGGACATCCTGCCCTGGTGCGTCAAGGCCAGCCAGGCCCTGCGCCCCAAGGGCGTGTTCATGGTCATGCACCCGGACGGCGAGAACACCGGCCTGATGGACCTGATCCCCCGCTGCGGCATGGACGTGGCCGACGCGGTGACCCCGCATCCCATGACCAAGGTCCGCATCGAGGAGTTCTACGCCCGCTGGTGCCGCCCGGGCCACCTGACCATCCACGGCGGCATCCCGGAGATGCTCCTCTTGGAGGAGTCCTCCACCTGGGACGACCTCAAGGACTACCTGGACCACCTGTTCAAGGTCATCGCCCCGGGCACCCGCTTCGTGGCCAGCATCGGCGACACCACCCCTCCCAACGCCGAGTTCGAGCGCCTGGTCTACATCGGCGAGCGCCTGGAGAAGGAGGGGCGGCTGCCCCTGCAGGCCGGGGCCTACCGTCCCCAGGACCAGGCCCACCTGGACAAGGCCCGCCAGCGCCTGGGCGGCGGCGAGGCGGCGGCGGCCGACCACGACGAGCAGTTCGGCGGCGTGCTCAACGACGTGCTCAAGGGCGACGAAAAGAAGATCGTCAAGGACGTCGCCGCCCTGCTGGAAGGAGGCCACGGCGCCCAGGACATCCTGAACCGGGGCATGCTGCCGGCCATGGAGATCATCGGCCGCAAGTTCACCGACGGCACCGTCTTCATCCCCGAGGTGCTCTTGTCGGCCCGGGCCATGAACGAGGCCCTGAAGGTGCTGGAGCCCCACCTGGCCGGCCAACAGACCGAGAGCCAGGGCAAGATCCTGGTGGGCACCGTGCGCGGCGATCTGCACGACATCGGCAAGAACATGGTCCTGACCATGCTCAAGGGCGTGGGCTACGAGACCGTGGACCTGGGCGTGAACGTGAAGGTCGAGGACTTCGTGCGCATGGTGGCCCAGCACCAGCCGGACATCCTGGGCCTGTCGGCCCTGCTCACCACCACCATGCCTCAGATCAAGGACGTCATCGACGCCCTGACCGAGGCCGGCCTGCGCGACAAGGTCAAGGTGATGGTGGGCGGCGCGCCGGTCAACCAGAAGTTCTCCGACGACGTGGGCGCCGACGGCTACGCGGCCGACGCCGGCGAGGCGGTGAAGCTGGCCCGGCGACTTCTGGAGCGCTAGCCCCCAACCCTCCGCGCCCGCCCTTCTTCTCCCCCCCCGAAGGGGGCGGACGCGGAGGCCCCCCCAGCCGGCCGTCCCCGCTTCCCCCTCGGGGGCGGCCGGCGCCTTCGGCCACCCGCCCAGCCCATCCCGGAGGGTGGACCGCATCCTGGAAGGCGAGGTCGGAAGGTGAGGCGGCGGATCGGCCCGGCTCAGGCCGCGAATCGGCTGGGGTTGACCTCGTGGCCCGGGGCCACCCGGAAGAAGCTGTGGCTGGGAAAAGGCCCGTGCACCAGTTGGCGCAGGTAGAGGTCGGAGCCCTGGATCTCGGCGTAGCGCATGCCAAAGAACTCGGCGTTGGCCATGGCCCGTTCCCGCAGACCATCCAGGGCCACCGCCCCGGTGTCGATCATGGCCAGCTGACTGTAATGCTTCAGTTCCTCGCGCATGACCCATTCGGCGTTCTCGCGCCCCACCCGGGGGGTGTAATCATCGGCGATGATGCCCAGGGGGTCCTTGCCCTCGGCCACCCAGCCCGGGGTCAGGTAATAGGTGCCCGGGTCCTCCTCGGAGAGCTGGTTGTAGCGGGCCAGGGAGCCCAGGAACAGGGCGATGCAGTCGTGGGCCTTGGGCACGATCAGCTCCTGCCGCCCGGCCCGCACCCCGGCGATGCCGTTGGAGCACAGGCCGTAACCCAGCACCACCTGGGCGATGTCCGGATCGGCCTGGGCGATGAGGGCCTGGATCAGGGGGGCCATGCGCTGGGGGGTGCGGTGCAGGCTCTGGTCCAGGTAGCTGAGGCTGATCCCGGGCGCGTCGCCGGCCAGGGCGCTCAGTTCAGGCTCCATGACCCGGCAGGCGATGATCAGGCGAGGGCTGAGGGCGGAGTGGAATTCGGCGTCCAAGGTGCGGCCTCCGGAGATGTTGCTTTGACGCGGTTTCATTGTATCATGGAGCCAGACCTCTCCCCAAGCGCCGCCCCCAGCCCGTCTTCATGGGACAATACCCCCTTGACAGCGCCGCTTCCGCCAGCATAACTTTTCCGTATAGCTGATATATCTTCCATATTATGGAGACGGAGAGGGTGGCGGAATGACTGAAAAAGACCCTAAAACCTCGCTGGAAAAAGCCCTGGACGTATTGGAGGCGGTGGGCGCGGGCCGCAACGTGGGCCTGCACGCCCTGACCCAGGCCACCGGCTACCCGCCCAGCACCGTGCACCGCCTGCTCAAGATCCTGGGCCGCCGCCGCTACGTGCGCCAGGACCCCTCCACCAGCAAGTATCAGCTCTCCCTCAAGGTGCTGGAACTGGCCTCGCTGTTGCGCGAGGGCATGGGCGTGATCGAGGTGGCCCGGCCGGTGATGAAGTCATTGATGGAGGCCACCGGCGAGACCGTGAACCTGGTGGTCTTCGAGGGCAACGAGGCGGTCTACGTGGAGCAGGTGGCCAATCCGCAGTCGTTGTTGCGCATGTTCACCCGGGTCGGGGCCCGCACTCCTCTCTATTGCTCCGGGGTGGGCAAGGCCTTCCTGGCCGCCCAGAGCGACGACCGCGCCCTGGGCTACTTCCAGGCCCAGGACAAGGTCCGCCACACCCCCCGCACCATCCTGAACGGCGAGAGCTTCCTCAACGAACTGGAGCGCACCCGCGAGCGGGGCTACGCCCTGGACAACGAGGAGATGGAAACCGGGGTGGGCTGCGTGGCGGCGGTGATCGCCAACAACGGCAATGTCCTGGCCGGGCTGTCCATCTCCGGCCCGGCCAGCCGCATCCTGCAGGACGGCGGCGAGCGCATGGGCCAGGCGGTGCGGGCGGCGGCGGTGGAGATTTCGCAGAAAGCGGCTTTCCTGGGCGGGGCGTCGGTCGGCTTCTAGGCCGGCGACAACGCGAAGACGAAGACACCCGACGGGCCTGGCCAGGTCGGAGGGAGGTTAGGGAATGGATCAGTCGCTGATCGAGCGTTTCGCGGGGATCGTGGGGGCGGAGCGGGTGTTGAGTTCGGCGGTGGACCTGGCCTTGTATGGCCAGGACGCGTATCTGGTGAAGGCGCTGCCGGACCTGGTGGTGCTGCCGG
>Ga0228536_1001326_pt1 | contig 24789 bp, 22 predicted proteins | sample SJ1Smetagenome_FD_168611 | JGI IMG/M metagenome (GOLD analysis project Ga0228536, IMG submission 168611) | Enriched culture of PCE-dechlorinating microbial communities from Ithaca, New York, USA - SJ1.S | ecosystem: Engineered > Modeled > Simulated communities (microbial... > Unclassified...
GATTTATAAAACTATGCCCATCTTACACGGCCCAGATCATGACAAACCTTGGGTGAACAACCTACGCAAGATTGTTCATGGACGTGGCTCTCTCTTTTCCAGATCTATGGACTTTTGATACAGTAACTTTAATTGTTGTTTAACAATTGTTTTTAAAAGAAGATCAACCCTCATCCGCCAGCGCCGGGCGGTATTGCAGCGCCTCAGCCAGATGGGTGGGGAGGATGGCGTCGCTGCCCGCCAGGTCGGCGATGGTGCGCGCCAGCTTGAGAATGCGGTGATAGGCGCGCGCCGAAAGCTGCATCTGGTTCATGGCGGCTTTCATCAGGCTTCGGCAGGTGTCATCCAACACGCAGAACTGGCGCACGCCAGCCGGGCGCAATTCTGCATTGCTTGCAATGCCAATGCCGGCAAAGCGTTGACGCTGGCGCTCGCGCGCGGTCTCCACGCGCTGCTGAATGGTTGCCGAGCTTTCCCCCGTGCGCGCCTCCGACAGCTTGTCATAATCCACCCGCGGTACGCGGATGTGAATGTCGATGCGATCCAGCAGCGGACCGGAGATGCGCTTTTGATACTTGGTGACGGTGGACATGTTGCAGGTGCAGGGTTTGAGCGGGTCGCCGTAGTAGCCGCACGGACAGGGATTCATGGCCCCCACCAGCATGAAGTTGGCCGGGAAGGTCAGCGAACCCTGCGCCCGGCTGATGGTGACCAGCTTGTCCTCAATGGGCTGGCGCAGCACTTCCAGCACGCGCGAGCCAAATTCGGGCAGTTCGTCCAGAAACAGCACGCCACGGTGAGCCAGCGACACCTCGCCAGGGTGCGGCAGGTTGCCGCCGCCCACCATGCCGGCATGCGAGATGGTGTGATGCGGCGCCCGGAACGGGCGGTTGCGGATCAGCGGGGCGTCTTCGGGCAGCTGGTCAGCCACCGAGTAGATGCGCGTCACATCCAGCGCTTCATCGATGGTCATGCGCGGCAAAATGGCGGGCATGGCGCGCGCCAGCAGCGTTTTGCCCGCGCCCGGCGGGCCAATCATCAGCACATTGTGCCCGCCTGCGGCGGCAACCTCCAGCGCGCGTTTGACGTGCTCTTGCCCCTTGATCTCGCTAAAATCGGTCTCGGCTCTGGGCGCCAGCGCAAGCACATCCTGCGGCTCTTGCGCCTCAATGCGCTGACCGCCGGAAAAGTGCTGGTATAAATCGCCCAGCGAACGCGCCGGGATGACTTCAAGATCCGGTATCAGGGCTGCTTCGTGGGCGTCCACCTCGGGCACCACCACCTTCTTGAAGCCCTGCTCGCGCGCCAGGGCGGCCATGGGCAGCACCCCGCGCACATGACGCAGGCTGCCGTCCAGCGACAGCTCGCCGATCACCAGGCAGTCACTCAAACTTTCCACGGGAATTTGCTCCGCCGCTGCCAGCACCCCCAGGGCAATCGGCAGGTCATAGGCGGGGCCCTCTTTACGCACCGAAGCCGGCGCCAGGTTGACCGTCACCCGCTTGCGCGGGAAATACAGCCCGGCGTTCTTGATGGCAGACTGCACCCGTTCGCGGCTCTCCTGCACGGCGGCATCGGGCAAGCCAACAATGATCATCGCCTGCAAGCCGTTCGATAAATCGACTTCGACCTCGACGATGACCCCATCCAACCCAATGACGGCGCAGGAGAATACGCGTGCCAGCATAAGAAATAGTGTATGGGGAGAACGCTAAAATGTCAAATCACAAATCCACATCCAACCCGTCCAGCACCGCCTGGATGGGATTGTAAACCGTCACCCGTTCTGAACCGGCGAACAGCAGACCCACTGCTTCGGGGGCATCGTCGCCGGTCACCAGCAGGGCGCCCGAGTCGCCGGGTTTGGCCATGGGGGTGGTCAGGATCTGATCCTCAAAACGCGCTATGCGCCCGCCTTCGTACTGCACCTCCACCAGGGCGTTCATCACAATCACCAGGCCGTTGGTGAGGCCTGTGCTGCGCCCCGATTTGCGCACCTTCATCTCCAGGCGCGGCGGGGTGACCTCGTGCACCGCGCCGATCTCCAATATCTCTTCGGTCAGGGTGGTGTCATCCGCCGGGCGGGCAATGGCGGCATCCACCAGGTTGACCGCCTCCGGGTCGATCCTGGTAGGCACCATGCGCCCTTTGGCGCGCAGCCACGCGGCGGCTTTGTTGACCGCGCTGGCGGCTTTCACGGTCAGGCCGCTTTGCGGGCGGTCCACATGAAAGCGGATGGGCACCGAGCGCACCAGGTGAGCCACCCGGTCATATTTCTCATGCCCGCCGTCGATGGCGGCCGGCTGCACAACGGCGTCGCCCAGTTTGGCCTGGTTGGCGCAGGCCAGCGCGTGGTTGGTTGAAAGCATCAGGCGCGTGCCGTAGGTGCGGTCGCGCACCACAGCGCCGAAGGTGCCGCCCCAGGCCTGGTAGTGCCCCAGGCTGGCGCCAGGCCACATGGGGCGCAGGCGGTCGCTGCGCTCGGCATAGGCTTCCAGCACGCCGGTTTCCACCACGTCGGTTTCCACGTCTTCCACTTCGGTTGGGATTAAATCTTCCGGTTTCAACAGCACGGCGGGCAGCTTGCGGCTCACCAAAACCGTCAGGCAAACGCGGTTGGTCAGCTTGCCGCGCACCTGCTGCAAGCCCACTCCCACACCCACCACATTGGGTTTCTTCATCCATTCCGCCTGGCAGGCTTCTTTCATCCGGATAATGCGTTCAACCGTCATGTGCCGACCTCCGCCGTTTGCTAAATTGAAACTGCTTCACAGGAAACATAGTTGCAAGAGGCTTGCCCGCTCAATCGCCCCGAAAACCCACCAGGAAACCGGCCAGTTTGATGTATTCGGTGAGGGTGGCTTCCCAACCCTGCGCGCTCAGCCACCAGGTGGTCGAGCGGTACCAGTGCCCGCTGGAGGGGCGCACGCGGATGGATTTGCCGCTGCCGCGAAACACCTCGCGGAAAATCAGCCGGGTGCGAAAACTGTGATAGGGGTCGGTCACCACAATCATCGAGTTGAAATCCTGGTCGTTCATCAGGCTCAACACCGCTTTGGCTTCGTCATAGGTACTGCTGGCCGGTTTGGAGGTCACCAGGATATCCCGGTCGGGCACACCCAGCGAGATGGCCTCGGTTTTATACAGCTTGGTGTAACTGGCGCCCAGGCTGGCCACCTGGCTGGTGGTTTCGGTGAAAACTACGCGCCTGGCATAACCTTCTTTGTACATTTTGACGGCCTCATCCACGCGGTCCATGCTGCCGCCGCTGAGCGCCACCACGGCATCCATCGACTTCAGCGAGTCAGCAACCACCAGCACCGCGCCCATGCCCCACAGGGCAAAAATCAGCAGGGCAGCCGCAATCACCACCCCCAGCCCGCCGGTGATGAGAATCAACAACCGGTCCACAAGATTATAGCGCGGTTCCATTTCAGTTTCGTTAATTTTCGTGTTCATATCGCCTTCCTTTGGAAAGGCGGACTTTTTCCTGTCCTGAGATTTTATTGTAAGCTCTTGACCATCCTGCTCAAGGCTTCTTCCAGGATGGAACGCGGGCAGGCAAAGTTCAGGCGTACAAAGCCCTCGCCGCCTTTGCCGAAACGCGCGCCGTCGTTCAGCGCCACTTTGGCCTTCTCCAGGAAGAATTTGTAGGGATCATTGCCCAACCCGGCGTCGCGGCAGTCAATCCACGCCAGGTAGGTGCCTTCCGGCCGGGTGATGTGAAGCTGCGGCAGCTCTTCGCGCACGGTCTTCACCAACAGGTCGCGGTTGGCCTGCATGTATTGCAGGGCGGCTTCCAGCCATTCAGCCCCGTGACGGTAGGCCGCCAGGGCGGCGGTTTGCCCCAGCAGGTTCACTTCGCCCACCAGGCCGCGGCGCGCGTGCATGAACTGCCGCCGCAGGGTCTCATTTTCTATGACGGCCAGTGAGCAGCACAGGCCGGGGATGTTGAAGGTTTTGCTGGGGGCGATCAACGTGATGGTGCGCTGCGCGGTTTCAGCGTTCAGGCTGGCAATGGGAATGTGCCGGCTTCCTGAAAACACCAGGTCGGCGTGGATTTCATCCGAGATAATTACCGCATCGCGTTCAGCGCACACCGCCGCCATGCGCTCCAGTTCATCATGCCGCCACACCCTGCCCACCGGGTTGTGCGGGCTGCACAACACAAAGGCGCGCGTGCGGTTGGTGAAGCTGGCCTCAAAACAGTCAAAATCAATACTGTAATCACCCTGCGCATTGCGGGTCAATTCCATCTCCTGCTGCTGGCCGCCGGCATAACCTGCCACGCGCAAGAAGGGCGGGTAAACCGGGGTTTGAATCAGCACCGCGTCGCCCGGCTGGGTCACTGCCTGGCAGGCCAGGTTGAATCCGTTCACCACACCGGGCAGCAAGATCACCGCTTCGGGGGATATTTTCCAGTCAAAACGTCCTGACAGCCAGTCCACAACAGCGCTGCGCATTTCCTCACTCTCACTGGGATAACCAAAAACACCCTGCGCCACGCGTTCTTGCAGGGCGCTGATAACCGCCTCCGGCGCTTTGAAGTCCATATCCGCCACCCACAGGGGCAGGACATCAGCCGGGTATTGATTCCATTTCATGCTGTCGCCGTTGCTGCGCGGCAAAATTTCATCGAAGTTGAATGGTTGTGCGGTTGTTTTCATGCGTCGTTTTATCCGTGAAATCGTGTATTTTTTATGCATTTTGTTGTTGAGCGATTCATTATAACCCATTCGAAATGAGCATTTTTAAAAACCGAATGCGCCATCAAGGGATGGTATACTCTCCTTTAAATGGAAAAACAATCAATTATCAAACCCATCCCGCAGCTCGATTTGCTTACGCCCTTTGGCTGGCAGGATTATCACCTGCTCGACAGCGGCAACGGGCGCAAGTTGGAGCAGTACGGCGATTTCATCCTCGACCGCCCCGAACCGGAAGCCGTATGGCAGCCGGTGCTGCCCGAACGCCGCTGGGCAGCCGCGCACGCCCGTTTCATCCCCACACCCGAGACCAACGGCGGTCACTGGGAAAAGCTGCAAGCCATGCCCGAACGCTGGCAAATGACCTATCAAAAGCTGACCTTCTGGGTCTCGCTCAGTGCCTCGCGCCATGTGGGTGTATTCCCCGAACAGGCCGTGCACTGGGACTGGGTCACCCAGCAGATACAGGCTGCCAAAAAACCGCTGCGGGTGCTCAACCTGTTCGGCTATACCGGTCTGGCCAGCCTGGCTGCCGCCGCTGCCGGGGCGCAGGTCACCCACCTCGACGCGTCGCGCAAGGTGATCTCCTGGGCGCATGAAAACCAACAGCTTTCCAGGCTGCCCGAAACTTCCATCCGCTGGATGGTGGATGACGCGCTCAAATTTGTGCAGCGTGAAAGCCGCCGCCAGTCACTGTACGACGGCATCATCCTCGACCCGCCCAAATTCGGGCGCGGTCCCAAAGGCGAGGTGTGGGAATTTTATAAATTGATCCCCGAATTATTGGAAGCCTGCCGCAACGCCCTGACCGCCAAACCTGCCTTTGTAGTCATCACCGCCTATGCCGTCAAAGCTTCGGCGCTCACCCTGCACCACGCATTAAAGGAAGCATTGCACAGGCACGGCGGCAGCGTTCAGGCAGGCGAACTGGTGCTAAACGAAGAAAGCGGCGGCAGGCACATCTCAACCGCCGTTTACGCCCGCTGGAGCAGCGGAGTTTAGAAATGGATTATTGATTTATAGAAGGAGAATACCTCATGCCGCAACCAATCATCGCCGTCATTGGCGCCGGCGTTATGGGTGAAGCCATTCTGGCTGGAATCATCAAAAAAGGCGTCACCGCTCCCGATTGCATCCGCGCCGCAGACACGGTCATTGACCGCCTCGAAAAATTGCACAGCGAATATGGTGTGCAAAGTTTCACCGACAATGCAGCCGCCGTGCAGCAGGCGCAGGTGGTCATCCTGTCCATCAAACCCCAGCAGATGAAAAAAGTGCTGCCGCATTTACGCGGCAAAATCGATCCGCAGGCGCTGGTCATTTCCATCGTCGCCGGCATACCTGTGCAGGAGATTGTCAACGGCCTGAACCACCCGCTGGTGGTGCGCGCCATGCCCAACACCCCCGCGCAGATTGGTGAAGGCATCACCATGTGGACCTGCGCTCCCACCGTTTCAGACGATCAACGCGAACTGGCGCGCAGCATCCTGCGCGCCCTGGGACAGGAAATTTTTGACCAGGAAGAAAGCTATCTGGATATGGCCACCGCCCTTTCAGGCACCGGGCCCGCCTACGTGTTCCTTTTTATGGAGGCGCTCATCGACGCCGGTGTGCACCTGGGATTTCAGCGTTCCACCGCCGAACAATTGGTGCTGCAAACCGTGCGCGGTTCGGTCGATTATTACGCCCAGAAAAAAGACCACCCCGCCCACCTGCGCAACCAGGTCACCTCGCCCGCCGGAACATCGGCCGCCGCGCTGTACTACCTGGAAAAAGCCGGATTCCGCACCGCCATCTCGCGCGCCATCTGGGCGGCCTACGAGCGCTCGCTGGAACTGGGCAAAGGTCGCGAAACCCAGCCTCCCAGCAATGAAAAGCACGATTAAATCTTAAAACTTCACGGAAATAAGAAAATCCCGATTAGAACGCGCTCGTAAATTTTACTTAAATAATACCGCCTGCCAGCCTTTACAGGTTTGATAGGTGGGTCTTGGTACTTGCAAATTGCCCCCATTTCGTTTATACTGTGGAAGAAAGTGGTGAATAGTGGGTAAAAGTGGAGCGCCGGAGGACATCCGGCGTTCCATGGCATATAGCAAAGGTAGAACTTATGTTCTTGGGTCAGTTTGAGCACACAATAGATGAAAAAGGGCGCATGACCATCCCCGCCCGTTTTCGCGAATTGCTCGAAGGGGGCGCTTATGTCACCCAGGGCTTCGACAGCAATCTCATTGTGCTGCCCACGGGCGCCTTCCAACAAATCTACCAGCGCGTCAACCAGCTTTCCATGACCGACCCCACCACTCGCCAGTTGAAGCGCCTGATTTTTTCCTACGCCACCCGCCTGGAATTCGACAAAGCCGGGCGCATTTTACTCCCCCAGTTTTTGCGCGAAACCGCCGGACTGGACGGAGCCGCGGTGGTGGTTGGCGTGGGTGATTATTTTGAAATTTGGTCCGTGCAGCACTGGGCTGATCAGAATGACAATTTACGGGATGCGGACGCCAACTCGCAGCGTTTTGCCGCCCTTGATCTTTCACTTTAGAGATGATGGAAGCCAACAACGCAGGTGATCACACCTATCCGCATCAACCAGTACTTTACCATGAAGTTCTATCTGTTTTGCGCCCTCGAAGCGGCGGACATTACATCGATGCCACGGTCGGCGCCGGAGGTCATTCCCGGGGAATTCTGGAATCAAGCCGTCCAGACGGCTCCTTACTGGGATTTGAGATTGATCCCCAGGCGCTGGCAATCGCAAGCCAGCGTCTCTCTGTTTATAAAGACAGGGTCACGCTGGTTCAAGCCTCTTACACCACCCTGCTGGATGAAATGCAGCGCCTGGGCTGGCCGGGAGTGGACGGCATCGTCATTGACCTGGGTGTCTCATCCATGCAGGTAGACTCTGCCGGGCGGGGATTTTCCTTCCAGGCAGACGGTCCGCTGGACATGCGTTTCAGCCCCATGCAAACGGTCACCGCGGCCCACCTGGTCAACACGCTCGATGAAGTGCAACTGGCCGACATCCTGTGGCGGTACGGCGAAGAATTACAATCTCGACAGATTGCCCGCGCCATTTGCGCCAACCGGCCTTTCGAATCGACCCTGCAGCTTGCCGACCTGATTAAACGGGTCGGCAAACGCTCTCATGACCGTATTCACCCCGCCACGCGCACATTTCAGGCGCTGCGTATCGCGGTCAACCAGGAATTGCAGGCCATTGAAGTTTTTTTGCCGCAGGCTGTGGAAGCGCTGCTGCCGGGCGGCATCCTGGCGGTCATTTCGTTTCATTCACTGGAAGACCGGCTGGTGAAGCAATACTTCCGGCGCGAGAGCAAAGATTGCCTGTGCCCCCCGCGGCAGACAGTTTGCACTTGCGGCCACCGGGCGCAAATTGTTGAAGTTTCCCGCCGTCCCATTGTAGCGGCGGAGACGGAGGTGTCGTCAAACCCGCGTGCGCGCAGCGCCAAATTGCGGGTTGTTCAGAAAAAACTGGCATGACAGTTGCATGAGTAGGTTATGACAGTTGCATGAGTAGGTTATGACAGTTGCATTTATTGGTGAGTGAGATATGGCACAAGGTTTCATCCAGGCTTACCGGCAAGCACCCTGGCGAATCCAGATTCAAAGGATTGGCTCAATTCTGCTTTTAATGGTGGTTGCCGCCCTGGTGGCCGGTGTGTACCTGAGCATCAGCGCGCAATCTTCAGCGATTGGTGTTGAAATTCAGGTGCTTGAAAACAACCGGGAGAACATGCAGCGCGAGATCGCCAACCTGAAAAATCAAATCGGCGTTCTTACTTCAGCAGTTGAGATGGAAAAACGGGCAAAAGAAATGGGTTTTGAAAAAGTTACCACCTACGACATGGAATACATGCTGGTTCCCGGTTACCCGGGACGCCAGACGGCCATGCTTGCCCCCTTCTCAGGAACGGAAGCAGCCAACCGCCAGGTTTCCAACCCCGGTTTCACCACCTCTCTGTGGGATTGGCTGGCCCGCGGGGTGAATTACCTCAGCGAACAAACCGATGAGGTGCTGCCGTGAAAACTGATTTTTCCACCCGCCTGTTGTTCATCCGCATTTTGTTCATCCTGGCTGGCGCTGCCATCTTGCTGCAAATTGTGCATCTGCAAACCAGCGCCAGCGCCAGTGACCTGCGAAAGCTTGGAGAGCTTTACAGCTACAAACGCGAACTGGTTTATCCAGAACGCGGGTATATCTACGATCGTTACGGCCGCCTGTTGGCTGGCAATGAACAGGTGTACGAAGTAGGCGTCAATCTCTCTGAGATGAGAGGGCAGAACAACGCGCAATCAATAGCCAGCGTGGTTTCCACTGTTTTGGATATGGATTACAACGAAGTTTATGGCAACCTGACCAATCCCAAAAATCCAGAAGCTGTTTATGTTGTCCTGAAAAATTATGTGTCTTTGGAAAAAGGCAACCGGTTGAAATCCATCCAGAACGAATATGAAAAATACATCGCGGAGATGGGTTCAGCCAAAAGCCAGTCGGCCCCGCCCAACCTGCGCGGACTGGAACTGGCTCCCCATTTGCAGCGCAGCTATCCTGAGAACAACCTCGCTTCCAACATCCTGGGGTTTTACACGCGCAACAATGAAGCCGTCATGGGCATCGAGTCGAAATACAACGACCTGCTCGAAGGCTCTCCTGTCGAAGTGGTGGTTTCAATTGATCCAAACCAGATCGAAGAGATTCCCACCATCCCTTCCGGCGCCAGTCTAATCCTGACCATCGACCGGGAAATTCAGGCAGAGATGGAAAACATCATTGACCGGGCGGTCAAATCCAGTGGGTCGATCTCAGGCACCCTGCTCGTGTATGACCCCGAAACCGGTGAATTCCTGGCCATGGCATCCAACCCGCGCATGAATCCCAATGAATACTGGGATTATCTGGACATGAAACATTTCAACCGCTCGGTTGACTATCCATTTGAACCAGGATCGGTTTTTAAAGTGCTCACCATGGCAGCAGCGCTCGACAACGGCACCGTGCAGCCAGACACCCCCTTTGTGGACACCGGTGTAATCGAAGTGGGCGGTTTAAAAATTTACAACTGGGATCGTTCGGCATGGGGACCGCAGACCATGCTGGGCTGTATGCAGCATTCGTTGAATGTGTGCCTATCCTGGGTTGCATTACAGGTCGGCGCTGACAATTTTTACAGTTATCTAAAAGCCTTCGGCATCGGTCGCCGCACCAACGTCGACCTGGCCGGCGAATCACTCTGGCCGCTGGCAGTGCCCGGCGATGGAAACTGGTATGAATCCAGCCTGGCCACCAATTCTTTCGGCCAGGGACTTTCCACCACGCCGGTGCAACTGGTGACAGCGGTTGGCGCCATTGCCAACGATGGTGTGATGATGGCGCCGCATGTCTTGTTGGGTTTTGTGGAGAATGGAAAGCAGTATAATACCAAGCCGCAGGTGGTTGGAACCCCGATTAAAAAAGAAACAGCCCAAATTCTCACCGGGATGTTGACCATTTCACTGGAAGAAGAAGCCTCCGATGCCCTGGTGGAAGGCTATCGGGTTGCAGGAAAAACCGGCACAGCCGAAATTGCCATCCCCGGCAAAGGTTATGTCACCAACATGACCAACGCCTCGTTCATCGGTTGGGGGCCGTCTGATGATCCGAAATTCGTGGTGTACATCTGGCTGGAAGAACCCAAAACCGCACCCTGGGGCTCTGTTGTGGCCGCGCCGGTTTTCAGCCAGGTTGTGGAAAAACTGGTAGTGTTGATGGATATTCCCCCGGATGATGTCCGTCTGGGTTTACGAGCGCAATAAAGGATTGCAGCGTGTTAAAACTGGCAGTTATTCTGGAAGCCCTGACCGGCAAGCGTTTTCCCGAAGCCTCCCTGATCATCAGCGAGGCGGCAATCGATTCGCGTCAGGTGATTCCGGCTGCCATGTTTGTTGCCTTACCGGGCGAGCGTGTCGATGGGCATGATTACGTGGAAAATGCCTTTCAACGCGGCGCCCACCTTGCCCTGGTGGATAAAGACCTGTCAGCGCAGTTTTCCATGCTCGACTTGCGCGAAGGCCATGCGGCTGATTCACTGGTCATTCCGCAGCCGCCGTTTTGCATCCGGGTTGATAACAGCCTGGCAGCCCTGCAAACCATTGCCAAATTTTGGCGCAGTCAATTTGCCAACCTGCGCGTAATTGGCATTACCGGCAGTGTGGGCAAATCAACCACCAAAGAACTGATCGCTGAAGTGCTGCATCAACATTATCGCACTCTGAAAAACATCGGCAATTTAAATAACGAAATCGGGCTGCCACTTTCCTTGCTGCGTCTTAACAAAGGTCATCAATGCGCCGTGCTGGAAATGGGATTCTATGTCGCCGGCGAAATTGCCCTGTTGTGTGATCTGGCGCAGCCGCAGGTGGGAGTCATCACCAACATTGGCACCGTTCACGCTGAACGTGCCGGCACCAAAGAAGCTATTGCCGAGGGTAAATCAGAACTGGTTCAGGCATTGCCCCCTTCGCCTCAGGGCGTGGCCATTCTCAACTACGATGATCCGCTGGTACGGCAGATGGCATCCAAAACCTCGGCATCCATTTTCTATTATGGATTGGAACCGGAAGCCGATTTATGGGCAGATCAAATTGAAGGACTCGGGCTGGAAGGCATCCGTTTTCGGCTGCATCACCAGAACGAAACCATTCACCTGCGCGTCCCGCTGATCGGACGGCATTCGGTGCAAACTGTTTTGCGCGCTGCCGCTGTGGGGTTGGTTGAAGACCTGACATGGGATGAGATTGTGACCGGCCTGCAGCATGGGCGCAATCAATTGCGCATGGTGGCGGTAAACACCGAAAACGGCGCGCTGGTACTGGACGATACTTACAATGCCTCGCCTGAATCGACCCTGGCGGCTTTGAACCTGCTGGAAGAAATGAACGGACGCAAAATTGCCGTGCTGGGTGACATGCTGGAACTGGGCCCTTACGAAGTGACCGGGCACCGTATGGTGGGCGTGCGCGCTGCCCAGGTTTGCGATTTGCTGGTGGGTGTGGGGCAACGCAGCCAGAATACCATTCAGGCTGCCCTCGATTCGGGTATGCAGCCATCCCGCACTTATTGGACGCCAGACACCCAGGGTGCCACTGAACTGCTGTTAAAAATTCTTCACGAAGGTGATGTCGTGTTAATTAAAGGTTCACGCGGTTTGCAGATGGAAAAAATTGTGTATGCGATTGAGGCGAGCGAATGAAAGAAGCTTCTCTTGAAATGGCGCTCGCAACCTTCAGCTTCATGATGGCGGTCATCTGGGGAGGCCCTCTGATCCGCATCTTGCGCTATTTAAAAATTGGCAAACTAATCCGGGTTGAGGGACCCGAAAGTCACATCACCAAAATGGGCACGCCCACCATGGGCGGTGTGATGATCATTTTGCCGGTTGCGTTGTTGTCAATCTTGATGAACGCCGCCTCGCTGATTGGGCTTGACTTTGAATTTTTGGGCGAATCGGTACTGCTGCCCCTGATTGTCATGCTGGTTTACGGGCTGCTGGGCGCCATTGATGACTGGGAAGGCATTCGCGGACCGCGCCGCGGCCTGGGAATGCGCGCGCGCACCAAGTTCCTCATCCAGGGCATTATCGCTTTTGGCATCGCCATGGTGCTGCGTCGAATCATCGGCGTGCCCGAAATGTACTGGCCGGGTGTGGATGAATCGTTCAAGTTGGGACCCTGGTACATTCCCATTGCCATCTTCATCATTGTGGGTTCATCCAATGCCGTCAACTTCACCGATGGCCTGGATGGTCTGGCCGGGTTGGTTTCAGCCACGGCTTTCATCATTTATGGCGGTATCGCACTAATGCAGGGACAAATCCTGCTGGGCAGGTTTTGTTTCACAGTGGTGGGCGCCTTGTTCGGTTTTTTGTGGTTCAACGTGCATCCCGCAGAACTGTTTATGGGCGACACGGGTTCGCTTTCAATGGGCGCCACTTTGGGCGTCATCGCCCTGCTCACCGGTCAATGGCTGCTGCTGCCTCTGGTGGCCATCATCCCGGTCAGTGAAACGGTCAGCGTGATTTTGCAAATCGCATTTTTCAAAATCACCAAGGGGCGCCGTTTATTCAAAATGGCTCCCCTCCACCATCATTTTGAAATGCTGGGATGGAGTGAAACGCAGGTTGTGCAACGTTTCTGGCTGGTGAGCTTGATGTTTGGTATGTTGGCATTGGCTGTCGCGGTGGTGTAAACGATGAGTGATTGGACTGGACGCAACGTGCTGGTTTTGGGAGCCGCCCGTCAGGGGTTGGCTCTGGCGCGATTCCTGTGCCGCCGCGGCGCGCAGGTTACGCTCAATGACCGCCGCTCGCCCGACCAGCTTCAATCTGCGCGCGAAGGGTTAGCCGAATATCCCATCCGCTGGGCGCTGGGAGATCACGACCTGCGCTGGCTGGACGGAATTGACCTGGTTTGCATTTCAGGCGGTGTGCCTCTCACCCTGCCCATCGTCGAAGAAGCTCAAAAACGCCAGATACCGCTTTCCAACGACTCGCAAATTTTCCTGGACGGCGTCCCGGCGCAGGTAATCGGCATCACCGGCTCTGCCGGCAAAACCACCACCGTCTCATTGATGGGTGAAATGGCGCGTCAGCATGCTGCTGCCGACCAGAAGGTCTGGGTGGGCGGGAACATCGGCCTGCCGTTGGTGGATATGGTTGACGAAATCAATCCCAACGATATCGTGGTGTTGGAACTGTCATCCTTCCAACTTGAGTTGATGACCCGGTCGCCGCACATTGCCGCGGTGCTGAACATCACTCCCAACCATCTTGATCGTCACGTCACCCTCCAAGCCTACAGCGCCGCCAAGGCTCGCATCATCGATTTTCAAACCGAAAACGACATCGCCGTTCTCGGTCATGAAGATCCCGGTTCCTGGGCGCTGGCGCCGCATGTGCCGGGCAAACTAATATCCTTCGGCCTTCAACTGCCGGCGCAAAACCAGGCAGGCGCCTACATTTTGCATGACCGCCTGTGCTTTTCTGACGGCAAGAATGAACAGGAAATCATGCCGGTGGATACAATCCGCCTGCGCGGCGTGCACAATCAATTGAATGTGCTGGCAGCCTGCGCTGTGGCTTCAGCCGCCGGTTTTTCCACCGCAGCCATGAACCGGGCGGTTGCCGGGTTCAACGGCGTTGCGCACCGCCTTGAATGGGTGCGCACCCTGAATGGCGTGAAATGGTACAACGACTCGATTGCCACCGCACCCGAGCGCACCGCGGCGGCCATCCATTCCTTCACCGAGCCGCTGGTGCTGCTGTTGGGAGGCCGCGACAAGAACCTCCCTTGGGAAGACCTGGCAGTCTTGATCCACCAACGGGTCGATCACGTTGTGGTTTTTGGCGAAGCCGCCGAGAAAATAATAGCTGCCATCGGGTCAACACAAGCCGGCGAACGCCCCTACAGCCTCACCCGCTGCCAGGGATTGCAGGAAGCCACATTGGCCGCCGCCAGGGCTGCACAGCCCGGCGACGTGGTGCTGCTCTCACCGGGCGGCACCAGTTATGACGAATTTATTGATTTTGAGGAGCGCGGAAAGCGATTTAGCGAATGGGTTCATCAACTTTCGTAAGTGAAACTGCCGCAACCGGTTCGACAACCCGCAGCCGCACACGCGGCAGCTTCAAGCTGCATGTCGATCCCTTGCTGGTTATTACTGTTGCCAGCCTGCTTATCTTTGGGCTGCTGATGGTCTATTCCAGCAGTTGGCCCATCGGCATTCAGAACGGCGATCCCGGGTTTGTGCTGAACAACCAGCTCCGTTGGGCGGTGGTGGGCGTCATCGCGCTGTGCGCCCTGACCTTTCTGGATTATCACCGCCTGGCGCAATTTGCCCTGCCCATCATGCTGGTCACCATCCTGCTGCTCATCGTGGTGCTGTTTGTCAACCCGAACCCCAACGTGCCGGGCAGAACGCTGTTTAAAAACTCCGTGCAGCCTTCTGAGATGGCAAAACTGTCCATCATTATCTATCTTTCTGTCTGGCTTGTTTCCAAGAAAGACCAGTTGAATAAGTTTACACTTGGGTTGGTGCCGCTGATGACCATTGTGGCTTTCACGGCATCCATCATCATTTTGCAGCCAGACTTGAGCGCTGCTGCCACCGTGGTAATCCTGGGTATCACGCTGTTCTTCCTCACCGGCAGCGATGTGCGCCAGATTGCGTTGTTGCTGTTGGTGATTGCCCTGGTGGGGTTGCTGGTGGTCAATTTCAGTTCCACCGGCCGGCAGCGCCTGGCCGACTTCCAATCTGGCTGGCGCGATCCCATTGAAGCGTCATATCATGTGCAACGTGCTTTTGAAGCTATTGTGAACGGCGGCATTTTTGGCGTGGGCATTGGCAAAGGCACCACCAAGTTCACCGGCCTGCCCGTGCCCTGGACAGACAGTATTTTTGCAGTAATCACCGAAGAAACCGGCCTGATTGGCGCCATCTTCACCGTGGGAGCCTACCTGGTGTTCATCTGGCGCGGTTTTGTCATTGCGCAGCATGCCCCCGATATGATGGGCAAATTGATGGCGGCCGGCATAACCTGTTGGATTGGCCTGGAAGCCATCATCAACATGGGTGTGCTAATTAACCTGGCGCCAATGGCTGGCAACGCGTTGCCGCTGGTCAGCGCGGGCGGTTCCAGCCTGGTTACCACCATGGTTGGAATTGGAATCTTAATGAGTATAGGAAGGCTGGGAGGATCATCCTCGGCGGCTTCCAACGGGAGAGCATTTGATGCGGTTGTTGATTTGCGCGGGCGGGACAGGCGGCGGAGTGTACCCCGCCGTGGCCGTTTTACAGGCGCTCGGTAAACACTCACACACTGTTCTGTGGGTGGGCAGCGAAGACGGGATGGAAGCCCGTCTGGTTTCACGTACCGGAACCCGGTTTGAGGGCATTCCCGCCGCCGGTGTTCACGGCGTGGGATTGGCTGCCCTGCCCGGCAACCTGTGGCGTTTGCTGCGCGGCTTTTTTGCCGCCCGCCGTATCCTCAGACAATTCAAACCCGATGTGCTTTTCTTCACCGGAGGCTATGTGGCAGTACCCGTGGCATTGGCGGGTTTTCGAAAACCCATCCTGTTATATGTTCCAGACATTGAGCCTGGGTTGGCGCTCAAAGTGCTGGCGCGCTTTGCCGACTGCATTGGTCTCACGGTCGATCAATCCGGCGCTTTCTTCTCATCCAAAACCCGCATGGTAACCACCGGCTACCCGCTGCGTGAAGAGTTTACCCGCTGGCAGCACCCCGAAGCCGTGCAGACCCTGGGGCTTGAAAACGGCTTGCCAACTTTACTGGTATTTGGCGGCAGTAAAGGCGCACGTTCCATCAACCGTGCGATCTTATCCGTGTTGCCCAATTTGTTGAAAATCGCCCAGGTCATTCACGTCAGCGGCCAGCTCGACTGGGCTGAAGTGGAAACCGCCCGCGGCAGCCTGCCGGCTGATCTGGCTGCCCGCTATCACGCCTATCCCTATCTATATGATGAAATGGGCGCAGCCATGGCCGCAGCCGACCTGGTGGTTTCACGTGCGGGCGCTTCCACACTGGGTGAATTTCCCCACTACGGACTGCCCGCCGTACTGGTACCCTACCCGTATGCCTGGCGCTACCAGAAGGTTAACGCCGAGCATTTATGCAGCCAGGGTGCAGCCGTGATGCTCGAAGATCAAAACCTGGGTGTACAGTTATTCTCAACCATCCAAAATCTGTTGAACGATACGAACAAACTGGAAAGCATGCGCCATGCCATGCGCGGGCTTGCCAGACCACAGGCGGCCAATCACCTGGCAGAATTACTGCAAGAACTGGCAGCCCCATCAACCCAAAAACTGGGGGTGGCTTCATGATCAGTCTGCATGCCCTCTTCTGGATTTTCGTTTTTTTGTTTGCCTGCATCGGCGCCATCCGCGGATGGGCAAAAGAACTGCTGGTAAGTTTCTCGGTCGTGCTGGGACTGTTCATCATTACCGTGCTGGAATCTTTCATTCCAGCCATGCGCGACCTGGCCGCAGCACAGTCAAACAACACCTCACTGTTTTGGATCAGAACTATCATTCTGTCTATTCTGGTCTTCTTCGGCTATCAGGGACCCAACATCAGCAAACTGGCCGCCACTGGAAAATTTGTGCGCGAGCGGTTCCAAGATGTGCTGCTGGGCATGTTCCTGGGCGCGTTTAATGGTTTTTTGGTGTTCGGCACCATCTGGGCGTTCCTGAATTCAGCCAATTATCCCTTTGAAATGATCATCGCCCCCCAGATTGGCACCCCGGCGGGAGATGCGGCCATACGCCTGTTGAAATATATGCCGCCGGAAATTCTCGTCTCTCCGTGGATCTATATTGCGGTGGCCATCTCGTTTACGTTTGTTCTGGTGGTGTTTATCTGATGATGAAACGTGTGCACCTGATCGGCATTTGCGGCAGCGGTCTATCTGCCATAGCACGCCTCCTGCTGGAGCGCGGCGTCTCGGTCAGCGGTTCTGACCGGGCTTCTTCGCCATTGGCTGAAGAACTGCGTACAGCCGGGGCGCGTATTGACATTGGTCACCGCGCCGAACAGGTGATGGGAGCTGAGATTGTGGTGCGTTCTTCCGCAATTCCCGACGACAATGTGGAAGTGCTGGCTGCCCGCAACGCCGGCATCCCGGTGGTCAAACGCATCGACTTCATGGGTGAGCTGTTGAGCGGCTTCACCAGCATTGCCATTGCCGGCACCCACGGCAAAACCACCACCACAGCCATGACCGCCTGGACCCTTTCACAAATGGGGCTGGATCCATCTTACATCATCGGCGGGGTGGCCAAAGACCTGGGCGCCAACGCCCACGCCGGCGCCGGTCAGCACTTTGTCATCGAAGCTGATGAGTATGACCGCATGTTCCTGGGGCTGCACCCCACCCACATCGTGGTGACCAACATGGAGCACGATCATCCCGACTGCTTCCCCACCTGGCAGGATTATTTAAACGCCTATGGTGAATTTATTCGCACAATTCAGCCGGGCGGAACGCTGTTGATTTGCCAGGATGACCCCGGGGCGTGCCAACTGGCTGGCATACGGCCTGAAGGCTGTCAATTTCACACCTATGGGCTGGACAGCAGCGCCGTCTATCGCGCGGTGGAACTTGAAACCGGGCACCAGGGCAGCCATTTCAGGGTTTATTTCAACAACCCTGCTGATGGAACGCAGCTTCTCACAGAGCTCGCCCTGGCCGTGCCCGGCGTTCACAATGTGCGCAATGCGCTGGCGGTGCTGGCGGTGGTCCACCAGCTTGGTCTGCCGCTCGAACCGGCAGTCAAAGCTCTTTCGGTTTTCCAGGGCACCGAACGCCGTTTTGACTTAAAAGGTGAAGTGAACGGCATAGCCGTTATTGATGATTATGCGCATCACCCCACCGCCATCAAAGCCACCTTGCAGGCTGCGCGCAGCCGCTACCCGCAGCGGCGCATCTGGGCTTTGTGGCAGCCGCACACCTACTCACGCACCGAGTCGTTGTTTTATGAATTTGTGGAAGCCTTCAACGAAGCCGACTGTGTTCTGGTGACCGAGGTGTACGCCGCGCGCGAGAAACCTAACGGCTTTTCAGCTGAACAGGTGGTTGAACAAATCAAGAATCCGCAAAAAGTGTTCACTCCCAGCCTGCAGGATGCCACCCGTTATCTCATGGAACATCTCCAACCGGGTGATGTGCTGCTGGTGCTTTCAGCCGGAGATGCTGTGCAGGTCAGCCAGGACGTGCTGGACGGCTTGAAACAAAAAGAAATGGAGCAGGCAAATGGAAAACTGCCTGCCTAACCAAAGGATGATGGAATCGATGAGCAAAATGTTGCAAAAACCACTTTCCATGCGGCCGCTGCGCGAAGCCTTTGGCGAACACTTGCAGGAGAATGTGACCCTGGCAAATTACACCAATGTGCATATTGGCGGATTGGTGGATGCGCTGCTTATCGTTCATTCAGCCGACGAGCTGGCTAACGCCATCAGTAAATTGTGGGAACTGGATGTACCTTATTACATCCTGGGCAGCGGCACCAACGTGCTGGTCAGTGAGGCCGGTTTGCACGCTGTGGTGGTGGTCAACCGCGCGCACAATGTGCGCATCGACACACATTCTGACCCGCCCAGTGTGTGGGCTGAATCGGGCGCGGCGCTGGCCGGGGTGGTTCACCAGGTGGGCCTGCGCGGCCTAAGCGGATTGGAATGGGCGGCGTCGCTGCCGGGCACTGTGGGCGGCGCTGTTTATGGCAACGCGGGCGCTTTTGGCGGCGAAATGTCGCACAACTTGATCGTGGCAGACATCTTGCATCGTGAATCAGGCAGATCATTGTGGCAGGTCGAACGCCTGGAATACGGGTACCGCACCAGCATCTTGAAAAGTACCCCCTGCCAGGCAATCATTCTGGCTGCCCGGTTGCGCTTGTCGCAAGGCGTGCGGGAAGATGTTTTGGCTCGCATGCAAGACGTCAACGAACGTCGCCGCCGCAAGCAGCCTTTAACAGGAGCCAGCATGGGTTCGATGTTCAAAAATCCGCCCGGAGAGTTCGCCGGTCGGTTGATTGAAGCTGCCGGTTTAAAAGGCAAACGCATCGGGAATGTGGAAATCAGCCCGGTGCATGCCAACATCTTCATCAATCATGGGCATGCCACTGCCGATGATGTTTTGGCATTAATCAACCTGGCGCGCAACGCCGTGAAAGAGCGCTTTGGGATTGAGTTGGAACTGGAAATTGAATTCCTGGGAGATTGGACTGGTAAAGATCTCCCCATGAAATCTTTAAAGGTCTGAGAGACGGAGTTATGACAGAAAAAATTCGTGTGGGTATTCTCTTTGGGGGGCGTTCCAGCGAGCATGAAGTATCGCTCATGTCTGCGACTTCAGTGCTGGCTGTTTTGGATGCGCAAAAATACGAGGTAACCCCCATTGGCATTACCCGCCAGGGACAGTGGTTTATTGGCGAAAACGTGCTTGAGGCGCTCAAGAAACGTGATTTTTCCAGTTTAACCCGCGTGGCGCTCATCGCTGAGCCGGAGAATCATATTCTCTACACTGTGCAAGAAACCGGCGGCAAGCTGGAACTGCATCCGCATGCCGAATTGGATGTGATCTTCCCGGTGCTGCACGGCCCCTTTGGTGAAGACGGCACCCTGCAAGGTTTATTCGAGGTAATGGACCTGGCTTATGTGGGCGCCGGTGTGCTGGGGTCTTCCGTGGGCATGGACAAGGCGCTCTTTAAAGACGTGCTGCGGGCGCACAACTTGCCGGTGGTTCCATCCAAAGTGTTTACGCTGAAACAAATTGAAAGCGACCTGGATGCCGTGCTGCGTCAGGCTGAAGAAATTGCCGATTACCCCCTGTTCACCAAGCCGGTGAACCTGGGGTCATCTGTGGGCATCAGCAAATGCCACAACGCCGCTGAATTGCGCCAGGGCATTTTGGATGCAGCCCGCTTTGACCGCCGCGTGCTGGTTGAAAAAGGCATTAACGCGCGCGAAATTGAAGTGAGTGTGCTGGGCAATGATGACCCGCAGGCATCTGCTCCAGGCGAAATTGTGCCTTCGGACGAGTTTTACACCTACGCCGCCAAATACCTGGACGGTAAGAGCCAGTTGATCATCCCCGCCGAGTTGGATATGGGTCTGATCAACCGCATCCGCAGCCTGGCTGTTGAAGCCTTTACAGCCGCAGACTGCGCCGGCATGGCGCGGGTCGATTTCCTGCTGGACCGGGATACGCAGGATATCTATCTCAACGAGATCAACACCATACCCGGTTTTACACAGATCAGCATGTATTCCAAGCTGTGGGAAGCCTCAGGGCTGCCCTATGACCAGCTTGTCAATCATTTGATTCGCTTTGCTCTGGAACGTAGAAAGGAGAGCAACCGGACCAAGCACCGCGCCGGTAGTGAAACATGAACCAGGAGCGCACACTTTCCACACGGGCTGACCGCATTCGCGCCCGCCGCGAACAGCAGTCCAATGACCGCATCAAGCAGCGTACAGGCGCCAAAGTGCGCTATGCTGCTGAAACCCCCATGACAGTGCGGGGCGGTCTGGGCACGCCTGTGCTGCGCCGGACGGCGGCGCAGAAAGTGCGCCGAAAAATCGCCATCCCGGTCAACAAGCTGGGCGCCGAGGTCATTCTACCGGCCATTCCAGTGGTCAAACCCGGCTGGCGCCTGCTTTCAGCCATTCTCACCCTGGGCTTGTTTGTGACAGGCATTTTCATGTACAACGCTCCCGAATTTCATGTGCATGCTGTTGAAATCAACGGTTTGCAGCGCCTGACGGCAGAAGATATCAAAATCGGCCTGAACATTGCGGGAGCATCGGTGTTCACGCTTAACCCGCAGCAGGTGGAGCAAAATTTGCTGGCTGCCTATCCAGAGTTGTACGACATCTCTGTGAAAGTGATCATGCCAGCCCGTGTGATCATTAACATGCACGAAAGAATCCCGGTGGTGGGCTGGCGCGCCAATGACAACACCCTGTGGTGTGATGAAGAAGGTGTGCTCTTCCCGCCGCGTGGAAAAAGCGAACAGGTTCTAACCATTCGGGTGGATGGAGATTTGCCCTTGTTGATGCCTGAACTGAACGTTTCTGCCGATCAGGGTTCAGGTTACAGCCAGTCCATCTTGATGGAGCGCAGTGATCCGCTGGCCGATTACCGCAGAATTGACCCGGTCATCCTGCGCGCTGCCGTTCAACTCAGCCGCGCTCTGCCGGCCGATACTGAAATTGTGTACAGCCAGGAAAATGGTCTGGGCTGGCGCGACAATCGCTCCTGGAATGTGTATGTGGGCAGGAACCTGGACAACTTGGATGTGAAATTGAAAATTTATGACACAATGGCCAAGAATTTTGAGAAACAGGGCATTCAACCCGCCATGATCAGCATCGAATTTTTGAATGCACCATTTTATCGTTTGGAGTAATGAAGTAGATGGATGAGCCGATTGTAGTTGGCATTGATATTGGAAACAGCAAAATCTGCACCCTGGTGGCGCGGGTGGAAGGTGAGCGCAACCTGCGCATTTTGGGCGTGGGAATTGCACCCTCACAGGGCATCCGCAAAGGCACCATTGTAGATTTGAGTGCGGCTGCCGAAGCCATTTCGCGCTCGGTTGAAAAAGCCCAGCGCACCTCCGGGTTGGAAATCACCTCCGCCCTGGTCAGCCTGGCAGGTTCGCATGTTTCCTCCATCAACAGCCGCGGTGTGGTGGGCATTTCCGGGCGGGTCATTGACCAGAACGATGTGGCGCGCGCCCTTGATGCCGCCCGCGCCGTTGCCATCCCACACAACCGCGAAATCATCCACGTCATTCAACGCGGGTTCGTGGTAGACGGGCAGGAAGGCATTCGCCGCCCGGTGGGCATGCACGGCTACCGCCTGGAAGTTGAAGCGCACATCATCACCGCCGGGGCGGCCACCGTTGAGAACCTGCGCAAATGCGTGGCTGAAGCTGGTGTGCAGGTTTCGCAGTTCGTGCTCAACCCGCTGGCGTCAGCCGAGGTGATTTTGCAGGAAACCGAACGGGAAATGGGTGTGGCTGTATGCGACATTGGCGGCGGCACCACCGACATGGCCATTTACATCGACGGCGACGTGTGGCACACCATGGTGTTGGCGGTTGGCGGCAACTACATCACCTCAGACATTGCCCTGGGCTTGCGTCTGCCGCCTTCGCAGGCTGAGGATATCAAGTTGAAATACGGCTACGCGGTAGAAGAAGATGTGGAAGAAGGCGATCTGTTCACCGTGCATCCCTTTGGCGAAAAACAGGCTTCGCAGGTCAGCCGCCGTGAGCTGGCTCACATCATCGAGGCGCGGGTGGAAGAGATTTTCACCCTTGTGTTGCAAGAGATCAAGCGCAGCGGCTATGACGGCCTGCTGCCCGCCGGGCTGGTGCTGACCGGTGGATCGAGCAGCCTGCCCGGTATTCGCGACCTTGCCAGCCGTGTGCTGGGCTTGCCGGTGCGGGTGGCCAAACCAGAGAACCTGGTTGGCCTGGTTGACCAGCTTCATTCTCCCGCCTATTCAACCAGTGTGGGATTGTTGTACTGGTCGCTTCTTGTTGGTGATAGTCCGGCTCCCATTCGAGGCTCATTTATGCCTGATAAGAGACACGACTGGGACTGGGTAAAAAATTTCTTAAGACAGTTGTTACCCTAGTAATGATTGTTAAGAAATGGCCGATAATATAGAATATATGTTTATACAACGCGGAGGAGGTAACACAATGGAAAAAGGAATCAACCAACCACAGTCTGAATCATTTGCCAGAATCAAGGTTGTGGGCGTTGGCGGCGGCGGGTGCAATGCCGTCAACCGCATGATCGAAGAGGGCATGCAGGGCATCGAGTTCATCACCGTGAACACCGATGCGCAGGCGTTGCTGCTCTCCAACGCCCCCACCCGGGTGCGCATCGGTGACAAAGCCACTCGCGGGCTGGGCGCGGGCGGCAATCCCGAAACCGGGCGCAAAGCTGCAGAAGAATCTGCCGAGGAATTATACGAAGTGCTGAAAGGCGCTGACATGGTGTTCATCACTGCCGGGCTGGGCGGCGGTACGGGCACCGGCGCAGCCCCCATCCTGGCGCAAATCGCCAAAGAGATCGGCGCATTGACCATCGGCGTGGTCACCTACCCGTTCACTTTCGAAGGGCGCAAACGCATCGAATCGGCCAAAACCGGTATCGATAACCTCAAAGAACAGGCCGACACGTTAATTGTCATTCCCAATGACCGCCTGCTCACCATTGTGGATAAACGCGCCAGCCTGCAGGAAGCCTTCAAGGTGGCCGACGATGTGCTGCGCCAGGGCATCCAGGGTATTTCCGAACTGATCACAATTCCGGGCCTCATCAACCTCGACTTCGCCGACGTGCGTACCATCATGTCGGAAGGCGGCGCGGCTTTGATGGCGGTTGGTCATGCCTCTGGTGAAGACCGCGCCCGTGTGGCGGCTGAGATGGCCATCTCCAGCCAATTGCTCGATATCACCATCGACGGCGCCCGCGGCATCCTCTTCAATGTTACCGGCGGTCCCAGCCTGACCCTGTTCGAGGTCAACCAGGCGGCTGCCATCATCAAAGAGACCGCACATCCCGATGTCAACCTGATCTTTGGCGCGGTGATCGATCCCAACATGGGCGAAGAACTGCGCGTGACCGTGATTGCCACCGGTTTTGACCGCAACGGCATCACACCCGTCACAGCCAAGCGTCCCCGCGTTGAAGAAACACCCGCCAGAACGGAACCCCAGAAAAGCAACCAGCCTGTGAATCATCCGTCCACCATGGAGTTCCAACCGCGGGTATTGAATACAGACGACCTGGACATTCCGGCGTTCCTGCGCAACCGCTCACACCGGTAATCACTGCGCAGCGCGGTGTACTGCAATCATTCATGATTCGCGGCTTCAGCAGCGCGCTGGTTTTGCCTGTCCTGTTTGGATGCGGGTAGGTAGCCTGTGATACGAAACAGTCCGCCTTGCACATAAGCCTGAACCTCCGCCAGGCAGCGGAGGCGGTACTGCAACGTCCAGTCAAACCACCCGGCCGGTGTCAGCCCACCCTGACTCCCGCCCTGGCAGGCAGCGCCTGACTGAAACCTTCATAATCGTCCCTTTCCAACCCCGCCCGGATAAGGGACAAAAGCTAACAGGGTTTGCATCAAAGCAAACCCTGGTTAGTTTAAGTAAAAGCGTTGGTCATTTAATATAGAGGATTTTTCAAGGATAAAATAATATAATAATCCTATCAACCTGTTGTTTGAATATTCAATTAAGGGAGGTAATGTAATGAAAGCTATTTCATTTTTTGAATATAAGCGGATAATCCATAAAAGAACATGGGAACACTTCTTATCAAAACACCCAATTTTGGATATTATTATTCCCCTAGTGTCAAGTTCCCAAAAACTGTACCAATGATAAGTAGACACTTTCAGGCTTCAGTAGCCAACGCATACTCATAGGGTGTTAAATTACCCAGGGCTTGATGTGGTCGCTGGTTGTTGTACATCATCA
>Ga0228536_1001335_pt1 | contig 24667 bp, 20 predicted proteins | sample SJ1Smetagenome_FD_168611 | JGI IMG/M metagenome (GOLD analysis project Ga0228536, IMG submission 168611) | Enriched culture of PCE-dechlorinating microbial communities from Ithaca, New York, USA - SJ1.S | ecosystem: Engineered > Modeled > Simulated communities (microbial... > Unclassified...
TGAGTGTGATGCTTTTCGAGAAAGTCTTTATGACACAAGTACTTACAGAAATTGAGTGCAAAAATAAAGCTAATGAATACTCTAACCAATTGACGTTATTCGACTTATGATTGGACAGTAGTGAAATCGCATATGAAATAAAAAGCCCGGCGGGGTGAACCGTCGGGCTTTTGTGTTTAATGATAGTCATTTCTGCCGGAGCAGGGCTTAGACTTTCGGATAGCCGCCGAGGAATTCGGTTCTGGGCAGCGTGCCGCACAGCGGAGCGGCGTATTCAATGAAGGCCTTGGTCATGCCGTTGCCGTCTTTGTTGATGAATTCATCGGGGACGGACTTGGTCTTTTCGGCGACTTCGGACAGGTTGGTGCGGAAGTATTCCACGCCGTATTTGGCGCCGTTGCCGGTGCGTTTCATTGCTACCGAGCCGTTGTCTTCCTTCATGGCGTACTGGACGGCTTTGCGGCCGCATTCGCGGGCTTCCTTGACGTCGGTTTCCGACTGGAGGCCGGCGAAGCTGCGCTGCAGGTAGCCGAAGGTATCGGCGCGGACGCGTTTGATGCCGAGCTTGCCTTTGATCTGGCCGGCCAGGAAGTCGGCCAGGGCGCCGGTGCCGGAAAGCTGCACGTTGCCGTGGGCATCACGTTCGGCGTTGGCGGCCAGTTTTTCGGCCCAGGTGACATGGTCCACGTCGCCTATGCCTTCGCTGACGGCGATGACGCAGCGGCCGAGTTTCTTATAGACGCCTTCGACGTCGGCGAGGAATTTTTCCATCGTGACCGGACGTTCAGGGATGTAAATCAAATGCGGGCCATCGTCTTCGCGGGTTTTGGCCAGGGCCGCGGCGCCGGTCAGGAAGCCGGCATGGCGTCCCATGATGACGTCGATCTTGACGCCCGGCAAAGCCCGGTTGTCGAGGTCGTCGCCCATGACGGCACAGGCCACGAACTTGGCGGCGGTGCCGTAGCCGGGGCAGTGGTCGGTGACGCGGAGGTCGTTGTCGATGGTCTTGGGGACGTGGAAGGCCTTCAGGTCATAGCCGGACTTTTCGGCCATGGTGTTGATGATGTAGCAGGTGTTGGCGCTGTCGTTGCCGCCGATGTAGAAGAAATAGCGGATGTCGCGCTTCTTGAAGACTTCCAGAACCTGGGCACAGTAGGCCTCGTCGGGCTTGTCGCGGCTGGAACCCAGCGCCGAGGACGGCGAGCCGGCTACGCATTCGAGGGTGTCGATCGACAGCTTTTTGAGGTCGATAAAGTGTTCTTTTTTGATGCCGGCAACCGCATGAATCGCACCGTAGAGGTTGGTGATATCCTTGCATTTGCAGGCTTCTTCGATGACGCCGACCAACGAGGCGTTGATAACCCCGGTCGGGCCGCCAGACTGACTGACTATCGCATTTGCCATAATTAAACCTTTCCAGACTTGATGCGTCTTGTTATAAGAATTCCTTGATTGGCAGGCGATTATACAAAACCGGGCCGTAAAATCAAGGAAAGAACGGGCAGGAATTCAATTGGGGGGGAGCGGGACTGCTTGCAATGTCAACTTATTCCGTCTGTTATTGTCTGCTTTGAGGTTTTATTCTGACGTCCCGCCGGGGCTGATAGAAAATGAAAAATTTCTTTTGTGGGGCTTATGCCTCCTGCTATGATACGGTGCGATCCTGTTTGGGATATTGAACAGGACATATAAGTCTTATATGTCCTATTTGCGGATTACATCAGAAAAGTATTTTTTCATGCAGGAGATAGCTATGAAAGTCATATTAGTCAACGGAAGTCCCAATAAAAACGGGTGTACGTATACGGCGCTGGAGGAAGTGGGCAGGACGCTCAATGCTGAGGCGATTGAGACCGAATTTTTTCAGATCGGGACAAAGCCGTTGTCCGGATGCATTGCCTGCCGGAAATGTCAGGAACTGGGACGCTGCGTTTTTTCGGACAAGGTCAATGATTTTCTGGATATCGCCAAAGATGCCGACGGGTTTGTGTTCGGGTCGCCGGTGTATTATGCCTCTGCGGCGGGAGCATTGACCTGTTTTATGGATCGCGTGTTCTTTGCCAACGCCTTATCCGGGAGGCAATGTTTTTATTTGAAGCCGGCCGCCGCGGTGGTCAGCGCCCGACGGGCGGGAACGACAGCGACGTTCGACCAGCTTAACAAGTATTTTACCATCTCCCAGATGCCGGTGATCTCGTCGCGATATTGGAATATGGTGCATGGTTTTACTCCCGAGGATGTCAAACAGGACCTGGAGGGGATGCAGATTATGCGGGTGCTGGGCAGAAATATGGCCTGGTTTTTGAAATGCAAAGAGGCCGGCATGAAAGCGGGGATTGCATTGCCCGAACGGGAAGACACCATCTTTACGAACTTTATCCGATAGGCGCAAAAAAAACGGCGACCGGAGGCGTCGCCGTTTTGGGGTTTTAATTCGTAATCGCTTCTACTGGACGTTGAGAATCGAGTTGAAGTCGCCGAAGGGATTCATTTCGGTCATTTCGTTGTAGGGGTCCTGCTGCCACTGGCCATCCACGACCAGGCGATAGCGATAAGTGCCCTTGTCCAGCGGCAGTTTGACCTGCCAGTTGCCGTTGTCGCCGACCTTTTCCAGTGGGGTCTGTTCGGGTTTCCAGCCGTTGAAGTCGCCGGCAATGTGGACGGCCTGAGCCCGGGGATACAGGGCCGAGAAGACCACCGAGCCGTTGACCTGCCGGACACCGTAGAAATCGGCCAGCTTCTGTTCGAGCGTGGTCCTGGGCTTTTCGGGTTCCATGGACATCTTGGGTTCTTTAATCGAGGCCAGCAGTTCATCGGCACTGGCGCTGATGGATTTCAGGCGGGTCTGGAGGGTGTTGACCAGTTCGGCCTTGTGGGTCTGGGTATCGGAACCGACCAGTTCATCGGCCAGGGCCAGGAAGTCCTTGAAGCCCTTGCTGGCCGGGTCGTATTCGCTGATCGGCTGGCCGAGGCTGGCGGCTTCCTTGAGCTTGGTATTGAAGTTGATGACGGTCTTGAACATCCGGCTGCTGAAGTGCTTGCGGAGTTCGGCCAGGATTTCACGGGCCATCTTGGTGCGGATATCGTACATGCTGGCCAGGACCATCACATTGACCCGTTCGGGGCACTGCTGGGACAGGGCATTGAGCGTATCCAACTGCTTGCTGAGGCCGTGCAGGGAGAAATAGCCCATTTCCACGGGGACGACGACATCGGTCGCGGCGCGGAGGGCATTAAAGGTCAACAGTCCCACCGACGGCGGGCAGTCGATAATGACATAGTCGAATTCGTTGCGAATCTGGGCCAGGATGTTGCGGAGGGCGTTTTCCCGGTCCGGCTGGCCGGTGGTCTGGGTTTCAAAGGTGGCCAGGTCAATGGTGGACGGGGCCAGCTCGAACCGCTCGGAGATTTTCCAGAGAATCTCGGTAATCCGCAACGGCTCACCGCGGGCCTGGCCGATCATGACATCGAACATGCTGTGTTCGATCTGTTCTTCCGGCACCGCCAGCCCGACGGCACAATGCGACTGGGGATCCATATCCACCAGCAGTGTCCGATAACCACGATTGGCCATGGCACTGGCCAGATTTATCGAAATCGTTGTCTTGCCTACTCCGCCTTTTTGGTTAATGACAGCTATGGCTCTCATAGACTCTTCCTTGCGACCCCCCGGTTTCATCCTTGAAACTTTTTTTACCGAATTTGCCATCTTGCCGGTTTTTTATAAATTTATTTATCCCGGCCATCTTGTCAGGCGATTCGGTTCACATTCCTGATTATTAATACTGATACTATTTACAGTATATTATCGGAGTCATCGACCAATACTTTATGATTTCTTCAATTTTTATCGGACAAAATTAAAAAAAAACCGCATTTTTAATCCTGATAGAGCAGTTTTGGCCCGGAGTTGCCCTATTTTATCAAAAAAGTGTATATTTTTGCCCCGATTGTCGATATAATAGTAAAGTTCATATAATTCCAGGCTATATTCCGCTCAGATCTAAATCTAACACCGTACCATCCGGGATAGCGTTACGTCCCGGCGGAGTGCCTGGCTGGAGAAACAAACAATGACAGAAGAACAAATTATTCAATGGATGCGTCAAAAAGTGCGTCGGGATGGCTTTGTGAATGCCACTACGCTGGCCGAGAGTTTCCTTGCGGTACATCATATTACGGATGCTCTCGATCCTGAATTTTCAAAGACCCTGGACGCCGGATTTAAGGTCGCTCAGGAAATCCGCGACCATCGGCTGCACGCGATGGCCTGCTGAAACAGGATTGCCGCCGTCCGGTTTTAGGGCGGCTCTGGAAATACGATAAGTCATTTTAAATTAACGTGATATGACAAGTTTATAAGGAGCGGGATGAATCTGGCAGGACTTTTCTGCCCAGAAACGAGGGAGATGTTGTGTCATTCTTTTTGCACTCATTTTAGACTCCATTGGGCGGCCGGAGCATGGTGGTGTTTTGATATCGGGCTGGCGCCCGGCGCTATTCGGGTTGGACCCTGACGGGTCGGGAAATTTTATCCTTTTAACCTGGTTTTTGTATTGGAACACTAAAATCCAGTTTTGATCGTTTTATAACAAATCCTGGGGGGGGCGGACTGCAGGCCGGGGATGCTTTTAACGGTGATGATTTTCTGCCAGATTTTGGTGCTCAGGCCGTTGGTGAGGTCTTCGATGTCATTAACGGCCTCGGTGGCGACGGGGTCATGGTAATCCTGCACATAGAGAAAGGCGACCTTGCTGACCAGCGAGAGCATTTCCGAGCAGTAATCCAGATAGCGGCAGACCTGAAAATTGTTCAGGGTCCGTTCGGGGGAATGGGCCGTGCGAAGAACCGAAGTGTCTGTAAAACAGGGATCCTTGGTCAACTGGTGCGAATCGACGACATGGGCCAGGCATCGCAGGATGTTGACGGCCTGAATGACCTTTTGCCGCTTGAGCCGGTTTTCTATCGACACCAGAAACAGGATGGCGCCGCCGATGAGAAACAGGATATTGATTGTGCCTTCGAGGACCTGAACCATATTGACCAGGACGGTGTCGTCCTGGCTGACTTTACGCTGGGTCCATCCGAGGCCGGCTATCACAACCAATATGAACACCACCGCAAAAACAAGGATGCGGTACTTGTAGCTGGGCTGCTGGATGAGCCGGATGGTCTGGTCGGTCTGCCGGGCAATGTCGATCAGTTCCCCGCAGACCCGCCCCAGGCCGCTGCCCGGAAAACGATCTTCAATCCGCATCTGCAAACGAACGATGGTGTCGAGGACTTTTTTGCAATCCAGTACCGAATGCGACATGACACGCTCCTGTAATTAAGCTCATTCCATTTCCTGCAGTTATTTTGACAGAAGCAGCAGAGCGTGTCAAGTATTTTGGCGTCATCCGGAGCAGAACAGCAGACGCCCCGTATCAGCGGCCCGCGTTTTTCAGGGCGGCTTCCGCTATGCGAATACCCAGTTTTTTGGCGGTATCCACCCCGAATTCATCTTTGGTGATGTCATCATTGTAATTATTCCACAGCGTTGCCCCCTGATGAGCACTGGGTTTTCCGCCGACGATGAACGGCTCATAGCAGAGCATTGCCGAGAGAATCTGTTCGATGACCAGCTCCTGTCCGCCATTGCGGAAAGACCCGACGGCCAGAGCACCGACGGGCTTGTCGGCCAATCGCATGACGGGCGTTCGAACCGTGTAGAGGCGTTCGAGAAAAGCCTTGCACACGGCGCTCATAGTGCGGAAATAAACCGGTGAACCGATAATCAGGCCGCCCAGGTTGGGGGACATGAAATAGGGTTCCACATTCACTTCGTAATCATCAAAGGGAATTTGCGGAGCGTCCGGCTTGGCGCCGCCTTTCCAGCCGGAGAGTTTCATGTCGGCCAGATCGATGAGCTGCGTTTCAATGCGAGGACTGACGGACTGAGCGGCTTCGAGGGCAATCTTGACCGACGTGGCGGTGGTTTTGCCCTTGCGGGGACTGCAGCTTACACCGAGAATGATGATTTTGGATTCCGGTTCACTTTCGGCAGCCATCGCTCCGAGCGAAAGGCCTGCAACCGCGGTGATTCCCTGCGATACAAAGTTTCTTCTGTCCATAAAAATCTCTCCTTATTGATATGGATTTCAATAGCGTATCAGGACGCCGTATAAATCATGTATAATCCGCCCAGCAGGACCAGCACGCCGCAGATTTTCTTGAGGATGGCCGAGCCTCTGGACTGTTCGTTCCAGTTCATATAGCGCTGGACCAGTTCGGTATAAGTGCCGGCCAGAACAATGACCGAACAATGCCCGATGCCATAGACGGCCATCAGCAGGATACCATAGAAGGATACGGAGCCGGCGGCCAGCTTGAAGGTGATAGCAAGAATCGGGGCCATATACGCAAAAGTACACGGCCCGAGAGCGATGCCGAAGACCAGTCCAAGAATAAATGCGGCCAGAAAGCCCTTGCGCTGCATACCAACCTGGCCGGGGCCGGACCAGGGGGCGGGAATCACATCCAATAGATGCAGCCCGACCAGAAAGAAAATCGCCGCGACGAGGTAATTGCCCCAGCCGCCGATATCGCCCATCATCCGCCCGGCCGCATAGGTGACTGCCCCGATGGCTGCGATGGTGATTAAAATCCCGAACGAAAAGAGCGTGGAAATCCAGAATGCCCGCCGGGTGGATATCCGCCCCTGCCCGTTGACAAATCCCACAATCAGCGGAATGCTGGCCAAGTGACAGGGACTCAGAAGGATGCTTAGTATCCCCCAGACGAATGCGGCGGGCAGAGCGACAAACCATGCCCCTTCAATGGCTCGGCTGACCTGGATAAATAGTTCCTGCATGGAATCTCCAAAGTCGATTATTTGGGGGCGCATTCGCCGATTTTGCAGGCCTTCTGGATTTGTTCGGGCGACAGTTTCATTTTGTCGGCCAGGGCCTGATGGATGGTAATCAGTTTGCCGGTCTCATGCGGATTTTTTTCGACCCATTTCCTGAGATTGTCGGCATTAACGAAAAATCCCTGATGGAAGCAGCCGGCCGAGGTCCAGGTGCCATCCGGTTTCTTGCGCTGGCCGAACCATGCCACGGCGGTGGACGGTTCCAGTGAGGCAATGCTGCCGTTGAGGGTCCTGACAACAATCGGCTCGCCGGTGAGACGGTCCTTTTCACGGACTTCGATATCCTTGCCGGTGCGGGCTGCGACGCCGAGGGCACAATGCGAACAGCATCCCCAGGTCTGAACGCCTTCGAGGCGGACTTCGGCGGCATCCTGCGGATAGCAGGCCCGGTCACAGAAGCCGCAGCGGTGGGATAATTCGTTTGTCTGGAGTGCGGAAAAAGACAGGACATTCCCGCCGGCGGTCTGCTGGGCCTGTTTGGCGGCGTCGGCGTCGGCATAGGCCTGAAGGGTCGGACGGCCAGCGGCATCAACGCCCTGCAGGTAGATCGCTTCCGACAGCGGCAGCATCCGGCCGGATGCAAAATCAGCGACGGTGACTTTCTTCTCGAAATCGGTCTTGTCTTCGGTCAGGCAGGAATACATGATGAAATAGCAATGCGGGCCGCACAGCCGGACATCGCCTTTGTCGGTCTTGACCACGACCAGAGTCTTGGCGGCGATATCCTTTTCGCACATGTAGCAAATCTGGTCTTTGGGACGGGTGTCCGGCGAGGCCGGCTCCAGACGCGAAAACTGGGGTGTCGCGGCAACGGCAAAATCAAAGCCGAGTTCTTTCCACTTGGCCAGGATATCCTCTTTGGAGAAAAATCCTTCGTGGCGAAACAGTTCCGCGCCGGTTGGGGCGATGAATATCTGCGTTGGAATAAGGTTAATGTTGTAGGGCTTATCGGCACCTGGATTTTCCCAGACATCAATAAATATCACGTCCAGCTTGCCCTGATACTCCGTCTTGAGCTGTTCAAGGATCGGGGCCATCATTTTGCAGGGGATACACTTGCCTGCGCCCAGATCAACCAGCCGGGGCAGGGTCGAAGGCTCGTATTGTCGAACATCGCCAGTCGCAGGAACGGCAGGAGCGGGAGGCATTTCTGTCTGCGACGCCGCCGAGGGCGGGCAGCATGACGGCATACCGCCGTGTTTGATCACCACAATCGCCCCCACAGCCACCATCAACGCAACAATAATTCCCATCTTGGCATACGGATTCATGGTTATTCCTTTATGCAAAAAGACTCTTTGACTGTCCGGAAACAATCCTGTTTTACTATATGGCCACTCTTTACAGCAGCGGCATGGCCGCACTGCACACCTTATTGATATTGTCTTCTGTCGCCGGGCTTTTGCCTTTTTCCAGACCGAGATCGGCAAGCTGAAGATGCTTAAACTTGGTAAATCCGGCCTTTTCAAGACATGCCTTGACACAATTCATGGGGCAGCCGTCGATGGCCAGAATGGACGAAGCGGCCTGCGTCGTTTTCATAATGCCGTCGATCCGTCCGCCGATGCCGGCCAGACAAAACATCTTGCCGGCCCCATCCCGGGTCAGTTTTCGCGCCGCCTGGTCGGCAACGGCACCCACATCCGCCGCGCCGGAACAGGCAAAAATCAGTTTCGGCCCGCCGGTACATACATTACTTTTTTGTTCCGCCATAAAACACCTTGCCTTTCTGATTGACGATGATTGAATTATGATTGTCGATTTATTTCGGTTTCCACGATGTGCGGCAAACGATCACAGCTATCACTGCTGAAGCATGGATTTGATGTCCGACAGGGGGGGCACCTTACCCACGGACTTGACCTGGCCATCGACGACCAGCGCCGGGGTAATCATCACGCCGAATTTCATGATGTCGTTGATCTGTGTGACTTTCTCCAGTTCATAGGCCAGCCCGAGTTCTTTGGCCGCGGTTTCTGCCAGTTCGGCAAGCTGTTTGCATTTGGGGCAGCCGGTGCCCAGAATTTGAATTTTTTTCATTGCTTGATATCCTCATTATGTTCCTGTAATAGGTCTCAAAACAGTGACCCATAAATCAATCCGCTCAGGGTAGCCATCACAATCACCAGCGACACATAAACCACCGTTTTTTGCGTTCCCATGACCGAACGTATCACCAGCATACTGGGCAGGCTCAGAGCCGGGCCTGCCAGCAGCAGCGCCAGGGCGGGACCTTTGCCCATGCCGGAGCCGATAAGTCCCTGCAAAATCGGGACTTCGGTCAGCGTGGCAAAATACATAAACGCTCCTGCCACCGAAGCAAACAGATTCGCCCGTAATGAATTGCCGCCGACGGCCCACTCGACCCACCGATTCGGGATAAGGCCTTCGTGGCCGGGCCGACCCAGAAACGCTCCGGCAAACAGAACACCGAAAAACAGCAAAGGCAATATCTGTTTAGCAAAAGTCCATGTCGAAGCGAACCATTCGCCGGCCTCTCCTTTGTCGGTACTGGTCATCCAGGATAAGCCGATAACAGCGGATGTAAAAGGAATCATCACCATCATCCCCTGCATCGGCAGCATAAAAGCCAGAACCGCCACAGCAATGGCAGTAATCGCGACTTTCCACCAGACAATACCGAACCAAAGAATGAGAATGATTCCAAGAGCGGCTGAAAACAGGGATGTCACTGCCCATTTATAAGTCCAAATCGTAGTCCATGGGCCGGGAACTGGTGTTTTTTCAACAACATTTTCCGCCGCCAGTTCTATCTCATGACCCAGGGTGGTACTATCGAGTAGTTTCAGCCTATAGGAGCCGGTTAAGGGACTGCCGTGTTCAGGGGATTTCAAAACCGCAGCATGGAAGGTGGAGCCGTCTGAGGTTTTGAAAATAAAGTCGTTGGGCGACCCCCAGTTGGCAAACACCAGAACACCAATCATGACGGCAAAAAACAGGGCATTCTGCCATAGCGGACGTTTTACCTCGGGTTCAGGCATTGCCATCTGGCCGTTGGCTTTTTCGATTTCTTCTTTGCGATAGATCAAATGCATCAGCAGGCCGATGACAATACTGAATAGAATTGCACCGACCGCACGGGCAATCCCCAGTTCGATGCCGAGAATGCGGGCCGTCAGGATGATTGCCAGAATATTAATAGCCGGGCCGGAGTATAGAAACGCACAGGCGGGGCCAAGTCCCGCCCCCATGCGATAAATCCCGGCAAATAATGGCAGAATCGTACAGGAGCAGACCGCCAGAATCGTGCCGGATACCGACGCCACCCCATAGGCAAGGATTTTATTGGCCCGGGCGCCGAGATATTTCATCACTGAGGCCTGACTGACAAATACGGAAATTGCCCCGGCAATGAAAAATGCCGGCACGAGACACAGCAGGACGTGTTCTCGGGCGTACCACTTGACTAAGTGCAGCGATTCTGTTACGGCATTATCGAATCGCGGGGTCCCGATGGGCAGATAAAAGCAGACCAGAAATATCCCGACAATCCACGCCAGCGTTTTCCAATGGTCTTTCCAATACATATCTGATATATCCAATATAAACTAAATAACATTGAGCAGTTTCTGTTCTCGCAGGGCATTTTCTTTCAGCGCCTCGGTCAGGCAATCCACAAATCGTAAGATACATGGGGTGCGAACCTTATAGATGACCTGAAGGCCCTGTTTGCGGTATTCCAAGACCCCTGCAGCGACCATAAGCGACAAGTGCTTGGAGATATTGGAGCGTTCCGACTTGACAGCGTCAGCAATATCACAGACACATTGCGGCCCATCCCGCAAAAAATCCAGAATGGCCATCCGCAGCGGATGGGCCATAGCCTTGGCGACATTGGCCTGCTTTTCGTAGATAATTTGTTTTTCCATAGCCATATATTCCTATGTGACAATTTTTTCACATAGTAATATATACAGTCTTCTCTGTCAACAAAAATTCTCCTCTGGGAGGCAAGTTCCCTGCAGCGGGGAATTCTTTTGACAGGGTAGCGGTCTGTGAGTAGATTGTTTCTCCCGATTGACTCAATCGGCTGGAAGGTACTAAAACAGACCTAAAACGCATGGAATAGCGAAGTTGGCAAAAGCACAGGAATCCAGTCAGTTATTTGAAGCGATTTTGGAACGGGCCAAGACCCTGGACCCCGTCAATATCCGCACGTGGTTTGACGACCTCGTCGTGGAGGAATTTGACGGCGGGGTTCTGCATGTCGGCTGCCCGGACGCGGCGACTGCGCAATATCTGCAAGACCGTTGTCTGTCAACGTTCACTCAGGCTGCACAGAATATTACGGGGCATCTGGTCAGTGTGCAGTTTCGTCCCATCGGCACCGCCGCGGTGGTGCCGGCCATGGTGCAAAGCGGGGTCAAGCTGCACCCGGATTATACCTTCGAGAGTTTCGTGGTTGGACCCTGCAATCGGCTGGCCCATGCAAGCTGCATCGCCATCAGTCAGAATCCGGGGACGATTTATAATCCCCTGTTTTTATATGGCAACTCCGGCCTGGGCAAAACCCATCTGCTGCATGCGGTGTGCCATGAAAGCCTGCGGAATAAGGCGGGATTGTCGGTACAGTTCCTCAGTTGCGAGGCATTTGTCAACGGTTTCATCAGCGCCATCGAAAAAGGACAACTGGCCGACTTCCAGAACCTGTATCGCTCGGTGGATGTGCTGATTATCGATGATGTGCAGTTTTTGCGGGAACGCGAGCAAAGTCAGGAAGAGTTTTTCCATACCTTCAATGCGCTCTATAATAACCAGCGGCAAATCGTACTGACCGCCGATAGTGCCCCGGCGGATTTACAGGCCCTCGAAGACCGCCTCATCAGCCGTTTCAAGTGGGGACTGGTCGCCCGGCTGGACGCCCCCAGCTACGAAACCCGCATCGCCATCGTCAAAAAGAAGGCCAGCCTTCGCGGGCTGGTGCTGCCCGACGGCGTTGCCGAACTGATTGCCGAGCATGTCAAGAGCAATATCCGGGAACTGGAGGGGGCGCTGACGGTGATTTATGCCACGGCCCGCACCGCCCAGAAAGACGTCTCGCTGGAACTGGCCAAGCAGGCACTGGGCTATCAGGAAAGCGAATCGGCCAAAACGCTGTCGCTGGGCGATATTATCGCGGCGGTGGCGGAGGCCTTTGATATCCGCATCACCGACCTGCAAAGTAAAAAACGCAGCCAGAGCATCGCTCTGCCGCGGCAGGTCTGCATGTATCTGGCCCGCACACTGACCCGTCATAGTCTGGAGGAAATCGGCGGACATCTGGGCGGGCGGGATCACTCCACTGTGCTTCACGCCTGTGCCAAGGTCGAACAGATGTATAAGACGGAGCCGGATTTTCGCGGACGCATCGACAAGCTGACCTCGCACATCACCCGCGGCCTGTAACGGCGACGATTCTGCATCCATAAAAAAAAGCCCCGCCATCCCTGACGGAGCTTTTTATAAATCCGAATCAGATATTGCTTATTTGTTTTCCAGTTTCAAAAGCACATACTGCACCATGCGGCCGGTCTTGATCAGCAGACGGGCGCTGCGGGTTTGCTCGGTTTCCTTGAGCGCCTCGTTGAACTCACCCACGGAATTGACATACACCTGGTTGACGCTGAGGATGATCATTCCGGGGCGAATGCCGGCCCGCTGGGCGGGGGTTCGCGGTGCAACCTCGGCTACAACTACGCCCTGATCGCCTTTGGCGCCCAACTGACGGGCAGCATCCGAATCCACCGGCACCACCGACAGACCTAATTTCGTGCCGATTTCGGAGGTCTTGCTGGACATCTTGCTTTCCGACAGAGAGGCCACCTCCACCGTGATATTTTTCTCTTTGCCGTCACGGAACACCACCAGCTTGATTTTGGTTCCGGGGGCCATCAGCGACACGGTATTGCGGAAGTAATCATTGCCGGGAACGGGTTTGCCGTTAAGCTGAGTGATAATATCGCCCTGCTTGAGGCCGGCTTTGGCCGCGGGCGAGTCTTCCAGCACGTCAGTGACCAGGACGCCGCCTTCGCCTTTATAGGCGAAGGATTCGGCCAGTTCGGGGGTCAGGCCTTCGGGGTTCATAGTAATGCCCACATACCCGCGAACGACTTTGCCGCCGGCAATAAGCTGTTCCTTGACGGCACTGGCCATATTGATGGGGATGGCCAGGCCGATGCCCATATAGCCCCCAGACTGACTGATAATGGCGGAATTGATGCCGACCGCCTTGCCGTCGAGATTCAGCAGCGGACCGCCCGAGTTGCCGGGATTGATGGCGGCATCGGTCTGGATAAAGTCTTCATATCCGCCTTCGGTAATGCCGACCTGTCGCCCCTTGGCACTGACGACGCCGACGGTTACGGTTTCAGCAAGACCAAACGGGTTGCCGACCGCGATGACCCATTCACCGATTTCGAGGCTGTCCGAATCGCCCAGCTCAATGGTGGGAAAATTATCGCCTTCGACTTTGATCACTGCCACATCGGAATCCGGATCGGTGCCGATGACTTTGGCGTCGAGCTTGCGGCTGTCTTTGAGAACCACGGTGATTTTATCGGCACTGTCCACGACGTGATTGTTGGTCAGGATATAGCCGTCGTGAGAAATGATAAAACCCGATCCCTGCCCTCTGCGAATGCGGGGTTCAGAATTGCGGGGCGAAAAGCGGGGGCCGAAAAACCGGCGGAAAAATTCATCATCAAACGGCGAATTGCCAAACATATCCTCCATATCCGATTTGACTTCCTGCTCGACCTGAACGGCCACGACAGCCGGGACCGCTTTTTTGGCGACTTCGGTAAACGCCTTGGACGTTTTTCGCAGTGTCTCGATGCCGTTGTCTTCGGCGGCCGATACCATCGGACTGAATACTGCAACTATCAATACCATTCCCAAACATCGTTTCAGTGTGTTCATTGTTTGTCCTTTCCATTTTTTTATATCAGGGCAGCTCATCACCATGAATAGAGCCTGCTGTAGTATTTTGCACTCACGTTTTATGACTTCTTATTATGCCCATTGAGAGGTCATACCCTCACGTAAATTTGTCAGCCGCTTGAATCATTCCCAGATATCCTGCGCTCCATCATCTTGGCTCCAAACAATTGTTTTACGTTTTTTGTTCGGGCTTGTTCAGCCTGACGAGAATTTTACAAATTGTGTGCCAGATTGCTGTAAAAACCTGTATCATATTATAAAATAAGGACTTGCGTTTAGTGTCGCAAGTCCTTAATAACAGCTCAAATCTGCCGCTTTTACCGTCGGCCATTCAAAAATGGCAGAGCGGATTAATACTCTTTTCGATAGTCTTCAGCGGCAGGCTCGTCATTATGCGTCTTGCTCTGCTCTTTGGCTAACAGGTCATTGAGGGTCGGTTTTTCCAGCGACCCGCCGGACATGAGCTGTTTGACATCATCAGCATCCAGTGTTTCATATTTCAGCAGTGCCTTGGCCAACGCATCCACTTTGTCGCGGTTGGTTTCCAATAAATCAGAGGCTTCCGTATAGGCCGTGTCAATAATCTTGCGTACTTCCGCATCGATCATCTCGGCGGTCTTCTGGGAGAAATCCGGACCCAGTTGCATCATATATTCAGAGGCCGGGTCGGATGAATAATTCACCGGGCCGAGCTGTTCGCCCATGCCCCATTCCATGACCATCGCCCGCGCCAGCAGCGTGGCCTGTTTGATATCCGACTGGGCACCGCTGGTGATGTCGTCGCAGAACATCTCTTCGGCGATACGCCCGCCAAAGCAAATCTGAATCTGTGCCCGGCAATATTTCCGCGAATAGAACATACGGTCTTTTTCGGGCAGGGCAAACGTCGCTCCGCCCATCTGACCTCGCGGGATGATGCTGACCTTGTGCAGGGGGTCGGCATCCTTGAGCAGCGACTGGACGAGTGCATGTCCGGCCTCGTGGTAGGCGGCCAGACGTTTATCCTGCTCGTCCACGACACGGCTGCGTTTGGCACGGCCCCAGCGAACCTTGTCGCGGGCTTCTTCGAGATCGGCCATTTCGACGTAATCTTTATTCTGCATGCTGGCACCGATGGCGGCTTCGTTAATCAACGCCTCCAGTTCGGCACCGCTGAACATTGGGGTTCCGCGTGCCATCTTTTCCCACTCGACGTCCGGGCCGCATTTGACCTTCTGGGCGTGGATTTTCAGAATGCTCATGCGGCCTTTGAGATCCGGCAGGGGAACCACCACCTGGCGGTCAAACCGGCCGGGGCGGGTCAGGGCGCTGTCGAGAATATCGGCGCGGTTGGTTGCGGCAATGACAATCACCTGATCGTCGGTTTCAAAGCCGTCCATTTCAACCAGAATCGCATTGAGCGTCTGTTCGCGTTCATCGTGGCCGCCGCTGACGAAGCCGGGACCGCGTTTTTTGCCGATGGCATCGATTTCATCGAGGAAGATGATGCACGGCGAATTTTCCTTGGCCTGACGGAACAGGTCGCGGACGCGGCTGGCGCCGACGCCGACGAACATCTCGACAAAATCACTGCCGGAGATGCTGAAAAACGGCACATCCGATTCGCCGGCAATGGCCTTGGCCAGCAGGGTCTTGCCGCAGCCGGGAGGTCCCACCAGCAGCACGCCGCGGGGAATGCGTCCGCCGATTTTCTTGAACTTTTTGGGATTCTTCAGGAACTCGATGACTTCGGCCACTTCTTCCTTGGCCTCATCGATACCCGCCACGTCGGCAAAGGTAATCTTGGTGTCCTTGCCGGCACGAACACGGTGTTTGCTGCGGCCAAAGCTCAGCGCCGTGCCCAGCCCGCCGCCGCCGCGCATCCCGCGCAGAAAGAAGAAGTAGATCATCGCCAGCAGCAGTGCAAACGGCAGCAGGTTCCACAGCAGCGGCAGCCACATATCGGGCTTGCCGCCCTTGATGACTACATTATGCTTTTGCAGGAGGGCCTGTAATTCCTTATCCCACATTGGCTGGATATAGACGACCTCAAAGCTGGTCGGATCCGTCGGTTTGCGGGATTCCTTGCCGATCTCGTTGAAAACACCGACGATACGCTCGTGTTCAATCTTGACGCTTTCGACGTGTCCCTGCCGAACGTGATTGAGAAAGTCGGGACTGTAATTGATTTGCTCGACCCGCTGCCACTTGTTTACGGTCATCAGCAGGGTGGTCGCGATCAGGGCAATCAGCAGCCAGCTGAACGGGCCGCGATTATACTTGCCAAGCCCCGCAGGCGGCTGCCCCGGGGTCTGCTTGTTTTTCTGTTGTTCTGCCATACATTCCTGTTTCTTTGCTATCCGGTTAAAAAAACTACAGTTGACGGCTCACGGCAGGTCCGCCGCAGGCCGCCAACTATAAAGACGCATTTCATCACGGGTTTTACCAGGGTTTTTCCATCAATTCTACGACTTTTTGGGCGGCATTGTTCACCGCCAGCCCGATGGAGTAATCGAAGCTCTGTCCGAGCTGTGAGGAGTATGAAGCCGAGCCGAACACCACCTCGCGGTCAACAAGAATCTGGCCGGTCTTGAGATTCTTCCAGGTCACCGTCACCGCAACGGATGTTTCGTATTCCAGCGGCCGGCCTTCCCATCGTTCCGTGGTCAGGACCGCGGTTCCAATATCCATCCTGCCGCTGAGAATCGTGTCGGCCACATCGCGGTCGGACACAATCTTATACGGCGTCTGGGCCTCGATCCGCTTGCAGATGGCATCGGTCAGCGCAAACTCATGGCCTCGCCGGAAACTGCTGGTTTCCATCATTTCCACATACACCGTACTGACATCGTCCCGATGCAGCCACGAATTGCTGTATCCCTGACAACCGCACAGCGAGACGGCCAGACCAACCAAACCTGCTATCGATACTATTGCTTTCATGTGATTTCCAAATTTATACTGATCGTACTTGAAGTTTTCCCGTTCGTCGCGGCTAAGTATAGTGGCATCAACCAGTTGCTGCTTTGGCTCGCGGAATTATCATACCCATTTGGGTATAAGTTAATCCTGGGACGTCTTGCCGAACAGAAGGCCAATGCCAAACCAGCTATCCAGAAATTTACAGCCGACATCAAAGGTCTTGCGCCGAAGCGTTTTTGGATACCGATATCCCTGCTGCTGCGACTGGACCGCCATATAGCCGGCTTCCGATTCCGGCCAGGTAGCAATCACATACTGGTAATACAGATCCGCCGCCAACGGATGGTCGGTACGGTCGTAGTATTGGGCAATCCAGTAGTTCTTATACGCCTGCTGCTGAACAATCGTCGCAATCGTACCCGAAGCATTGATCTGGGCGGCCTGCTGGGGATACCGCTTGAGATAATCCTCATAATAGGCCCGGGCGCTGATCAGCCAGGTGGCATCATATCGCGGCCCCTTATAGGCGGCATGAAGACACTGTGCCATCCGCAGCAGGGCCTGCTGGCCGACATCGCCGGTAGGCCATTTATCGGCCACTTCCGACCAGACTTCGTATGCCTCGGCGTACATCTTGCGTTTCTCGTATGCCTCGGCCAGCGTCACCAGCGCTCGCAGCCCCATGGGGCCGGTTCCCATGCGGTCTGCAATATCCCGCATGATATCCACGCCGTTGTCAAAGGCCGACAGCCACAAAATTCCCAGTACCTGGCGTTTCTGACCATTCAGAAATGCCGTGCCGATGGAATACAGCCGCTCATTGGCAATATCAAAAAACGGGCTTTCAGGCCAGTCTTTGACATATTTCTGAAACTGTTTGGTGGCCTTGGACCAGTTCTGCTTGGCGTACAGGGTTTCCGCCTCAATATACGCATCCAGGTCGTCCCCGGCATACTCCGCGTAATCCGTTTTGAACTTCGCAAGGGCCTCGAGGGCCTCATTTTTGTCGCCGGCCAGAATCTTCTGCTTGATTTCCGCCAGCGCAAGGACATGCTGACCCTGCGGGTCGGTGGCCAGATTCTGCCATTGCCCCTGCGGGGTCAATCGTAATGTCTCCGCCCGGCCAGTACACACCGTGCATAGTATCAAAAGTAAACCAATCCCTGCTTTTCGCATATCCGTTCCCTTTACGGCTGATTTTTAAGGATGCCAGAAACAGAGGAATTATAACAGCTTAAGCGATGAATGCAAACGTGTTTGACAGGTTTTTGGATAGTACCCATATAAAGATTGACACAGTCGGATATAAAATAGATAAAAAGCCCACGACAAACTGCGTGGGCCTTTATTGGTATATCCATAAAACACTTGAGAATGTCTTAATAAGGTTGTTGTCGTGACAAACTCCTATTAATAGACTTACATAGTATTTATTATCTATTTTTGTTCTGCTTTTGACTCAGCAATACAATACAGATTCTGCTTGCCTCGCAGATAAATGCGATCCCCGACAAGGGCTGGGGAGGCGTCAATGCCATCGTCCAGCTTATTAACGGAAAGCAGCTTGTATTCATCCGTATTGCTCAGGACATAGGTTACCCCGTTGCGTCCGACGAAATAGACCCGGCCTGCAGCACCCACCGGCGAGGCATACATCCCCTTCATTTCGCCGAGGTTCTGCTTGACATAATATGGCTTGCCCGTTTTGGCATTATAGCAATAAATATCCGGATTATTGACCGCATTGACATAGACCTTGTCCTCATACAGCAGCGGCGACGGCACATACGGAGTGCCCTCATTGACTTCCCAGGCAACCGCATCGGTGCCGGTCAGGTCGCCGGTTTTGCCGAGCTTGATGGCCTGCAGCTTGCTGCCGCGGAAGCCGCTGGTGCAGAAGACCATATCAAAGCCCGTCACCGGCGTCGGGATGACATTTTCAGTCTGTCCGCCGCATTCCCAGATCACCGTGCCGTCTTTGGGGTCATACGCACGCGTCCGGTTGCGACCGGTGACAACGATCTGCGTCTGTCCGTCATGCTGCACGACAAGCGGAGTTGTCCATGAGGTCTTTTCGTCCCGATCCTGTTTCCAGACAGTCTTTCCGGTGTCTTTATTGAGTGCGGCAATAAACGACGGTCCTTCGTGATCGACTAATACAATCAGCAGCTCGTCAACCAGGGCGGGCGAGCCGCCTTCACCGAAACCGGCCCGAATCGTCTTTTGGGCTAAGTCCCGCTGCCAGAGTATTTTGCCGTCCATATCGAGGCAATACACCCCGCGCGAACCGAAATCCGCCCAGATTCGCTTGCCGTCGGTGACCGGAGAATAGGATGCGAATCCATGGTCGCCGTGATGACCTTCATGCGGAACAACCTCGCAGACGGTGGTTTTCCAAATCTCCTTGCCGGTATTGCGGTCCAGGCAGACCACATTGAATTGATAAATGGATGATGGCGCCCGGGCAGGACCTCTGCCGGGACGACCGCCGGGAGCCGACTGCGGAGCCGGTTCAGCGGCCGCAGCAGCGTCGGACTTTTTGCCGGTATCGACCGCGGATTGGAAAATAATCTTGTCCCCCGAGATAACCGGGCTGCCGTCGGACGGATCGCCTTCGAGTTTGACCTTCCACAGAATATTCTCAGTTTCGCTCCATTTGACCGGCGGATTGCCGTCCGGACTGATGCCGCTCATACCCGCTCCCCGCCAGGTCGGCCAGGCAGGGTCGGCAGCATAGCATAATGTACCAATTAAAGAGAAGACACATCCCGTCACGAGTTTTCTTGTCAGCCTGTCCTGCATACGATTCTCCTGTTCCAATGGTAATAAATACGGATTGGCCTCGCCATCGGCCAGACCGTGGAAGCGACTCAGTTTGTCGTTGACTCTAAAGACGAAAAGCCTTTCGGTTATGTTGCACTTTTTTAGTGCAAAAACAGGGGATTTGTTCGAGAAAAAATCCGGAAATGGCTTTTTTATGACTCATTATGGGGAAATTTAATCCGGAGGTGCAAACAGCATTATTTGCACACATAATACGAACGGCTGTTTCGTTGAAAACAACCATAACTAATGGGCGGTACAGGACTTGAACCTGTGACCCCCAGCGTGTCGAGCAATTCCGTTTTGCCCCTTCGCAAAAGGGGTCAACAATCCGTAACCTATTGCGGAATAAGGGGCTATAATTCGCATAAAAAAGCAAGGAGATTCCAAAAATCCTCGCAATTATTGCAACCGATTGCGTGCCATTGCAGTTATTGCGCGTAGTATACCGGTTTTGAGAGTAGAATACTCTCGACTTGCGGTGTCCAGATAATGGGACATGGTTGTCACTTTAATTTATCCTATTACTTCCAAATATTGTCCAGAAAATTAAAGATTCGGATTAAAATAGACTTGTTTGGGAATATATTCGTATTTTTCATGAAACTATAAAATTTCTTATCAACATTTTAGCTTTGAAAAACGACATGGTTATAAGACATTTAGGGAGAAGTTATCTCTACACTTGACAAATTTAGTCCGATTTTGATATGATACTAATGTAGGAAGGGATAGTGTAATCAAACCTTATATAATTAAATGAAAAAAATGGGTTTCATATAAATCAAAACTTAAGCGTAAGCTGTCGATGCTCTTTTTATACTGGTTACAAGATGTGCTTGCGGGTACAAAGGGAATCAAGGGATTTAGGAGAAACAGGAGAAAACCATGGAGGCCAAAAAAGCAGTTGAAATAATGCGGATGATGATAAATAAGTATTTCACTTCTAAACGCAAAAGTTTAGTTTCCGGAAAGGCTGCTATCAGAAGGAATCGTATTTCTCATCTATTTAATCTGGTTTGTTGTATGTTATTGTTTTTTGTCACTAGTGGTTTTGCGTTAACCATAGGACTGGATACAAATTCACAAATCCATCCTTATTTCTATGGGAAGTTCGATGATGGCGGTTTTTCAGACTGGATATGGTATAATCCTTCTCCTGAACATCCTGTAAGTGGAAACCATGAAGTACTTTCTGGGGAATGGGGAGCCGCAATTTATTATGATGGTATTGATACAGGTCCAATCGATTCCGAGTCCTCAGAAAGAAAAGCGATGTGGCTGTCAAAGAAGTTTCTATATCCAGACTGGTTTACCGGCAGTAATTTGGATACAACGCAAACGGGAGCCGGCTATTCATGGGACAATCCCGCTAATCCCGGAGGGAAAAATGGAGTGCCGGATACCGCCCAATCGACAATCGCCAATGATGATGTAGAAATTCAGATTGATTATGAAGTGGTGGACTTACAATATCGTGATCCCAATGTCTGGGATCCAAACGATTATTTATGCCGGTCGCCGATGGGATTTTTGGAACAGGATAACAATGATCCGAATATGTTTCGTTCGGCGTATGTGTATTCGGATCGGTATGTATTTTTACAGACCTATACCATTAAAAACATCTCCGGTCAGACGCTGAATAATCTTGCGTTTTACCAGATGCTGCATTCGCATGGCGCCGATGAATACGACGCACGTGTTAACTCGACTTATAACGGGATCGCCTATGAAGACCCGCTGGAAAACTATGTGCCTTATGACTCCATTCATTGTGTTCCGGGCGGCAATACAGTCGGGACCTTCTGCTTTGATATTACGCAATGGAATTCTGAGCCATATTCCGGCCATTTTTCTACACATAAGGATTATGTAGGATTCAGTTGTGCTGTAACCCCGGATTGGATTGATAATGATGTGTACCAAGGTGGACATGGAGCAGGTTTGTTTAAACCCAGAAAAGGAACGCATATCAATATTGAAAACCGTGCACTCAACGGCCAAGATTATTTTTATCAGGATGAAGTCGCTGGTGCCATGGGGTGGTCTTTGGGTTCTATTGCCCCCAACCAGACGGTCAAACGCACCATGGCTTTTATGTTCTGCTATGGTGGTAAAGAAGTAGTGCGACATCATCTGTATGTGACAAAGACCGATGATATTACCGGCTGCTTTGATTCAACTGATCCGGATGCGACCATTACATACACAATTACCTATGGCAATGACGATCCCAATGGTACGGCTTCGACAGAAACAGATTTGGTGCTAACCGATTATATGCCGCAGGGAATTGATCCTTTTACAGTTCAGGTAACTGGTAACGGCTCGTATGACCTGTTTACCAATACGGTTACATGGCCGATAGGCACACTTAATGATGGCGATTCCGGGCAAAAAACCGTTTCGTTCAGGATGGCCGAAGTCCAGACTGGAGGAATGATTGTAAACAAGGTCGTTCTGGCCAATGATGTAAATTCAGTCCGATACACACTATATACGCCGGTTTGCGATATGCCGGCAGGTGCGGTTGTTTATGTGGATAAAATTGCCCCGGGTCTTCAGAATGGTACAAGCTGGTATAATGCTTTTCATGACCTGCAGGATGGATTAGACAAAGCCGCCACGGTAAGCAATCCCGGCGAGGTTGAAGTGTGGATTGCCGACGGTACTTACAAGCCGGGAACAGAAGACAGCGATAGTTTCATTGTTCCAGATGGCGTTAAAATCTATGGAGGCTTCGGTGGCCATGGTGTCGGAGAAACCAGTAAAGATCAGCGTAACTGGAATCAATACAAAACAATTTTATCAGGCCGGATTTTGTCGTTCCCCAATGGTACTGGCGGAGAGATTGTCTATCGCAACAACACGGTTGTCGTCATGGGCAATAATTCGGTCCTTGATGGGGTTACGATAGAGGAAGGAAAATATTATGGCATTTATGGATCAGGGGACTCTTTTTCACTTTCAAATTGTCTTATTCATAAAAACAATCAAACAGGTATTTACGGCGAAAACGGTAACTTAACTATTCAGTGGAGTGAAATTTATGAAAGTGGTTGGCAGGGTCTTCTCCATAGAGGTAGCGGCTATTTGTTGGCAGTTACAAACTGTAAAATTCATGATAATCAACGGGATGGAATATATACAGACCAATCAATCTCGACAGTTTTAAATTCACTGATTTATAAAAATGGTTCCGGGACTGATTATTATGGAATCAATCTTGTGAACCCGCCAAGCAATACAATCATTCGCAACAATACGATTTTTCAGAATGTCAATGAAGGGATTCGCCGTTCCGGCGGAAGTGTCCCATCCGTAAAGAATTGCATCATTTATTACAACAACGATGAGGGTGTACAGATTGCGGGATTGAACCCGAATCAGGTAACCTGGTGCTGTCTTCCCGATTGCAACGACATCAACAACCAGCACAATATCAACGATCTGCCTGGATTTGTCTATGCCGATCCAAATGGCAGGCCGGTAGAGGGCAATTTCCATCTTGTATGGAATTCCCCCTGTGTTGATGCGGGCGACAGCGATTCCTATACAAATGAATCGGATTTAGACGGCGACAGCCGGGTTTACGGCGATAAGGTGGAAATTGGAGCCGATGAAGTGACCTGTACAGATACTTCAAACCCCAATGACTGGAACTATGATGGCATGATTAATATGGCGGAATTTGCCGTATTCTCTCGTGCGTGGCTCAGTCAGGCGGGCGGTAATGATCCCAACTGGAATCCGGCCTGCAACCTGGACAATACCGGAGCCAGTGCCAATGTGATAGACTTGGCCGATTTAATCCTGTTCTGTGAAGATGCTCCGCAAAACTGGCTGTGGGTTGCCTGCTGGCGAACGGATTTGCTGGAATTGCAGCAACAGCAAAGCGGGCAAATGATGATGAGTGTGCCTCCCTTGCCTGCGGTGAGGATGATTGAACCGAGCGAATCCGAAATATCCATGATGGAAACTGTCGTAATTCCAACAGAGACGTTAATGGTTGAAGATGTACTGGCTGTCGAGGAAATGTCCATTCAGGAGCAGATACTCGACCTGCAGATTTGTATTGAATTTCTTGAAAAGCTTTGGACAGAAGAACCCGACATTCAGCAGGAAATCAACTCCGAGGACTGGAAAGAGTTTATGGATGCGGTTTATCAGAGCCTCAGTGAATTGGAGACACTACAGGCGGGAGATACCGAAATCGAAGAATTGGATTAGGTGTTTCAAGAAACTTGAAATTCAAGGGTAAAAAATGTATAATAACACTAAAATACAGAACGGAGGTTTTAAGATGAAAAAGTTATTTTTTTACATCGTATTTGTTTGTTTGTTTGTTTATCCGACTTATGCAACCTACTATGCGATTACCACAAATATCTATACACCAGGCTTAACTTTACAGACAGGTGATAGCCTTTATATGACAGATGGTGGATTTGGTAATTTGAACCTGTTTGGAAGTAGTGCCGCTGCAATAGAAGGAACATCACCTCTTGCGGAAGGCATGGGAGGGATTTGGTATTTCAAATTATTATACAGTAGTCATCTTGATATGTCTGGCGGTCAAGTTAATGAAATTGATATCGGTAATAACGCCACTGCCATTATTACTGCTGGCCAAGTCAATAGGCTTAATCTAAATGATAGTGCCTCTGTCGTTCTTACTGGCGGCTTTATCCAGCAAATATGGAGCTATCAGTGGCTTCCCTATACCCCCGGTCGTGACGGCGTTCCGGTTCCCAATATCAAGCTGTATTACTCCGGCGACTTGCCGACATATAATGAAACTACCGGCATCCTGACTGGCCTTTGGGGTAACGGTACAAGTTTTTCGATCTACCTGCACGACGTTGCCGGTTATGACCCGGTTATCGAAAACATCGAATTTATCCCTGTTCCCGAGCCGGCAACAATGTTACTGCTTGGCTTAGGTGGCTTACTGATTCGCCGTAAATGACTAAACTTTTGCAAAATTGAAAAATTGGAGTCCGAATGGGCTTTTTGACGACAAATACAGGTAGTAAAGTGTCCGATAATATCATGGAGGATATTACGATGCCGGCTATCGTCCAATTTCCG
>Ga0228536_1001337_pt1 | contig 24579 bp, 16 predicted proteins | sample SJ1Smetagenome_FD_168611 | JGI IMG/M metagenome (GOLD analysis project Ga0228536, IMG submission 168611) | Enriched culture of PCE-dechlorinating microbial communities from Ithaca, New York, USA - SJ1.S | ecosystem: Engineered > Modeled > Simulated communities (microbial... > Unclassified...
CCCACCAGGGCCGCTGGGCCAGGTTCTTCAGGTGCGCGTACCAGGCCACGGTCATGAACACGTTGGACAGGGCCAGCAGCACCGTCGTGCGCAGCAACACAGTACTCATGCCGCGCTCTCTATTCCCGCCTCCCCCTCCCCGTCAACCGCCTTCGGCGGCTTACGGAAACGCCAAGATGCTTTCGTCTCTCCGTCTTTCGACTGCCTGGCTGAACCTCATTCATCCGTTTGCGCGTGATCCCCGTGGCGCGGGTTTTTCGGGCGTCCGCCAGGAAAAGCCGCGCCACTGCTCGGTCCAGGGCCGTGCCCTGGCCGGGGGCGGGGGGGGCGCGCAGCCCCCGGCTTCACAGAAGGACGGGGGAGGGGGTTCGCCCTATGCCGAGGCCGCCGGTCCGGCGGGGTCCGGGAGGGTGACGCGGACGGTGGTGCGGCCGGGCTTGGAGGAGTCGGCCTCGATGGTTCCGCCGTGGGCCTGGGCCACGAGGCGTGCGGAGTACGCGCCGAGGCCGGTGCCGTGGAGTTTTCCGGCGGTGGCGTACTTTTCGAAGAGGCGGTCGCGGATTTCCTTGGGGATTTCGCCCTGGTTGGCGATCTCCAGGACCACGGAGCCGGGGCGGCGGAAGAGGGCGGCCACCACGGCCGCGTCCTCGGGCGAGGCCTCGAAGGCGTTGCGGGCCAGGTTGTCGAGCAGGGTGCGCAGGAGGCGTTCCTCGCCCCGGATGGCGAAGGCCCGGCCGTCGTCGGGCAGGCCGTCCACGAGCAGGGTCCAGCGGCAGGAGGGCCGGGCCGCCAGGCGGGCGTCCTCCAGGGCGTTGCGGACCAGGGCCGCGAGGTCGAGGGTCTCGGGCGCGAGCTGGTAGACGCCGGTCTCCATCTTGTAGAGATCCAGGGAACGGTCGATCATGGTCAGGAGGCGCTGGGCGGAGCGCTCCAGCTCCTTGAGGATGACCTCCTGGCGGTCGTTGACCGGGCCTTCCTGGCGCAGGACCGTGGGGGTCATGAGCAGGGAGGAGAGGGGGCCCTTGAGGTCGTGGCGCACGATGCGCTCGATGTCCTCGCGCAGAAGGTCGGCCTGTCGGCGGTCGGTGAAGTCGTGGGCCGAGAGGCGCAGTCCGGCGTATGCGCCGCCGACCCGTTCGATGGGCTGCCAGGAGGCGGACATGTAGCGGCGTCGGCCGTCCTTGCGGCGCACGCGGAAGACGCGGTCGCCCGCGCTGGTCCGCTCCTCGCGGGCCCGGCGCAGCTCGTCGCCCAGGGCCGCGCGGTCCTCGGGGTCCACGAGGGGCAGGGGGTAGTCGGCCATGGCCAGGCATTCGAGCACGGAGAAGCCGGTGTGGCGCTCCACGGCGGGGTTGACCCAGAGCAGCGCGCCCTTGGGCGAGAGCCAGGACTCCCAGTCGTGGCCGTAGTCCGCGATGGCCCGGAACTCCTCCTCGCTCTTGCGCAGGGCGTTCTCGGCCTGCTTGCGGCGGGTGATGTCGCGCACGGCCAGGACGATGCCGGTGACGCGGCCCTGGTCGTCGCGGACCGGAGACTTGACGGTGCAGGTCCAGATGGCTCCGGCCGGGGTGTCCAGGCGGTCGTCGCGGGTCACGCTCTCGCCGGTGAGGAGCACGCGGCCGTCGTCGAGCTTCATGATTTCGGCCTGGGCCGGAGGGAAGAGGGCGGAGTCGTCGCGGCCCAGGATTTCGGATTCCGGGCGGCCGAGGAGTTCGCGGAAGGAACGGTTCACGGCCAGGTAGACCGAGGAGGCGTCCTTGAGGGCGATGGCGTCGCGCACGGAGTCGATCATGGTCCGGCGCAGAACGCGCTGACGCTCGACTTCGGCCTCGGCGCGGCGGGATTCGGTGACGTCGTGGATGACGCAGAGCAGGAGGCGGCGGTTCTTGATCTCCACCGGGCTGGCCAGAACCTCCACGCAGCGGGTGCCGCCCCGGCCGGTGTGGTGCAGGGCCTCGATCCGGCCGCCGCTGTCGCTCATGAGGCGCTTGATGGTTCTGCGGACCTCCTCCAGGGGCGTGGTGGTGATGTCCCAGACCGAGAGGCCGCGGCTCTGCTCCTCGCTGAGGCCGTAGAATTCGTGGGCCGCGCGGTTGGCCCCGACCACGGCCCCGCTCTCGGGATCGATGAGGGCCATGGGCGCGGCGTGGGCGTCGAAAAAGGTCCGGAACAGGGAGAGGTCGGAGCCGTTTCCCTGGACCAGGAGCTTCATGAACTCCACCTGGTTCGCGTTCGGTCCGTCGGCGTCGCTCACCGGTATGTTTTTCGCCTCCATCTCACACCTTGCCCCCAAGGGAGCGGAAAGACAAGGGTCGGACGACAGGTTCTAAAACCCGCCGGGAGGTGGCGGCGGCCGACGCCGTCGTGGAATGTCCGGCCGGAGGCTACTCCTCGGTGACGACCCGGCCGAAGGAGAGGAAGGAGATGCCCTGGGAGTTGGCCGTGCCGATCATGACCGCCTCGATGACCGGCGGCGGCACGGGCCGGTCCGAGGTCCAGCGCACCAGGAACTTGGCCCCGGAGCCCCCGGCCGTGTCCTTCTCGCTGACCAGGAACTCGCGGGTGCCCAGCGGCGGCACGCTCTCGGCCTTCTCCAGGTAGCGGCGCACGGGCTTGCCCGCCGTGTCGTAGTAGTCCACGAAGAGCAGGGTGATGGGATGCTCGGCGTCGGTGTTGCGCACGCTCAGGGTGGCCGAGAGGTCGAAGGGCCGGTCGCGCAGGCCCTGGTAGACGTGGGAGTAGAGCGGCACGTAGACGGTCTGGCCCTTGGCGCGCGGCGACCCGGCCAGGGCCGTCGCGGCCAGGCAGAAAACGGCGATGAGGGCGAGGGAGGCGATGCGGTGTCTCATGGCGACTCCTGATGCGTCCGGCTTGCGCCCGGACGGGCTTGCGGCTACACTTTCCGGGAGGTGACTCCCATGACGCTGCACAAAGACCTTCTGGATATTCTGGCCTGCCCGCTCTGCAAGGGCAAGCTCGTTCTGCTCCCGGCCGCCGACGGCCTGCTCTGCGAGTCCTGCGCCCTGGTCTACCCGATCAAGGACGAGATTCCGGTCATGCTCACCGACGAGGCCGCGCCCCTGGCCAAGTGGACCGGCTCCAAGCCCGCCTGACCGTCTAGCGCACCCGCCGCCCCGGAGCCGCCGCGCGCCAGCGTTCGGCCAGATCGAGCGCCTCGCGCCGCGCGGCCTCGTCCAGGTCGCGGTCCATCTGCTCCCGCGCCAGCCGGGCTTCCTCCAGCCCGCGTTCCTCGGCCAGCACGAACCACATGTAGCCCTGGGCCGCGTCCTCCCGGCCCAGGCGGCCCCCGGCGAAGAGGCGGCCGAGCTGGTACATGGCCCGGGCGTCCCCGCGCTCGGCGGCGGCCCCGAACCAGCGGTTGGCCTCGGCCAGGTCGCGCCCCACGCCCTCGCCCTCGAGATACATGCCGCCCAGGAGCACCTGGGCCTCGACCTCGCCCTGCACGGCGGCGCGCTTGAGCCAGGTCGCGGCCTCGGCCGGGTCGCGGTCCGTGCCCCGGCCCTCGCGGTACATCCGGCCCAGCTCCAGCTCGGCCCCGGCATGTCCCTGGGCCGCCGCCGCGTGCAGCAGGCGCACCGTCTCCCAGGGCTCTCCCGCCGGAACGCCCCGGCCCTCGGCGTACATCAGGCCCAGGCGGTACTGGGCCTCGGCCAGGCCCTGGTCCGCCGCCAGCCGGGTCCAGCGCGCGGCCTCGGCGTCGTCCCGGGGCAGGCCCCGGCCCGTGGAGTAGAGCACTCCCAGGGCCGCCTGGGCCTGGGCGTCGCCCTTGTCGGCGCGCTCACGCAACGCTTCCGGGGTCATGGGCTTGTCCCGTCCGCCGGAGCAGGACCACCCGCAGAAAAGCGCCGCCGCCACCAGCACGGCGGCCAATACCCTGACCATCATGCCCCCACCCTAGCCCAACCCGCCCCCCCGCGAAACCCCCCCCAGGCTTCGCCTGGTCATGGAACAGCCAAGAGGCTCCCGTCTTTCCGAAACGGGCTGACGGGAAGGAATTCGCTTCATTTTTTTTAATGTATGATGTAAATAAAAATATGAAGTTAATAAATAAAAATGTTGACTCTGAAAGAGTGGCGTGGCAGAGAACGGCCATGCGCTATGACGAGTTCAGACGGCAGTTGGGCAAGGCCGGTCTTTCGACCAAGGAGTTCGCCGCGCTGGTCAAGGTGAACCCCTGCTCGTTGTCCAACTATTCCAGGAGCGGGGAAATCCCCTCGCACTGGGCCGTGGTCGCCGCGCTCATGGGCGAGATGGCGGAAAACGGGCTCGATTTCCGGGCCGTGCTCCAACGCATCGACATCACGCCCAAGCGGTCGCGCGGAGCGGCTGCCGACGGTTGTTTCGGCGGACGGCGCGCCGCCCCGGATGCGACAAACCCCTAGTACGAGGCGGGTGATGGATATTTGCGACGATTTGCTCTCTTTCGCGGACGGCAGGAAATACGCCACGATTCTCGCGGACCCGCCGTGGCAGTTCCAGAACCGCACCGGAAAGATGGCTCCCGAACACCGCAGGCTTTCGCGGTACGGCACGCTTTCCCTGGATCGGATCAAGGAACTGCCGGTCGCGGGCCTGACCAGGGACACGGCCCATCTCTATCTCTGGGTGCCCAACGCCCTGCTGCCTGAAGGGCTGGCCGTGATGAGCGCCTGGGGTTTCACCTACAAGTCCAATCTGGTCTGGCACAAGGTCCGCAAGGACGGCGGCTCGGACGGCCGGGGGGTGGGGTTCTACTTCCGCAACGTGACCGAACTCATTCTTTTCGGAGTCAAGGGCAAGAACGCCCGCACCCTGCAACCGGGCCGGACCCAGGTGAACTTCCTGGCCTCGCGCAAGCGGGAGCACAGTCGCAAGCCCGACGAGCAGTACCCGCTCATCGAGGCCTGTTCGCCCGGTCCCTACCTGGAGCTTTTCGCCCGGGGTCTGCGGCCGGGGTGGGAGTGCTGGGGCAATCAGGCCGACGAGGACTACGCGCCGACCTGGGAGACCTACGCCAACCACTCCCGCGCCGGAGCGGTCGGCCGGTGACACTGGTCAGAAGGTCACGATTCCGGCCGGAAGGCCGATGAGCAGCAGGGGGCAGGGGTTGCCCACGCCCCGGTCCACGCGGTCGAGCAGCTTGCGCCAATGGGTGGTGGCGGCTCCGAACTTGTCGCTCACGAAATGCTCGGCCCAGCACTCTGCGAAAGGCTTTTCTCCTCGGGCCGCGCAACGCTCAATGGCCTCGCGCTGACGGTTCGTGGGTGAGATCCCGAACGGGGCCAGGTCAGCGTACCCGCCGACATTTTTTCCCGTCGCGAACCGCTTGACGGATCCCAACATGCCGTCTTGCAGCGTGCTGCCGCGCGTGACGATGACGCCCACGGAGATGGCCCCCTCGGCGTGCAGGCGCTTGAAGTTCTCCAGATCCCGGTCGAAGAAGGGATCCTTGTTGTTCCATTCGATTTCCAGGGCCACATCGCACGTCTTGCCTTCCACCTCGAAGCCCTTGACGTGATCCACTTCGTGGGAGCGGCTTTCCCGCTCCTCGCCGTTGATCGTCTTGCGGATTTCGAAGTTCGTCTTGCGCCAGCCCAAATCCGCCAGCGAGCGCCGCAGCCGCTGTGTGCCCCCGGCTTCGCCGCCGCCCCCGCCGATGATCTCCGCGATCGGAATTTGAAAGCCTGCCAGGGCCTGTTCCAAATCGGCCAGGGCTTGGGGAAAGTCCGTGGCCAGAATGGCGGCCGCGTGGGAGAGGAATTTGAGTTCGAACCCTTTGGCGCGCAACGTGTCCAGCATGAGTGCCCATCCTGTGCGGGTTTCCGGTCGCCCACATGATTCCCGATAAGCCTCATCCCGTCAACCGCCCCCTTCGGGGGCTTATGGAAAGGCGGAAGAGACGCCCATTTCGGCGTTTTTCTGAAAACCGGCGAAGCCGGTCAATATGCTGATTCGCTGCAAAGAGCCGCAAATGTGCCGCTGATCTTCGCGGGGGCGGAAAACCGGGGCTAGGCTCCGCCAGAAAGGAGGCGGAGATGAGCCCGAGAACCGTGACCCTGACGAATTTCACATCCGGCGAGCTGTCGCCCCGGCTGGAGGGCCGGGTGGACCTCTCGCGCTACTACAACGGCTGCCGCGAGCTGGTGAACTTCATCGTGCATCCGCACGGCGGAGTGACCCGGCGCGGCGGCCTGCGGCTGGCGGCCGAGGCCGGGAACCCGGACCAGCCCTCGCTGCTGCTGGCCTTCGAGTTCAACGCCGAACAGGCCTACGTCCTGGAGTTCCACGAGGACGCGGCCGGGACCGGGCGGATGCGGGTCTTCCGCGACGGCGGCCTGGTCCTGGGCGCGGACGGCGCGGCCTTCGCGCTGGAGACCCCGTACCGCCGGAAGGACTTCGCCCGGCTGCGCTGGACCCAGTCCAACGACACCCTGTTCCTGGTCCACCCGGACCACGCCCCGCGCACCCTGACGCGTTCGGGCCACGCGGAATGGACCCTGGCCGAGGCCGCGTTCACGGGCCGCCCGGAGTCCTGGGGCGAGGGGAACTGGCCCACGTCGGTCTGCTTCTACGAGCAGCGGCTCGTGCTGGCGGCCACGCCCAAGGCCCCGAACACGCTCTGGTTCTCGCGCAGCGGGGACTTCTTCGACCTGCGCCGGGCCACGCGCGAGGTTCCCCTGGAGGGCTGGCGCGACGTGGAGCTGGCCGAGGGCGCGGGGAGCGCGGCCGACGGCCGGAGCGGAAACCAGTTCACGCTCTACGCCGGGGACGCCTCGTTCCAGGGCGGCTCGGCGCTCAAGGCCCGCGACGCCTCGGGCGAGCAGACCCGCTACTACCGCTACAAGGGCGCGCTGACGAGGCTGGCGGCGACCTCCGACCTGACCGTGGCCATGACCCTGGACGCGCCGGGGGCCGCCCAGATCGAGGCCGTGCGCGACGCGGCCGGGGCGCTGCGCGCGGAGTTCTGGGAGGAGTTCGCGCCGGGGGACCGCATCGACGCGCCCGTGGGCCAGGGACCGCTGGACGACGACGGCATCGAGGTCACGCTTTCGGCGGCCCAGGCCAACGCCATCGAGTTCCTCGCGCCCAAGGCCCGGCTCTGGATCGGCACGGCGGGCGGGGAATGGACCGTGAGCGGGGGCGACGGCGGGGCGGTCTCGCCGCTGAACATCAAGGCCTCCCAGGAGGGGGTCTCGGGCTCGGCGCGGGTCCGGCCGGAATCCGTGGGCCAGGGCACGCTCTACGTCCAGCGCTCGGGCCGCAAGCTGCGGGAGCTGTCCTACAGCTTCGAGGCCGACGGCCTCAGCTCGCGCGACCTGACGCTGCTCTCCGAACACCTCACCGAGGGCGGAATCACGGGGCTGGCCTTCGTGCGCGACCCGGACCCGGTGCTCTTCTGCCTGCGGGCCGACGGCGTGCTCCTGGCCCTGACCTACGAGCCCGGCCAGGACGTGTTCGCCTGGAGCCGCCAGGTCACGGCCGGGGCCATCGAGTCCCTGGCGGCGATCCCGGACCCGGCGGAGGGCCGCGAACGGCTCTGGGTCGTGGTGCGCCGCGAGGTCGGCGGCCGGACCCGGCGCTTCGTGGAGACCCTGGAGGCCGGGCTCCTCGGCGACGACCCGGCGGAGGCCTTTTTCGTGGACTGCGGCCTGACCTGGCGGGGCGAACCCGCCGAGGTTCTGGGCGGGTTGGAGCACCTGGCCGGGGAGACGGTGGACGTGCTGGCCGACGGGGCGGTGCAGCCGCCGCGCGCGGTGGCCGCCGACGGCACGATCCGGCTGGACCGTCCGGCGCGGGTGGTCCACGCGGGCCTGCCGTTCACCTCGGCCCTGACGACCATGCGCCTGGAGTCCGGAGGCGGGACCGGCACATCCCAGACCCGGCGCAAGCGCATCGTGCAGGTCTCGGCGCGTTTTTACCGCACCCTGGGCGGCAGGCTGGGCGCGCCGGGCGGCCGCATGGAGACCATGCACTTCCGCCGGGCGGCCGACGGCATGGGCCGGGCCCCGGCGCTCTGGAGCGGAGACAAGACCGTGAAGTTCCCCCAGGGCTCGGACCTGGAGGGCTGCGTGCGGGTGGAGGCCGACCGGCCGCTGCCCATGACCGTGCTCATGCTCGTTCCCGAGCTGGCGCAATACGAATGACCACAACGAACGCAAGGAGGTTCACCGTGGGAGGAGAAGCGATGAAGAGTCAGGGGGGCGCGGGCCTGATCCGCCAGGGCCTGGATTTCGCCCGGCGGGCGGAGGAGGACGACGAACTGCGCGACCGGGCCGAGGCCGCGGAGATCGACGCGGGCCGGGAGGCGGCCCGGGCCCGGGAGCGGGGCCGCGAGGAGGCCGCCGCCGTGTCGCGCCGCGCGCGGCGGAACAAGGCCCGGCGCATGACCCTCATCGGCGGTTCGGGGCTGGCCCTGTCCGGCTCGCCGCTGCTGGCGCTGGAGGCCGAGGCGGCCCGGGACGGCGAGGACGAGGCGGACGCGCGGAGCCGGACCGAGGACCGCGCCCAGGACCTGCTGCGTTCCGGCCGGGAGCGGGCCGAGACGCTGCGCGGGCGGCGCTCCGGCGGATCACTGCTTTCCCTGGGCTCACGGCTCTGGGACAACCCTTTCTTCTAGGAGCGCATGATGACCATCGCATCGACCCTTTCCTCGGCCCGCTACGCGGGCAACGGCGAGACGCGGGAGTTCCCGCTGCCCTTCCGCTTCCTGGCCCCGGCCGACGTGGCCGTGGTCCTGCGGGCGGCGGACGGGAACGAACGCGTCCTGGCCGAGGGCGCGCAGTATGAAATCACCGGCGCTGGCCTGCCCCAGGGCGGAACCTGCCGCCTGGCCACGCCCCCCGCGACGGGCGAGGTGCTCAGCCTCACGCGCGCGCCGCGCCTGGTGCAGGAGACGGACTACCAGGAGAACGACGCCTTTCCGGCCGAGACCCACGAGGCGGCCCTGGACCAGCTGACCATGATCTGCCAGGCCCTGGACGAGAAGATCGCCCGGGCCCCGCTGGTCAAGGTCTCGGCCGCCGCGCGCGGGCTTTCCCTGGGCGACCCCGCCCCGGGCCGGGCCCTGGTCTGGGGCGCGGACGGCCTGGCCCTGGAGCCCGGCCCGGAGGCCGGAGAGATCGCCCTGGCCCAGGGTTACGCGGCCCAGGCCTCGCAGTCCGTGACCCGGGCCGAAACCGCCCGCGACGCCTCCCAGGCCGCCCGCCAGGGGGCCGAGGCCGCCCGCGACGAGGCGGCGGCGCTGGCCGCGAGCCTGGAGCCCGCGAGCATCGCCCGGAAGGCCGACATCTCCACCCTGGAAACCGGCCTCATGTCCCTGGCGATGAAGCAGGCCGTGCAGGCGGGCGACACCGACCGCTCCATCCTCATGAACGGCTGGCTCGACCCGCTGACCGACGCCGGACAGGTGGCGCTCACGGGCATGGAGTTCCAGAGCGGCGACACCGGATACATCCAGCCCTCACCGGGCGGTACGAACCTCGCCGTCCCGCTGAACCTCGCCGGGGCCGTGGGAAGCGGCGTCGCGGCCGGGGCCGGGGCCGTGAAGCTGGCCGCGACCGGGAGCGGGAACGCCCTGACGACGCTGACCGCCGCCATGCTCTCCAACGTGGGCATGACCGACTGGACGACCTACTTCACCAACCTCGTCAGCGGGACGCTGGACGACAACGGGCCGTACTTCAACGCCGCCAATGTCGGCTTCGTCATCGACCTCGGCGTGGCGCGGACCATCACCGGGGCCGGGATGTATGGCGTCGCGGCCGGGGCGGGCACGGGCGCGGTCTGCACCTGGGCTTATGCGGACGCCGCCACCGGCCCGTGGACCAGCGTGGCGACCGACGCCACCTACGGCAAGACCGGCTGGACGGACAAGATGTGGACCGCCGTCGGGGCGCACCGCTTCTGGCGCTGCCTGTCCAACGCGGGCACGAGCAACAGTCTGCGGCTCTCGGAAATCCGGCTGTACGAGCGGGCCGCCTACCCGGTGAACGACTTCGCCGTCTTCTCCCTGCCGACCCTGGACGTGACGTACTGGACCGCGCTCAAGGCCGCGACCGGGAACGCGACGACCCCCGACGGGTGCGCCGTCTACGCGGCCGTGAGCTTCAACGGGAAGCACTACCTCGTCTGGACCGGAACGACCTGGAGAGGCCTGACCTACGAGAACAACGGAGTCTGGCAGTATTTCGTCCCCGGCGTCGGATGGGTCAACGCCTCGGCCAACGACAAGTTCACCGCCTTCAAGGAGGCGCTGGTGGCCCACGCGCAGAACAAGTGGCCCCTGGCGCCGCAGTACGCCCAATGGACCACGGACATCTGCGCCGGGGGGACGGCGGCTTCAGGGACGGCCTACTCTCCCGCCGCCAACGCCTTCGACAACAACACCGCGACGCGCTGGGAAACCGCCTCCAACGTCAACACCGACTGGCTGCATTACACCCTGCCGAAAGCCAAGCGGGCCTGGAAGGCGACGATGCGGTGCGACAGCGGCACCTACGGCCCCACCAACGTGGTCATCTACGGCTCCAACGACGGTGGCGCGACGAAGACGACCCTGCTCACGCTGTCTGGCCTGACCTGGGCGAACGGCGAGAAGAAGGAATGGGTCATCCCCAAGGCCGTGCGAGGGGACTACACGACCTACGGATTTTCGATGCAATACAGCGTCGACAACCGGAACATCATCGTGCATGAGGCGGAGTTCTACGAAGAAATCCAAAGCTCCGAGGCCGAGGGTGCAACCCAAATCTGCGTCGGGGGCACGGCGTCCGCCTCGCTTGGGACGGCCGCGAACGCCTTCGACAACGACGAGGCGACGTTCTGGCGCACGAGCAGCACGACGAACGGCTGGCTGCGGTACGACTGGACCACGGGCAGGCGCATCTGGCGCTACCGTTTCAAGACTTACCCCAACTCCGCGAAGTGCCCGAAGAACTGGACCTTTGAAGGGTCCAACGACGGCACGACGTGGACCGTGCTCGACACGCGCACGGGCGTCACGGATTACGGCGAAACGGTCGTCTGGCGTCCGTACTATGAGATTCCCGAGGCCAAGCGGGGTGTGTACAAGATGTACCGCCTCAACGTCTCGGAGTGCGTGAACGCCTCGCACGACCCGGCCTTGACGGAACTGGAGATGAACGAATCCACCGTCTTCCTGTCCGCCACCGCCCTCGTCGGCCTGACCCAGGAGCAGTGGGCTTCCCAGGCCGGATTCGTCCCCGGCACGACCAAGACCGTGGACGTCATGGCGGCCCTGACGACCTCCGACACGGCGTTCACCCCCGAGTTGAACGCCCTCGGGTTCACCGTGGACCGGACCACCGGGGTCGGCACCGCCGAGTTCAGCGCCTTCGAGGCCGTCGACCCGGACATCGGCCGGGCGGTCTTCGTCATGCAGGCCGTGGACGACATCACCCTGGACACGGACCTCAAGGCCTGGATGAGGCGCGGGACCGGGGCCTACGCCCAGGTGCCGCTGGTCCAGGACAGCGCCTACGACGCCACCCGCGTCCTCGTGCGCGGGGAACTGGACATGAGCGCCACGCCCGGCACAGCCGCGCAACTCAAGCTCACCACACACAACAGCAAGGCCGTCCGGGTCTTCCAGGCGGCGAACTACTTCAAGAGCAAGTAAGGAGGAAAGTCATGTTCATGACCGCGCTGACGCATCTCGGCATCACGATTCTGATCGCCCTGGCCGGTTTCGCGGCCGCCTGGGTCTGGCGGGGCAGGCTGCGGAAGAAGATCGGCGGGGCGCTTGCCGACGCCGCCGCCAGGGTCAGGGAGGGCTGAACCATGCGGATCGAGACCAGGCCCGGCCCTACGCCGGGCGACAAGGAAGTGAAGGGGACGGGCGCGTAGGCCCGAAAAAAAAGGGGAGGCCATGCCTCCCCTTTCTCGTTCCGCGTCGGAGCGCGGTCAGGCGACGACCGCGTGCGAGGCGTCCACGATGACCACGTCCGTCGTCTGGAGCCCGGTGACGCCGGAAATCACGGTGGCCGCGCTCTCCACGCCTTCCTTGCCGTCGGGGTCGTAGAGCAGGGAGCCGCCGTTGACGACGAAGCAGGCGTCCGTGCCGCCGCTGCCCTCATAGGCGGCATAGTCGCTGTAGATGAAGTCGGCCAGGCCGGAGGTGGAGGTGAAGCCGAAGCTTCCGCCGAAGTCGTCGGAGAGGAAGCCGATCTTGTCCTGGCCCGAGATGAAGTTCGTGGCCGTGTCCCCGAAGTCCGAGGTGGACTGGTACTCGATCAGGTCGGAGGCGCCGTCGCCCGCGGGCGCCGTATTGACGATCAGCGTGTCGCTTCCGGCTCCGCCGATGAGGATGTCCGCGCCGTCGCCGCCGATGAGCAGGTCGTTTCCGGCCATGCCGTTGAGCAGGTCGTCGCCGCTTTCGCCCCCCAGGGAGTTGGCTTGCCCGTCTCCGAGGAGCGTGTCGTTGAAGTCCGAGCCGGAGGCGTTCTCGATGCTGATGAGGGTGTCCGTCCCCCCGCCGTAGACCGTGGCCGAGCCCGCGGACAGGTCCACGGTGACGCCGTCGCCCCCATCCCCGGGCGCGCCGTCGTACATGGCCGTGTCGCTGCCGCCGCCGCCGGAGAGGGTGTCGTCGCCCAGCCCGCCCCAGAAGACGTTGTCGCCGCTGTCGCCCTCGAGGAAGTCCGCGTACTGCGAACCCTCGACATACTCGAAGTTGGAGATCGTGTCCTGGTCGCCCCAGCCGTCGGTGGCGAGGTGATCGGAGAGGCTCACCGTCACGCCGTCGGGATCGTCGCTGTAGGACAGCCAGTCCCCGCCGCCGTCCTGTCCGCCGCCGTTCAGGGTGTCGTTCCCGGCCAGGCCCTGGATCCAGTCGTTGCCGGTGCTGCCGGTGATCGTGTCGTCGTGCAGCGAGCCCATGACGCTCTGGATGTCGTTCAGGGTGTCCGTGCCGCCGAAGCCGTCCGAGGCCGTGCCCGTTCCCAGGTTCACGTTCACCCCGGTGGGCGAGGTGAGATAGGACACGGTGGTGACGTTGTCCTCGAAGTTGGCGCCGTCGAAGGTGTCGTCGCCCGCGTTGCCCACGAAGGTGGAGGAGTGGGACGAGGTGGCCATGAACCAGTCCGCGCCCGCGCCGCCCCAGAATTCGTCCACGCTGTTGAAGGAATCCTGTTCTCCGGTGGAGGCGCCCCCGTTCGCCGAGCCGGAGAAGACTTCAGCGAAGCCGTCGCCCACGACCACGGCCACGCCGTAGTCGGCGGTCAGGTTGCGCCAGCTCATGATCTCCCAGCCGCTCATGGAGGCGGGGTCATGAGACACGCCGTTGAACTGGTCGTCGCCCGCGCCGCCCTCGAAGTAGAAGATCCCGCCGTACATGGTGTCCATGCTGACGGTGTCGTTCTGGCTGGAGCCCACCAGGCCCTCGATGTCCGTGAGCGTGTCGACGCCGTTGGAGGCGGTGACCGAGAAGGTCGTGCCGTTTACCAAAACGTTCAGGGCGGTGGTGCTGTCGGAGTAGACCGCGATGTCCAGGAGTCCGTTGATGGGATCGCTGGTCCCGCCGTCCAGGCTGTCGGACCCCGCGCCGCCGAAGAGCGTGTCGCCGCCGGGGCCGCCCTCCAGGGTGTCGTCGCCCTCGCCGCCGGAGAGGGAGTCGTCGCCCAGCAGGCCCATGAGCTTGTCCGTGCCCGTGCCGGTGGAGAGCGTGTCGTCGCCGCTCGAGCCCGTGGCCCAGACGTTGACGTCCAGCGCCGAGGCGTCCAGGTTCAGGCTGGTGATCCCGGCTCCGGCGAAGATCTTCAGCGTCGAGCCGGACGAGAAGCCCGCGGGCAGGGTCAGGTCGGCCGCGCCCGTGCCCGTGATGGTGATCACGTCGAAGTCCTGGAGCCTGTCGGCGGCGATCAGGGAGTTCAGCACCGCCGCCGAGCCGCTCACCGCGTCCTCGCCCGGGCCGCCGATGTAGCACTCGGTGTTGGAGATCTGCTGGACGTGGGAGGAACCGTCGTCCAGCACGGCCACGCCGCCGGTGGTCGAGGTCAGGGTCAGCCCCACCGTGCCCGCGAAGTCCGCGAAGCTCAGGGTGTCCGTGCCCGTGCCGCCGTCCAGGGTGTCGTCGCCCAGGGAGAAGTGCAGGAAGTCGTTGCCCGCGCCGCCGTAGATCTTGTCCGCGCCGATGCCGCCGTAGAGGGTGTCGGCCCCGCCGTTGCCGTAGAGGGTGTCGTTGCCCTCGGCCCCGACGATGGAGTCGTTGTTCTCGGTTCCGGCGATGGAGTCGGCGCCCATGGTCCCGAGGACGTCCAGGCCCCAGACGGCCCCGGCGGCCACGGCCAGGGTCAGCGAGCTGACCATGTCGTTGTTGGTGGTCACGTTGACCCGCGAACCGGCCGCCCCGCCGAGGTAGCGGCCCAGGGTCACGTTGGCCGCGCCGTTGGTGTCGCCCGCGAGGATCACGCTTTCCATGTAGGTCATGCCGGAGAGCGCGGTGGTGGCGTTCTCGCGGCAGACCGTCACCTGGTCGTCGCCCGCGCCGCCGTTCACCGTGGGGCCGACGGTCAGCGAGGAGCCCACGTCGATGGTGTCGTTCTGGTTCGAGCCCAGGAACTGCTGCACGTTGGTGAAGGCGTCCGTGTAGGCGATCTTGTCCGCCGTGCCCGCGTTGTTGCCGGTGAAGACGAGGTGCAGGCCCTGGCCCAGGCCGGAGTAGTTCAGGACGTTCACGCCCGCGCCGCCGTCGTAGGTCATGTCGGCCAGGGCTCCGGCGATGAAGATGTCGTTGCCCGCGCCGCCTTTCAGGGTCATGCCCACGGAGGCGGTGGTGGCGTCCATGGTGTCGGCCCCGGAGGAGCCGGTCAGGGTGTCGATGTTGCTGAAGGTCTGGGTCTGGGCCGTGCCGCTGGTGAAGACGACCGAGCCCGAGCCCACGTTCACGGAGACGCCCGTGACCGAGAGGCCGGAGAAGTCCAGGGAGTCGTCGCCCACGACGCCGTCGTATTGTTCGCCGTCGCCCGCGGAGCCCAGGAAGACGTCGTTGCCCCCGCCGCCCCGCAGGATGTCCACGCCCGCGCCGCCGGTGAGGGTGTCGTCCCCGCCGCCGCCGTAGAGGGTGTCGTTGCCCGCGCCGCCGGTGAGCTTGACGTAGTTGCCCATGGACAGGGCGGAGCCGTCCAGGAAAACGCCGCTGTTGGTTCCGGCCGCGCCGGTGGTGGCCGAGGCGTCCACGTCCAGGAAGGCGGTCGCCAGGTTGAGGAAGTTGCCGTCGTAGAGGGTCTGCGTGAACTGCCCCTGGCCGCTGATCCGGTAGCGCTCGACCTCCTGCACGTTCTGGAAGGCCCCGGTGTCCATGCCCGCGCTGCCGGTCATGGTCAGGGTGTCGTCGCCGTCGCAACCGTAGACCGTGTCCGAGCCCGTGAGGTACGAACCCATGACGATGGTGTCGGCCCCGCCCATGGCCAGCACCTCGTCGATGCCCGCGCCGGTGGTGATGACGTTGGCCGCGTCGCTGCCGGTGATGCTGTCGTTGAAGTTCGTGCCGACGACGTTCTCGATGCCCGAAAGGACGTCCGTGTCGCCCCATCCGTCGGTGGCCGTGCCCGCGCCGAGGTCCACGACGACGCCCAGGGAGTCTCCGTTCCTGGAGGGGTCTTCGCTGTAGACGACGGTGTCGGCGCCGCCGCCGCCGACCAGGGTGTCGTTTCCGGCGTTGCCCATGAGCACGTTGCCCAGGCCGTCGCCGGTAAGGGAGTCGGCGTAGTCCGAACCTTCGAGGTTTTCGAACCCGGAGAACGTGTCCGTGTCGCCCCAGCCGTCCGTGGCCGTGCCCGTGGCCAGACTGGCCGTCACGCCGCCGGGATCCTCGCAGAAGGAGAGCCAGTCACCGCCGTAGGCATCCTGGCCGCCGCCGACCATGAAGTCGTCGCCCTTCAGGCCCTGTATCCAGTTGCTGTGCGAGTCGCCGATGATCGTGTCGTCGTGCAGCGATCCCATGATCTCGCGGACGTCGACCAGGGTGTCCGTGCCGCCGAAGCCGTCCGAGGCGACGCCCGTGCCCAGGTTCACGTTCACGCCGCCGGTCGAGGTGAGGTAGGAGACGGCCGTGTTGTAGTTCCCCACGCTCACGCCGATGAAGGTGTCGTTGCCCGCGTTGCCCACGAAGGTGGATTCGCGGGAATAGGAGGCCTGGAACCGGTCCGCGCCCGCGCCGCCCCAGAATTCGTCCACGTAGCCGTCGAAGCCGTCCTGCTCGCCGGTGGGGGTTCCCGAGCCCGCCGCGCCCTGGTAGACCAAGGCCGAACCCTCGCCCACGAGAACCTTCACGCCGGAGGTCGCGTCCAGGTCCCGCCAGCTCATGATGTCCCAGCCGCCCATGGAGTTGGGGGTGTGGTACGCGCCGCCGAACTGGTCGTCGCCGCGGCCTCCCTCGAAGTAGAACACCCCGCCGTAGTCCTGGGTCACGGTGACGGTGTCGTTCAGTCCGGAGCCCACCAGCCCCTCGATGTTCGTGAGCTGGTCGGTGGCGCCCGAGGCCGCGACCGTGAAGCTGACGCCGTTCACCTGGACGTTCAGGGCCGTGGTGCTGTCGGAGTAGACCGCGATGTCCAGGAGCCCGTTGATGGGGTCGTTGGTTCCGCCGTCCAGGCTGTCCGCGCCCGCGCCGCCCTGGAGCGTGTCGCCGCCGGCCCCGCCCATCAGGCTGTCCGCGCCCGCGCCGCCCGAAAGCTGGTTGTTTTCGTCGCTGCCGATGATGACGTCGTCGTAGGCCGTGCCGATGACGTTGGTGATGCCGGAAACCTTCGTGGGAGAGGCGTCGCCGTCCTTCCAGTACCACTGGTCGGCGGGATTGGCGATGTCCGCCTCCGCGCCCGCGCTGAGTCCCGAGAGATCCAGGGTGCCGCCCGTGCTCGGCGCGGGAGGCTCGTCCGGGGTGTCGTCGTCGGTGGTGTCGTCGCCGTCCACGACGAAGGTTCCGTCCGTGCCCTCGCCCGAACCGCCGCCCGAGGAGCCGCCGCCCGAGGAGCCGCCGCCCGTGCCGCCGGCCTCGCCTCCGGGAGGAGACGGCGGAGGCGGCGGAGGAGGAGGCGGCGGGGGAGGCGGCGGCGGGGTCAGGTTCTGGCCGCCCTGGTCGCCTTGCTGGCCCTGGTCGCCCTGGTCGCCCTGCTGGATGTCCTGGTCCTGCTGGGCCAGCTCTCCGGCCGGGTCGGGCGAACCGTCTCCCTGGTCGCCCTGGTCTCCCTGGTCGCCCTGGTCGCCCTGGTCGCCTTCGCCCTCGCCTTGGCCCTGGCCCTCGCCCTCGCCCTCGCCTTGGCCCTCGCCCTGGCCTTCACCCTGGCCGTTCTGGTCGCCGTTCTGACCCTCCATGCCCGGAGGCGGCGGAGGGGTGAAGTTCTGGGGCGGGCCCTGCTGCATGCCCTGGGGGCTGAACTGGTTCAGGTAGCTGATCAGGCCGGGGGGGGCGGGAACGGGAGCGCCCACCTGGACCACCCCGTCGGGGGTCATCATCACCGGGACCATCTCGCCCGAGCCGGTGAGAAGCTGGAAGCCCGTGCCCGAGCCGGAGAAGATGACCACCGGGCGGCCGTCGTAGACGAGCACGGTGTGCTGTTCCGTGGGCGCGCCGTCCGGGCCCAGGCCGATGACCGAGCCCACTTCCGTGCCGCGGATGCCGATGGTCGCCAGGGGGCTTTTGAGCTGGAAGGCTTCGGGGTTCTTGTCCGCGATCTGGCCGGTGACGGCGCGGAAGGTGCCCTGGGCCATCTTGAAGGCCAGGGCCCCGCCGCCGGTGTCGGGGTTGTAGGCGTATTCGTCCAGCGAGATGGTGGAGTCCGCGCCCTGGGCCAGCACGGTCTTGTCCGCGAAACGGATTTCCAGGGCCGATCCCGGCCCGGTCTGCACGGTGTCGCCCTGGTAGACGGGCGAACCCTGGGACAGGGCGCGGGCCCCGGACGGGCCTTCGGCCTGGGCTTGGCCGTGCAGGACGCTGACGGTTCCGATGGTCTCGGGCATGGCGGACTCCCCCCGGAGTTCACATTCTACTATGTTGGAGAATACCCCGAGCGTTTTCCAGGGACAAGCGTTTTCTTGACGCTTCCCGAGAAAGGCGGAACGCCTCTCCGGTTTTGCCGGACCCCTCTCTTCGGCCTTTCCATGTCCCCCCGAGGGAGGCCTTCGGCCTGTTTTGGAAGGACGGAACGACGGGAGCCTCCCGGCCTTTCCATGTCCCCCCCCCGAAGGGGGGCGGCCCGTTTCGGAACGGCGTCGTCCCTCTTTGGTTTTCCGTGAACCCCCGAGGGGGGTGGCGGGTGGGGGAGGGATATGGTAGTTGTGGCGGGAGGTTGACGAGGAGCGTCGATGGAAGAGGTCAAGGCCAAGGTTCTGGAGGAACTGGGCGTGCTGCGCCGGGGCCCCGCCGTGGAGGGCGCGGGCGCGGTCCTGTCCGGCGGGCACGGGGTGCTGCGCCACGTGCCGGTCTGGGCCTACGAGAATCCGGTCTTCGCCGCGCCCTTCGCGGACGACGGCCCGCTCTTCGACCCCGAGCCGCCGGAGCGTTCCCCGGAGGAGGCCCTGGCCGCCACCCGGCTGCCGGTCTTTCTCGGCGCGACGCGGACGCCGCTGCTGGACGCGGCCCTGGCCCGGCGCGACGCGGCCGTGATCCTGCTGGACCCGGACCCGGGCCGCATGGGCGCGCTGCTGGCGGGTTTTCCCCCGCGCGACCTGGCCGCGCGCGGCGTGGTCTGCGTCCAGGGCGACGCCCTGCGCCTGAACCCGCCCCTGGCCCGGCTCCTGCCCGAGAAACTTTTCCTGAAGATGGGCTGCCCGGAGTTCTTCGCGGCCCCCGAACTGCTCCAGGCCCTGCCGGAATGGGTCCGGGCCGTGGTGGAGCAGATCGAGTTCCTCTGCTGGCGGCACCGCATCTACCCGGTGAGCGGGCAGTTCAACAGCCGGGGCCTGCCCCTGCGGCGCATCGAGCGCGGCCTGTTCCTGGACCAGCAGCACCACGCCTACGAGAACGCCGCCGCCCTGGCCTCCCAGGGCAACCTGCGCCAGGTCCGCGACGCGCTCAAGGGCGTCCCGGCCATCCTGGCGGCCGCCGGGCCGGATCTGGCCGAACGGGCGGAGTTCCTGCGGGCCAACCGCGACCGGGCCGTGATCATCGCCGTGAACAACGCCCTCAAGCCCCTGCTGGCCCTGGGCGTGACCCCGCATGTCGTGGTCATCAACGACAACAGCCTGGCGGCCCGGGTCTCCTTCGAGGGCCTCGACCGCCTGCCCGAGACCATCCTGGCGGCCCACTGCCTGTCGCACGCGCCCACGGAGCTGTTCGGCCGGACCTTCTTCTTCGGGGCCTACAAGCCGGAGGTCTTCGGCGCGCGGCCCGTGCTGCGCATCTACGGCTCGGTGATCACCGCGGCCTTCTCCCTGGCCCGCCACCTGGGCTGCCCCACCTGCGTCCTGGCCGGGGTCCAGCTGGCCGCCGCCGACCCCTGGCGGCTGACCTACGCCAGGAACTCGGTGCACGAGGCCCCGGACTCCGAGGCCCGGCCCCTGGTCCACCGCCACCCGCAGCTCTATCCCGTGCGGACCCCCTTCGGGGAGACGCTCTACAGCACCCTGAACTTCCGCGACGCCGCGCTCTGGTTCCTGGACGAGGTGCGCGCCACGGGCGTGCGCTGCGTGAACCTCTCGCGCCGGAGCATCCTCCTGGGCCCGGGCGTGGAGTTCGACGAGAACCCCCGTCTGCCCGCCCGGCAGGGGCTGGACGAGGCCCTGCGGGCGCTGCGCGGACTGCCCGCCCCGCGCGCGGACAAGGGCAAGATCAAGGCCTTCCTGGCCCGCGAACGGGCCGCCTGGGCCAACACCGCCGGGCCCCTGGACGTGCTGCTGTCCATCTCCGGGCCGGAGTTCGTGAAGAACGGCATGGACGTGCTGGAGCAACTGGACCGGGGCAACGTGACCTATCTCGTGCAGCGCTTCGAGGACTTCCACAACCCCACGTTCCACCGCCTCGTGTTCGAGCCGAAGGAACCGGACGACCGCGAACGCGGACTGCGCCTTTACCTGGAGGCCGTCCGGGCCATGTCCCTGCGCTTCATGTCCGTCATCGACCGTGGCTTCGCCGCGCTATAGAAACGCCGAAGAGGCTTCGCCCCTCCACCGAACACCGCGCCCCTCTCCCGCCTTTTTATGAACCCCCGAAGGGGGGGTGGATGGTGAGCACGGGCAGGGGCGAGGTCTTGACCACCTTTTCGGCCACGGAGCCGAAGACGATGCGGTCGATGCCGCGTCGGCCGTGGGTGCCCATGACGATGAGCCCGCAACCCTGCTCCTTGGCCACGGCGATGAGGGCCTCGGGCGCGTAGCCCATTTCCACGGAGGTGGTCGCCTCCAGCCCCTCGAAGTGCTTGGCCGCGAACTCGTCCATGGTCTCGCGGGCCCCGGCGAGGATCGCGCCGACGAAGTTCTCGATGCTCTCCTCGGCAACGGCGAAGGAGCCGTAGCGCTTCAGGGTGGGGGCCACGTAGACCGCGTGCAGGGGGACGTTCAGGGCACGGGCCAGGGTGGCGGCGTAGTCGGCCACGCGCGGGGACATGGGAGAGAAGTCGAGGGCGCAGAGGATCTTGCGGATGTCGGCCACGGGTCGCCTCCTGGTTGAGGGTCCGATGACGCCGCGTCGGCGCGGCTTTCCCCAGCGGTAGCAGGAAGTTGGACCAAAAGGCAAGACCCCGGCGCTCAATCCCGGTTCGACGGATCGTCGGTCGGAACCCGTCCGCTCAGGACGGTCACCACTCCCTGGACGCCGGTGACGCGGCCTTGCTCGTCCCGGCGCGGGGCCAGGGAGAGACGCACCCAGGGGTAGGTTCCGTCGCCGTGCCGCAGCCGGTGGTCGCCGACCGTGTTCGCGCCCTCCAGGGTCCGGGCGATCTGGTCCAGCAGCAGCGGCGCGTGCCCGGGCAGGGCGAAGTCCGTCAGGGGGCGGCCCTGGACCGCCTGGGGCTCCAGGCTCCAGACCGTCTCCAGCGAGGGCGAGACGTAGACCACGCGGCCCTGGTCGTCGAGCATGAGGAGCACGTCGTGCATGTCCTCCACGAACTGCCGCAGCCACTGGTTGCTGCTGGCCAGGCCGCGCTCCAGGGCCCGTTCGCGGGTCACGTCCACGATGCTCGCGATGCCGCCGATCACCCGGCCGTCCAGATCCAGGCTGGCCGTGGCCGCGACCCGGGCCAGGAAGGTGGTGCCGTCGGGGCGCAGGGCCCTGGCCTCCAAGGAGGACCGTCCGGTCTCCTTCATCTTCCGGTAATAATGCTGAACCTCCTCGGGATCGGCCCAGAGCACGCTTCGGTGCAGGCCCAGGACATCGGTCTCCGACGCCAGGCCCCAGAGGGCCAGGAAGGCGCGGTTCACGTAGGTGACGGTGTCGTCCGGGCCGATCATGCAGACGGCGGCCGGGCCGTTGTCCACGGCCAGCCGGAAGACCCGCAGCTCGTCCAGGGCCTTGCGCAGACGCACGGCCTTGTCCGTGATGCGCTGGGCCAGGCGTGTGCGCTCGCGACGGAGCTGGGGGTCGGCGCGCACGTCCTCGTCGGGCGCGTCGCGCAGTTCGCGGACGAGCCGGGAGAAGAGCGCCGGGCGCTTGAGGATGGCCCGGCGCACGTCCTCGGCCACGGCGCCGTTCATGGCCAGGATGAGGTCCGGGTCCTCGCCCAGCTCACGGGCCAGGGCCACCAGCTTGCGTTCGCAGAGCCGGGCGGGTTCGCCGCGCTCGATGCGGCTCAGGAAGGAATGATGCACGCGCAGGCGCTGGGCCAGCTTGCGGATGCTGTAGCCGCCCCGCCGTGCGTCCAGTTCCAGCCGCCGCGCGCGCAGATAGGTTCCGAAGAGTTCGCTCATGGTTGAGGCCCGACTGGGGGTGATGTGCAAATATACCGCGATCACGGCATGGTGTAACGCTCTTTTCCGGGTGTTCCGGTTTCTCCGGGGAATCCTTTGTCCATGAGCCTCCCTCGGTCTGCCGTCGACGTGATATAGCCGGAGCGAAGCGGTGGGGTCGAAAAAAGGCGGGAGCGCGGCTCCCGCCTTTTTGGGGGAAGGCCCCGAAGGGGCCTATTGCTGCATGTCGGTGATGATGCTCTTCAGATCCTGGGCCAGCCGGGAGAGGTCGGAGACGGCCTGGGCGGACTGGGTCATGGCCTCGGCGGTCTCGGCCGCGATGCGGTTGATCTCCTCGGTGGAACGGCTGATCTGCTCGCTGGCGGCGGACTGCTCCTCGCTGGCCGTGGCGATGCCGCGCACCTGATCGGCGGTCTTCTCGACCATGTTCACGATCTCGCGCAGGGCCGCGCCGGACTTCTCGGCCGTGGACGTGCTCTCGTGGATGGCCTGGGCCGTGGCCTCGGTATTCTGGATGTTCTTGCGCGCGCTGTCCTGCACGGCCTTGATGTACGCGCCCACCTCGTTGGTGGCGGTCATGGTCTTCTCGGCCAGCTTGCGCACCTCGTCGGCGACCACGGCGAATCCGCGACCGGCCTCGCCCGCGCGGGCGGCCTCGATGGCGGCGTTGAGGGCCAGGAGGTTGGTCTGGTCCGCGATGTCGGCGATGACGTTCATGATCTGGCCGATGCCCTCGGCCTGCTTGCCGAGTTCGGTCATGTCGGTCCTGAGCACCTCGGACTGCTCGTTGATGCGGGTGATGGTCGCGACCACGTCGCGCACGAGCTGTTCGCCGTCCTGGGCCTGGCTCTTGGCCTTGTCGGCCAGCTCGGCCGCGGTGGAGGCGCTCTTGGCCACCTCCATGACCGTGGCGTTCATCTCCTCCATGGCCGTGGCGGCCTCGCCGGTGCGCGAACGCTGCTCCTCGGAACCCCGGCTGGACTGTTCGATCTGGGCCGAGAGTTCCTCGGAGGCCGAGGCCACCTGGTCGGAGACCGTGTCCGCTGCCTCGGCGGCCTTGGCGATCTTCTCGTTCTGGGCGGCGATCTTCTTCTGCTGTTCGCGGATTTCGGTCAGTTCGAACCAGACCGCCAGGGTGCCGATGACGTTGTCGTCCAGGTCGTGGATGGGGGTGGCGGTCACGTCGAAGATCTTCTTGTTGCCCGTGTGCGAGGTGTAGGGCACCTCGGCCTGGAGCATGCGGCGTTCGCGCATGGAGCGGGTGGCGGCGGTGTCGCGGCCGGTCTCGTCATAGATGAACTGGCCCGAGGTCTGGCCGTGGTAGCCCTTGGGGTCGCCGGTCTTGTCGATGGCCCGGACCATGTGCTCGTTGGTGAAGGTCACCTTGTCGTCGGTGTCGAAGACCGCGCAGGGCATGACGAAGCCCTTGAGCACGCCCTGGGCGAAGCCGAGCTTGTTCTTCAGCTCGGCCACCATGACCCGGATGTTCTCGGCCAGATCGCCGAACTCGAAGCGGAAGCCGGTGGGCAGGACGGCCGTGAAGTCGCCCTTGGCGATGGCCGCGGTGAAGGCCTCGATGGCGTTGATGGGCCGGACCACGAGGCGGCGGATGATGAGGGCGATGACGCCCACCAGCAGGAGCACGGCGGCCGCGCCGATGCCGATGAGCAGGTTGCGCTGGGCCGTGGCCGTCTCGGCCAGTTCGGAGACGTAGGCGCTCATGCAGGTGACCCAGCCGGTGTCCGGGTCCGTGGTCACCAGGAGAACCTTCTTCTCGCCCTTCCATTCGTAGGACAATTCGCCGTTCTTGAGGTGCAGGGCCTTGAGGTTGATCTCGTCCGGCGGAGCGAGGATTTCAGCCTTGCTCGTGGCGTGGGCGATGGTCCGGCCCTGGGCGTCGAGCATGAAGGGATAGCCGCGTTCGCCGAAACGCACCGGGTCGATGAAGGCCTTGGTGAACACGTCCCATTTGGGGAACGCGGCCACGCCGCCGAGAACCCTGCCGCCGGCGTCCTTCACGGTTCTGGCCACGGTGAAGACGAGGACGTCCCCGCCGCCGTGCTTGATTTTGGAAATCTCCTGGCTCACGAAGCGATCCCGGCCCGCGACCGCGGCCTTGACGTAGTCGGCGCCGGCCCGGCTCTGGCCGCTCAGATCCTCGCCCCCGGCGTTCCATCCCGCCAGGATCCGGCCCTGGGCGTCGAAGAGGAACACGGCCCAGTAGTCCGGGTCGGCCTGGAGGTATTCCCGGAGCCGGTCCCTGGCCCGGGAGGGATCGCCCTGGAAGGCTTCGGCGATGGCCGCCTGCACGGCCAGGGTCTCCACGATCACCTGTGAATCGTGCATGAAGACGCTCAGGGCCTGCTGCGTGGACTGCTCCATCTGCCGCATGGCCTGCTCGTTGAGCTCCACGGTCAGGCCGTAGGTGGAGCGGGAAACGTAGGTGACGATGGCGCCCACGGCCAGGATCACGGCCAGGGCCACGGAAGCCATGAGCACCGAGCTGATGCTTTTGCGGAACATGGACTGACTCCTCTCTCTCCCGCCGGCGTTGTTCGGCGGGGTCCGGACCGGGCCGGGGTTATGGAGGCGAACGCCGGATTCGGCGGACGCCGGTCGCGGGATATTTCCTTCCCGGGACCGCGTGGAGGGAGAAAATCGCCTCCCGCCCCACTCGCCAGGGAAGGAGGAGAGGATTCACGCGGTCCATAAATTGGCTAC